>Ga0208960_1001918_pt1 | contig 10832 bp, 9 predicted proteins | sample GreLakmeON33MSRF_FD_187703 | JGI IMG/M metagenome (GOLD analysis project Ga0208960, IMG submission 187703) | Freshwater lentic microbial communities from great Laurentian Lakes, MI, USA - Great Lakes metaG ON33MSRF (SPAdes) | ecosystem: Environmental > Aquatic > Freshwater > Lake | place: Great...
TCCGCAGATAATTGAAGCGGCGAATTTTGTGACTGAATTTGATAATAATAATGAGGGGGTGGAGAGGATGGTGAGGAAGATTTGCTTGTAACGTCCTATGGCGCGCGTTTCCAAACGCGTGCCTATTTACTCCGGCAATTGCATTGCCTTATTATTTCTCCGTTTTGAATATAGTAATCCAATCTACTTTTGCTCCTAAATTTGTGGGAGTTGTTGAAGTGTCGAATGGTTGATAGGTAGCTAGCGGCTCTTTATTTGAGTTAAAGATGTAATCTATGGAATTTGATTTATCTTGAATTTCATCCCAATCACTCATTAGGTTTCTTGAACAAAGAGCAGTTGGCTCTTTAATTAAAATATCTGCAACAGTGCTGCCAACTCCGATTCCCGTTTCTGTTTTATATTGATCATTTAAGATGACAATTGCTATTATTGAGTCAGTGGATTGATATGGAATAAGAACAAATTGTGGCTTTTCATTTAGTCGGTAAAGCACGCTGTTGTTTTCTTCCTCACCACCAAAGCCATAATCCAAAGCAGAAACTTTTGATGTGACAAAATTCTTGAAATATTCATTTACTGAATTTATTTTATCCCCTAATTGGATTGGGCCAAAATGCGAAGCTCCAATTTGAAATTTACTGAAATCTATTGCCACCAATTCATTATCTGACTCATTTTTCGAAGAACCCACCCCATTGCAAGAATTTACAGTAAGTGCTGTCACAACAAGCATTGAGAGTGATTTTATTAAATTATTCATGTACCAAAATTACTATTCTTTTTCAAATAGTGGATGGTAAAGAGGCAATGTAATTGCCAGAGTAAAAAAGTCACGCGTTTGGAAACGCGCGCCATAGAGAAATCAATAAATCCCAAAAGTTTTCAACAGCCTTTAAAATACCCGCTTATTTATTGAGATATCCCGTGCTATTTTCTTAGCTTCACCTACTGTTTTCAACTAAGACAGCAATTTAAAAATGAGTGAGTTAAGAAAAATTGAGGGCGCATTGATTTCTGTATTTGATAAGGATAATCTAGAACCCATTGTTCGTGAGTTAAATCGTTTGGGAGTAACTATTTATTCTACAGGCGGAACGCAAACTTTTATTGAAGAACTGGGCATCTCTGTGGTGCCAGTGGAGGACCTTACTTCTTATCCTTCAATTTTAGGTGGTAGAGTGAAGACTTTGCATCCAAAAGTTTTTGGCGGCATTTTAGGCAGAAGAGAGTTGCAATCGGATATCGCTCAGTTGGAGCAATACGAGATTCCTGCTTTGGATTTGGTAATTGTTGATCTATATCCTTTCGAAAAAACAGTAGCTTCAGGTGCATCACACGCAGATATCATTGAGAAAATCGACATTGGTGGAATTTCTTTGATTCGCGCAGCAGCTAAAAATCATAAAGATGTGGTGATTGTTCCGTCGAAAGAACAATACCCAACATTGCTTACTTTGTTGAAAGATAAACAAGGCAATACCGATATTGAAGATCGCAAAGCTTTGGCTAAGGCGGCTTTCAACGTTAGTTCTCATTACGACACTGCCATTTTCAACTACTTTAACAACGATGAAGAGCCTGTTTTGAAACAATCAATTCAATCTTCAAAAGTGTTGCGTTATGGTGAAAATCCTCATCAAAAAGGAATTTTCTATGGCAAGTTAGAAGACATGTTCGAGCAAGTGCAAGGAAAAGAATTATCGTACAACAATTTGTTAGATGTTGATGCTGCGGTGAACCTTATCGCAGAATTTAAAGACACTACTTTTGCTATCTTGAAGCACAATAATGCATGCGGTGTTGCTACTCGTCCGACTGTTTTGGAAGCATGGAAAGTTGCCTTAGCTGGCGACCCAGTTTCTGCTTTTGGCGGAGTGTTAATCACCAATGCTAAAATTGACGCAGCAAGTGCCGAAGAAATTAGCAAACTATTTTTTGAAGTAGTAATCGCTCCGGCTTATGAGCCAGCTGCTTTAGAAATATTGAAAGCGAAGAAAAACAGAATCATATTAATTCAGAAACCAGTTGCCTTAAGCAAAAAAACAGTGCGCACGGCTTTAAATGGTGTGTTGGAACAAGACAAAGATTCAGTGATGGAAACCGCTACCGACTTAACTCCTGTAACCGAGAGAAAACCAACAGAACAAGAAATTGCCGATTTATTATTTGCGGCTAAAATTTGCAAGCATACGAAATCGAATACTATCATATTCGCTAAAGACAATACTTTGATTTCAAGTGGTACCGGACAAACTTCTCGTGTTGATGCTCTGCGTCAGGCGGTTGTTAAAGCCAATGAGTTTGGCTTCAGTTTGCAAGGTGCTTCAATGGCATCAGATGCTTTTTTCCCTTTTCCTGATTGTGTGGAGTTGGCAAAAAATGCGGGAATTACTGCGGTGATTCAGCCAGGCGGTTCTATAAAAGACCAAGAGTCTATCGACTATTGCAACAAAAACGGAGTGGCGATGGTGATGACAGGAATTAGACATTTTAAACATTAGAAATGAGTTCAATGTTTAAAGTTCAATGTTCAATGTTAGCTGTATTTGCTGCTATAGAACGTTCAACTTTGAACTTTGAACATTAAACTAAAAATTATGGGCTTATTTAGCTTTATGACGCAAGAAATTGCCATCGATTTAGGTACAGCAAACACGCTGATTATCGAAAACGATAAAGTGGTGGTTGACGAACCTTCCATTATTGCCATCAATAGAATTACTGGCGAAGTGCAAGCAATTGGAAAAAGAGCGATGCAAATGCATGGTAAAACGCACGAGAACATTAAAACTATTCGTCCTTTAAAAGATGGTGTAATTGCCGACTTCAAAGCTGCCGAGGAGATGATTCGTGGTTTTATCAAAATGATCAATGTGAACAAACGCAGAATGTTTGGTCCGAGCAACATTCGTATGGTAATCTGCATCCCATCAGGCATCACCGAAGTAGAGCGCAGAGCTGTAAAAGATTCTGCCGAACATGCTGGAGCTAAAGAGGTGCGTATGATTCAAGAGCCTATGGCTGCCGCCATTGGCATTGGTATCGACGTGGAAGAGCCAATGGGTAACATGGTAATTGATATCGGAGGCGGTACAAGTGAAATCGCTGTTATCGCTTTGGGTGGTATTGTTTGCGACAAATCTATTCGCATTGCAGGTGATGAATTTACGCAAGATATTGAAGATTACATGCGTCGTCAGCACAATATATTGGTAGGGGAAAGAACTGCCGAAAGAATTAAAATTGAAGTGGGTTCTGCTTTGCCAGAATTGGACAATCCACCACCTGATTTCGCTGTTCACGGCCGAGATTTAATGACTGGTATTCCAAAAGAAATTACCATTTCTTACTCAGAAATTGCACACTGTTTAGACAAATCAATTTCTAAAATTGAAGCGGCTATTTTGAGTGCTTTAGAGATGACTCCTCCCGAGCTTTCTGCCGATATTTATCGCACAGGTATTTATTTGGCTGGCGGAGGTTCATTGCTTAGAGGTTTAGATAAACGAATTTCAAAAAAAACAAAGTTGCCAGTGCACGTTGCCGAAGATCCATTAAGAGCGGTAGCAAGAGGAACTGGTATTGCTTTGAAAAACTTCGATAGATTCCCATTCTTAATAAAATAAAGGAAAAAGGAGTTCAATGTTCAATGTTTAAAGTTCAATGTTAGCAAACTTTAATCATTGAACTTTGAACATTGAACTAATGTTTTCATGAAGAACTTATTCGCACTTCTCTATAAAAATCATTTATTCCTTCTTTTTCTTTTACTGGAAATTACAGCACTTTTCTTTGCCATTCAGCACAATGCTTTTCAGCGGTCCTCTTTCATTAATTCTTCTCACGCTATAGCGGGTAGCACTTTTGAAACAGTAGATAATTTTTCGGGTTATTTAGATTTACGTGAGAAAAATGCACTCTTGGCCGATTCATTAGCTAAAATAAAATCGCAAACCTTAAGTGCACTAAGATTGCTCGATACCAATTTCGCCAAAATTAATGATACACTCTACAAACAACAATACATCTATGTTTCGGCGCGCGTTATTCATTTAACAACGCACAAACCCAACAATTTTCTTACGATTGATAAAGGTAGCAATGATGGCATAAAAGAAAACATGGCTGTTGTAGGGGTGAATGGAATTGTAGGGATAGTAAATGGAGTAACGCCCGATTATGCCTCGGTAATGTCGATATTGCACAGTAAAACCGAACTTTCATGCAAATTGAAATCTACCAGAAATGTAGGCTTTTTAAGATGGAACAATCTTAATTATAATTATCGTACGGCCTTATTGAAAGATGTGCCCTTAACGGCAAAGGTGGTAAAAGGGGATACGGTGGTTACTACCGAATATTCAAACTCTTTTCCTGGCGGCATACCTGTTGGAAAAGTATTGATGGCGAGGTTGGCCGATGAAGGCCAATCGCAAGATGTAACCATAGAATTGTTTTTAGATTTTAATATTCTCGACCATGTTTTCGTGGTGCGCGATTTAATGAAAGAACAAAAAGATTCATTGCAAACCAAGTTTCAAAATGATTGAAAAATTACCACGATATGTGCTCATTTTTGTGTTGCTTATGGTAGCGCAGGTGCTGGTATTTAATCATGTATATGTATCTGGTTTTTTGAATGCTTATCCTTACGTTTTATTTCTTCTTATTTTACCTAGTGATACCAATCGCGCATTGTTGCTTTTAGTGGCTTTTGTGGGTGGAATTACAGTGGATATTTTTTCCGATTCGGGTGGAGTGCATGCTGCAGCCTGTGTGCCTTTGGCTTATATGCGTCATTTTATGTTGAGCACTACTACTTCCTTAGAAAGTAAAAACGATTCGTTTGAACCCAACCTTTATTATTTCGATTTTAGAAGATATTTGACCTATGCTGGTGTTTTAATTTTTGTGCACCACAGCATCGTATGTTTTATGGAGGTTTTCGAATTTAGCCATATTTTTAGCACCCTATTAAAAATTGTGGGTAGTACCATTTTTACCTTAACATTTGTGGTGTTGATTCAATACATTTTCTTCAAGAAAAAAGAGAAATAGCGATGAATAGTAGCAGCGATCGTCAATACATCATTACTGGTATTTTTTCTACCATCGCTTTCATCTTTATTTTTCGTTTGTTTTACCTTCAAGTGTTGAATCCCGATTTTCGTGAAGACGCCATTAAAATGGGGCGCAAGGTGGTGATTGAGTTCCCAATGCGCGGAACAATTTACGATAGAAACGATAAAATTTTAGCACACAATCAAATTGCCTTTGATTTAATTGTTTTACCCAAAGAGGTGAAAATAGACACCTTTGCGTTTTGTAAATTGTTGAACATAGATACTGCCGAGTTTAATCGCAGAATGAAAGTGGCTCAAACCTATCCCAATGCAAGCTATAAGGAGTCGGTATTTCAAGAATTAATTAGTGTGGAAGATTACGCGCGAATTAGTGAGCAGTTGTATCGTTTCAAAGGATTTTCGGCGCAAAGAAGAAATGTGCGTTCGTACCCAAAGCCCATTGCCGCGCACCTTTTGGGATACATGCAAAAGGTGAGTCCGAAAGACAAGCACCGCGAAAAATACTACGTTAACGATGATTATATTGGCCGCAGTGGGTTGGAAATGTATTATGAAGAATACCTTCGTGGCATTAAAGGAATACGCAATTTACGTCGCGATAGAAGCAACAACATCAAAGGTTCTTATTTGCATGGAGAGCTCGATCAAAAATCATTTCCAGGCAAAGATTTACATACTTCCATAGATGCCGATTTACAAGAATATGCCGAATCGTTGATACACGGAAAACGTGGAAGTATAGTGGCTATCGACCCATCTACAGGCGAAGTGTTGTGTATGGTGTCGGCACCAAATTACAATCCGAGCGCGCTTGTGGGCCGTTATTTTAGCAAGAACTATGATGCTATTTTTAGCAGTGCGGGTAAGCCTTTATTTTTCAGAAGCATTGCCGCCACACAGCCTCCTGGGTCAATCGTAAAAACCATGCAGGCAGCCATTGCTTTGCAAGAAGGAGTGGCCAACGAAAATACCCGTTATCCTTGTGCTAAATCGTTGGTGGGTTGTCATGATCATCCTAATCCGCTTAACTTACCCGAATCGGTAAAAAGTTCTTGTAATCCTTATTATTACATGTTGGTGAAAAGTATTTTGTACAAAGATGGGTCGATAGAAAACGGGTTGAATAATTGGGAGACAACAGTACGTTCTTTCGGCTTTGGTAATCCGTTAGGTATCGATTTGCATGGTGAAAAAGATGGTAATGTGCCCGACTCACGAGAGTACAATGCCACTTATGGCAAGGGCCATTGGAATTACAGAACGGTGTATTCGTTGAGTATCGGACAAGGGGAATTTGCCATGACACCACTGCAAATGGCAAATTTAGCCGCTATTTTGGCCAACAAAGGAAAGTACTACACACCACATATTGTTCGTGCCATTGGCGATTCGGTGTTGAATTACAGAGATTCATTGCACAAGGTTTTAGTCGACCCTCAGCATTTCGAAATAGTACACAATGGCATGCAGTGGGTGATTGAACAACCAGGAGGAACGGCAGGTAGAGCAAGAATAGATACCCTTCATTATTGCGGAAAAACAGGAACATCACAAAATCCGCATGGTGAAGACCACTCTGTTTTTATTGCTTTTGCGCCGCGTGAAAATGCCAAAATCGCAATCTCTGTATATGTTGAAAATGCAGGTAAAGGAGGTTTGTGGGCAGCACCTATCGCGAGTTTGGTGATTGAAAAATATTTGCGTGGTGTGATTGGCAGAAAAGAATTGGAAGAAAGCATGCTAAAAGGCGTGATAAAGTATTGATATGAAAAGGAAGAATAAAATTGTCGCTTTTTTGATCGTGCTGTTGTCTATTGCTCTTGTTCTATTTTTGCATTTTCACACTCAAGTTACAATGATGATTGCACATCCTGAATTGATAAAGGATTTCTTGTCTCTTCGATTGAAGAATGCTTTAGCTCTTTTAGATTTTTCGGCTTTACATGTTTACATTGATTTATTATTGGTGGCGTTTGTGCTAAGTATTGATTATTGGACGGTGGGTTGGGAAGATTGTTCTATAAAAAAAATAATTTCTATTAAATCGAAATCACTGCTTAGTGATTTATTTTATTTTATTCTTTCTTTAAGCAATTCGTTTAAATTTCTAACTGTTATTTTAACGTTTGCTATAGGTTATTTTGCCTTTGGAATAGTATCAAATACTGTACAATTGAACTTTGGAAATTATATAGCCAATCCACTTCTTCAGTTTATTATTGTTTCATTATTTGGTGAATTTATTGCCTATTGGGTGCATCGTTGTTCTCATCGTTTTTCCTGGTGGTGGTTGGCGCATCGTGTTCATCATTCGGCCGATCAAATGTCGACGATTAGTTATTATCGTGTGCATTTTATTGATAGTGCTTTGGGGCAGTTTTTTAAGGTGATTCCTTTTGTTGTTTTCGGTCAGCCCTTAGAAAATTATTTGATGTATTATGTAGTAAGTGAAGTGCACAATTTATTGATTCATTCAGAAATAAAATCAAATTGGGGATGGGTAGGTCGATATCTTTTTGTTTCGCCCATGGCTCACCGCATTCACCACTCAATTAACGAAGAACATCACCATTCAAATTATTCTAATTTTCTTGTTATTTGGGATAGAATGTTTGGCACTTATGTAGAAACCAATGATGTTTTTGCTGTGGGCATAAAAGATAATCCTTACAACAAAAAAGGCGTTCTTCATGATGTTCTTTTGCCTTATAAAGAGATGCTGACTCAAGCATTTTCAGAAAAACCTTAACATTGTGATAACAAAGAAAAAAATTAGCATAATCTTGTTTTTGCATTTGTTGGTTTAGAATCAAAAAAATACTAGTTTCGCCACGAAACGATTCGCCATGAAACAAAATTTATTTACATTTTTTATTTTATTAAGCTTTGGTTTATTTGCACAAACAGGTGCTAAATCATTTTTTGATAAGTCGGGTAAAACCACTTCTGAAACAAACGCTTACTACTACCGTGAATCTGTAGGAGGAAATTCTTATAAATCATACTATGTAAATGGTGGAATGATTTATTTTGAAGGTAAAATTTCTTCGGCAAGCAGCAGCGACGAAAGCGCCAATGTATATGCCAGCACTTGTAAATGGTATTATAAGAACGGAAAACTAAAGACGGTTAAATCCTTTAATGAAAGTGGAAACGAAGAAGGTTTATCTGTCTATTATTTTGAGAATGGTAAAATTTGGAAAGAGGTAAACAACAAAAACGGAGTTCCAGAAAATCAATATACTGAGTACGATGAGCAAGGTCAGCGAAGTCTCATTTTTCAAGATGATTTTAACAACAACAGAAATGATTGGGATCTCTATACAAGTGACAAAAGTACTAGTTCAATAACAGGGGGGAAATTAAATATTGTATCAAACACCTCAGCTGGAACTTCTCGATATATTAGTGTTTCTGCATCAGAATCACCGTTTTTTACAATAGAAGCAAATGTTAATATTGCCAATTTGAAGGAAGGCGATAAAGGAGGTTTAATTTTTGGATTTAAAGACTGGAACAATTACAATTTCTTTTTTATTAGCAACAGCTCTTTTTACATAGGAACTATGTATGAAGGTGTGCAATCTTTTAACAGTGAAGGAATGTATTCTTCGGCCATCAAAAAAGGGGAAAGCAATATTTTGAAAGTGCTTGCAGGTGAGCAAAACATATACTCTATCAATGGTGAAATACAATTTAGTACAGATCAATTGCTTAGAAATTATGGCAGTAACATTGGTTTTGGTGTAAGTGGTAAATCGAGCCTTTTGGTAGATGAATTTATATACAAGCAAATTAATTTTCAGGGCAATGGTACCGCTTCTTCCACAAGTAATGAAGACCGTGATGTTAAAGCAACTGGTTCGGGTTTGGTGTTGAGTTTAACCGGTTATATTGTTACCAATCATCACGTTATTGAAGATGCTAAAACTATCACAGTGGAGCTTATTGAAAACGGCACACCAAAATCGTACAATGCTATAGTGGTTCAAAAAGACGCAGCTAATGATTTGGCTATTATTAAAATAGAAGATAAGAATTTTACATCTATTAAAGACGCGTTGAAATACAGCGTGAAAGACAATGGTGGTGTTGAGGTAGGCGCATCTGTGTTCACTATTGGATACCCATTTGCGCTTGGAGGAATGGGGAAAGAAGCTAAGTACACCGATGGAAAAGTAAGTGCTAAAACGGGATATAACGGTTCAATCAATGCGTATCAAACTTCAATTCCTGTTCAGCCTGGAAATAGTGGCGGACCGGTATTTAACGAGAAAGGACAGTTGGTTGGAATTATCAATGCAACGGTAAAGAATACCGACAATGTTTCTTATGCCATAAAGTTAAACTACATCAAAACTTTGATTGAAGTTTTACCAGATGCAGTTACACTGCCTAACTTTAACAACGATGGTTTGACTAACGAGCAAAAAATAAAGAATCTTTCTCCAAGTGTTGTTTTAATCAAAATTAAATAATGAGAATCTGCGGCCTATTATTAGTTGTTTTGTTGTTTGCTGTAGAGGGTTTTGCTCAAACAAATGAGTTAGATAACACTTATACTCCTTCTGGTTCATCTGTTTTAGGTGCGGTGTCAAATGCTGCTGGAAGTAGCAGTGACGTGATAAAAAACGCTATCAAGTTCTCACCACTAATGCTTACACGTGGATTGTTGGCTTTGCAATATGAGAGAGGTTTTGCTGGCGTACCTATTTCTTTAAACGCATCATTAGGGTATACTTTAGGTAGAGATTATATGGGATTGCTAACATCTGATTTTCTTGCAGAAATTTCTTCTTCGGATGGCAATACGGAAATAAATTATTATGATATTTTAGAAGATGGAATTTATGTTCCAAAGAAGAATTTGTTTTTTGGATTTGGCATCAAAACCTTTCCAAATGAATTCTACAGAGATGATGCAAATTCTTATTTTGAATTTTCATTTAGAAGGTACAATGGTGTTTACAAAGTGACAGAGATGTCAGAGAATGACTATTATTATGGTTCAGGATCAGCAAGTACTTACCAGAATACAACAGTGAGGAGTACTGCACTTAATTTTATCTATGGCGTTTCTTCGAATACTTCAGGTAAAATTTGTACTACACATGATTTTTATATGGGCATAGGTTTGCGTATTAATTCCTCAGATAACTTTGAGTTAGTAAATCTTAAAGATGCATTTGATAGCACTATTGGCTATCAATATGTGAAAACATTTGAAAGGTCTACATATTTTAATCCCGCTTTCCTTTGCGGATATACTTTTGGAATAGGTTGGTAATTATAATTTTAAATCAATAACATGAGAACGTCAATTTTACTTTTATTAGCTCTTTTAACTTTTTCGCTTAGCGCGCAGGAAATGAAAATGTCTTGGTCGGATCAAGTACTTTTCGACAATAAAAAAGATGGCTTTTTTAATAGTTATGTAGATTGTAATTCAAAATACATCTACGTGAAGTACACCAATCTTACGATGACGGTGAATAGAAAGAAAAGTAAGATTAAAATGGTGGCCTTCGATAAATTAAGTATGAAGAAGGTATCGGATGTTGCGCTGATAGGTTTTCCAGAAAATAAAAGCAAGGGCAATACCGTAAAAGGAATGTTTTACTACAAAACGGTAGTTTTTGAAAACATCATTTATATTTTCTGGAAAAAAGAAAGCAAGAACAAAGAAGAACTTTATGTGCAAAGTTTTGATTCTAAACTTACGCCTTTAAAAAAGATTCAAAAGAT
>Ga0208960_1001920_pt1 | contig 10831 bp, 16 predicted proteins | sample GreLakmeON33MSRF_FD_187703 | JGI IMG/M metagenome (GOLD analysis project Ga0208960, IMG submission 187703) | Freshwater lentic microbial communities from great Laurentian Lakes, MI, USA - Great Lakes metaG ON33MSRF (SPAdes) | ecosystem: Environmental > Aquatic > Freshwater > Lake | place: Great...
TGCGGAATGGTGGATTTATTGTGAGTCGGCGGGGAGCGGGGGGTGGGTATGAGCTGGCGCGGCCTGCGGAGAAGATCCGGATGGGGCAGATTGTAGCGTGGGTGGATGGCAAGGGGGGAAGTCCTTCGGAGAGGCGCGGGGATGCGCTGGGGGAGGTGTGGGGAAAATTACAAAAAGATGCGGAACAGGCAGCGCAGAAAGTTTTGGAGTCGGAATCGTTGGCGCGGTTGGCGGAGAGGGTGCAAGCGAAGCTGACGGCGAAGGGGAAGACGACCGAGTATCAGATCTGATCCGCTCGGCTTGCTCCGCAGGGGATTTCGCTCAATAGTCTTTTAAGAATGGCTTGGTCTAATCCATGGCAGAGGTGGGAAGGAGCGGAGGGTCCGATCTTTACGATCGGCACGCTCCGAGTGGATCTGACGATTCTTCTGGTGGGGATGCATACGTTGGCGATGGCGGTGGGGGCCGTGCTAGCGGCCACGGGACTTGGAGGATGGGTGACGGCGGCGGTCTTTACTCCGGCGGCGTTACAGGAAGGTCATGTCTGGACCTTGCTGACTTATCCTTTTGTGCACGACATTCGGCAGGAGGGAATCTGGTTTGCGATGGAGATGTTGATGTTTTTCTGGTTTGGGCGGGAGGTGGAATCTGCGATTGGAAGAAAGCCGATGGCGTGGCTGTACGTGGTTTTGGCGGTGGTGCCCGCTTTACTTTTGGCGGGGTTGGCACCGTGGCTGGGTTCGGGAGTCTTGGCGGGTTCGAGCACGATTAGCTTCGCGGTGTTTTTGGGGTTTTGTGCTTTGCATCCTGGGGCGCAGTTTTTCATTGGGTTATCTGCGCGTTGGGTGGGTTGGATTTTATTGGCGGTGTATAGTCTGATCTATTTTGCGGGGCGGGACTGGGTGGGTGGGCTGCAGATGTGGGCGGCGGCGGGGTTGGCGGTGGGTTGGGTGAGGCGGGGCGGGATGGAGTGGCCCAAGATCTCTTTTCCGACAGGAAGAAAAAAAGGAAGTAAGGGGAAGGCGAGCGTGAGCAAGAAAGTGACGGGGGTCATTGCATTAGAAAAAGTAGATCCGATTCTGGAAAAGATTTCGAAGGAGGGGATGGGGTCCTTGACGGCGGCGGAGAGGAAACTCTTAGAAGATGCGCGGAAAAAGCTGATGGCCAAAGACCGGTCGAGTGATTCGGTGCGGTAAGGAGCGGGGATGCCGATTTCTTCCTTGGGCGAGGCCTTGGTGAGGGTGGATGCGGCGAATTGGAAGCCGCGGGAGCGGGCAAGTCTGTGTTTTGTGGTAGAGGCTGGAAAAATTTTGTTGATTGAGAAAAAACGCGGTTTGGGGGCGGGCAAAGTGAATGGGCCTGGGGGAAGAATTGAGCCGGGGGAGACGCCGGAGGAGGGTGCGATCCGAGAGACGCAGGAGGAGGTAGGAATTACCCCGACGGGAATCGAGTGGGCGGGAGAGTTGAGTTTTCAATTTCGGGATGGGTACTCTTTGCACGTGATGGTTTATCGGGCGTCGGGTTGGACAGGGGAGTTGGGGGAGACGGACGAAGCGAAGCCTTTCTGGTGTTCGACGAGTGAGATTCCGTATGGGCGGATGTGGGCGGACGATGAGCAGTGGATGCCGCGGTTGCTGGCGGGAGAGAAATTTAGGGGATGGTTTGAATTCGAGGGAGATCGGATGGAGTGGTTTCGAATGGAGGGGGCATGAGTCGGACGGTGTTGGTGACGGGGGCGGCAGGGTTTATTGGGTATCACCTGAGTGAACGTCTCCTAAGGCAGGGGGATCGGGTGGTGGGGTTGGATAATCTGAATGATTACTATGATCCAAAATTAAAAGAGGCGCGGTTGGCGCGGTTGCGGGGAAGTTCTGCGTTCCGATTTCTGAAAGTGGACTTAGGAGATCGGACGGGGGTGGAAAAAATTTGGCAGGAGGTAAAGCCGGAAGTGGTGGTGCATTTGGCGGCGCAAGCGGGAGTCCGCTACAGTTTGACTCATCCGCACGCCTATGCGCGGAGTAATTTGGAGGGGATGTTGGATGTGTTGGAAGCGTGCCGTGCGGAGAAGACGGCCCACTTGATCTTTGCGAGTTCCAGCTCGGTCTATGGGCTAAACCAGAGTTTGCCGTTTTCGGAGCGGGACAATGTGGATCATCCGGTTTCGTTGTATGCAGCGACAAAGAAGGCGAATGAGTTAATGGCGCACTCCTATGCGCATCTTTACGGAATTCCGTGCACCGGATTACGATTTTTTACGGTGTATGGGCCGTGGGGTCGGCCGGATATGGCTTATTATAAGTTCACCCAATCGATTTTGGCGGGAAAAGAGATTGAGCTTTATGGGGAGGGAAAAATGATGCGGGATTTCACTTATGTGGACGATATTGTGGAAGCGGTCGCTCGTTTGACGGTGAAACCAGCGAAGGGGAATCCTGATTGGGATGGGCGGAAGCCGGATCCGGCGACGAGTTTGGCTCCGTATCGGATTTACAATATTGGGAATAATGAGCCTGTGGAGTTGCATCGTTTTGTGCGGGCGATTGAGGGGGCGACGGGGAAGAAGGCGAAGGTGGTGAATATGCCGGTGCCTCCGGGGGATGTTTTGTCGACGGCGGCGAAGGTGGATGACTTAGTTGAGGCGGTGGGGTTCCGACCGAAGACAACAATTGAGGAGGGGATGAAAAAGTTTGTCGACTGGTACCGGGAGTATGCGGGGGTAAAGATCTAGACGATTTCGGTGGCTTGGCAGACCTCACGCCAACCGGGGAAATTCCAGGCGTTGGGAAAGCCACGACACTGCTGAGGTTTGACGGATTGGATGCGGCAGTCTTGGCCTTCGAGGAAGACACAGGCTCCGTCGGGTTGATCGATGAGGGAGAGGCCACGGCGGTCGGCGCGGAGGCGGGTGTGGGTGCCGATAAAATCGGCTTCTTCCATTTTCAGGAATGAGGCGATGGCGGTGACCTCTTTTTCTGAAACTTTTACGTCCCCTGGCCAGCGGCAGCAGTTGGTGCAGCGTTCGCAAAGATATTTGGGAGGAGTTTTCATGCTTCTTTTATTTGAAGGGGGTCCTGTGTGGTGAGAAAACCGTTAGGGGTGGGTCGCTTCGCAGGGCTGGTCGCGATTGAGAAAAAAAAGTCCGACAAGGACGAGGCTTGTGGCGGCGTAGGCGAGGGCGAAGGAGGGGCAGATCCATCCACCGGTGAGGGCTTGGGCTCCTGACGGGGTGATGGTGACTCCGTGAATGAGTCCAGTGAGGGAAAGGAAAGCACTGCAGAAGGCGACGCCGGCGGCGGCGAGAAAACGATGGTCGATGACGAAAGCCACCATAGCCGCAAGGAGGATGCTGGATAAGAGGAACCCTTGACCAAGAGAAAAGAGACCCGAAAGCACAAGGTCGCCGCCCGTTTTTGCCGCGACCGCGTCGAGGGAGACTCCTGATGCTCGCACGACCGTCTCGACGATCAGGGCGGCCCAGCCGGCGAGGCAGGGGATGAGTCCGACGGCGACGGCGAGGGAGTGTTTGGTGGGAGTATCGGAAAAGGCTTGGGCGGTGATGACGATGCCGACCCACAAAAGGATGCCGAGGGTGACCTCGAGGGGGATGAAGCGGAGAACGAGTCCGGTGGCACCCGTGAGGCAAAGAAAGGCGAGGAGGAGTCCGTTGACGGCGGAGTAGCCGGTTCGAGCGCCCATTGCTTTCCATCCTGGGTGGCCGATGTAGATGGTGGTGGGGAAGGGGCTTCCGAAGAAGGCAGCGACGAGGGTGGAGAGTCCGTTGACTGAGAGGGAGGAGCGGGTGGCATAACGGTCGCCGGCGGCTTCGGCACTATCGAGATTTTGGAGGGAGCCGATGACGTTGAAGAGGGCCATGGGAAAGATGACAGAAAAGAATGCCGAGGCGCCTTCGCGTTGGAAAAAAGCGAGGAGTTTATCGAAAGCGGGATGAGGAAAATGGAAGCCCAGTGGGGAGGCGGGGGAGGGAGGCTGGGTGGGGGCGAGGCCAAGACTTTGCAAGATCCACGCGACGAGGGTGCCGAGGAGAATGGCGGCGAGGCCAGAGGGAATGCCCCCAGGGAGGCGAATTTTTCCTGCGTAGGCGAACAGGACGAGGAGCATGGGGAAGAGGGCGATGGCGGGGTTGGCATAGATTTTGAAAACGAAAGGCATCGCGATAAAGGTGAGAGCGATGCCAGCTAGGGGGGAGAGGAGGGCGGCGCGGGGTAGCCAGCGGCGGAGGGGATCGGCGAGGAAGGCGCCGATGAGTTCAAGAATTCCGCCGATCCAGCAGGCGAAGATGCCTGCGCTCCAGACGAGGTCGGCGTCGTGGGTTTGTTGCCAGAGGGGGCCCATAATGAGGAAGAGGTAGGCCATGAGACTGACGGTGTTGATGCCGAAGGGGAGGGCGGTGACGTCCTCGCGGCCTGTGCGGAGGGCGAGGCGGCGACCTTGCCAGGCGTAGAAGAGATTACCGACGAGGATGGAGAGAGCGGAGGCGGGAAGAATGTGGGAGACGACGATCTCGAGGGGAATACCGCATACGGGGGGGACGAGAGAAAGAATTAGAAAGAGGAGGAGAAGATTATCGATGAAGAGACCGACGAGACCATCGAGGTCTCCTCGGACAAACCAGCGAAGTCGCATAGGATGGGGATAGCGGAGAGTGGGTCAAGAGGGCGAGAGAAACTTAGGAGTGGAATCTCGCCTCGGGGTGGGGGAGTAGGTAGAACGGAGCATGGTGAGTAGAGAATGGATTCAAAAAGTAGAACGGGCCGTGGAAGCGGGTCAGCTTTCGGCTGAATCGGGGAAAAATATAAAGAAAACCTTAGTGGGTGCGAAGGAGGGGAGTGTGGAGCAGGTGAGTTTGGATGCGTTGGTGGGTGCGGGGGAGTGGGAGGAGTTGAATGATCGGTTTTTTCGGACGTTGGCTTTTGGAACGGGGGGGTTAAGGGGGCGAACGATTGGGAAGGTGGTGACGGAGGCGGAGAAGGGGAGGACGGCGGCGTTGGGTCGGCCCGAGTTTCCCGCGGTGGGCACGAACTGTATGAACTATGGGAATGTGGCGAGGGCGACGGAGGGTTTGGTGAACTATTTAAAGAAGATTTTTCCTCAGGAAGAGCCGAGGGTGGTGTTTGCGCATGACACGAGATTTTTTTCGAAGGAGTTTACGGAGTTGGCGGCGCGGACGGTGGCGGCGGCGGGGGGGACGGCGTATCTTTTTGAGGAAGATCGTTCGACCCCGGAACTTTCTTTTGCGGTGCGGCATTTAGGGGCGCAGGCGGGGGTGGAGGTAACCGCGAGTCACAATCCATCGCATGACAATGGGTATAAGGTTTATTTTTCGGATGGGGCACAGATTGTGGAACCGCACGCGTCGGGAATTATTAAGGAAGTGGAAGCGGTGCTTGAGCCTGAGGTGAATCCGCAGGCCAAGGCGGGTGGAGAGGTGGTGAGGATTGGGAAGGAGGTGGATGAGGCGTATCTTGAGGCTCTGCAGGAGTTGGTGATTGAGGGGGAGATGATGAAAAAGGAGGGGGCGAAGATGAAGGTGGTTTTTTCTCCGTTGCACGGAACGGGGGTGCGGATTACGCCTGGTTGTTTGGAGCGAGCAGGGGTGAAGGTATCGTTGGTACAGGAGCAAGCGGTGGGGGATGGCAGGTTTCCGACGGTGAAGTCGCCGAATCCGGAGAATGGGGAGGCTTTGGCGATGGGGATTGCGCAGGCGAAAAGGGAGGAGGCAGATCTGGTAGTGGCGACGGATCCTGATGGAGATCGGATGGGGGTGGCGGTTCGAAACTCCGCAGGAGAGTACGAACTGATCACAGGAAATCAGATTGGATCGTTGTTGGCGGCCTATCGGATTGAACGAATGAGAGCGAGAGGGTGGATTCAGCCAGGAGAGGAGAAGAGTTGTTGTTTAATTAAGACTTTTGTGACGACGGATTTACAGAAGGAGATTGCGGGGTTGGCGGGAATGAAGTGTGTGGAGACATTGACGGGATTTAAATATATTGGAGAGAAATTGGGTGCGTATGAAAAGGAGGCGGGGGGGCGAGGAAAGATGGGGGCAGAGGAGTGGCGCAAAAAAAGGATCGGAAAGAGCACCTTTTTTGTTTTTGGTGGGGAGGAGAGTTACGGGTACAGCGGGGGAGATTTCGTGCGAGACAAGGATGCCAATGGGGCGGTGCTGATGATTGTGGAGGCGGCGTTGTGGGCGAAGTTGCACGGACGAAACTGTTTGGAGGAGATGGATGGGATTTATCGGAAGCACGGGTTGTATTTGGAGAAGTTGGGGACGTTGGAGATGCCTGGGGCGGAGGGGGCGAAGCAGATTGCGAGGGCGGTGGAGAGTTATCAGAAAAGCCCGCCTACGGTCTGGGGAGGAAGAAAGGTGGTGGGTTGTAGGGATTTTGAAAGGGGGCAGCACTACGATATCGACGGGAAAGATATTCCGAAGGAGCGGATGTTGATTTTTGATTTGGGCGATGGGTTTCGTGTGGCGGTGCGGGCTTCAGGAACGGAGCCGAAGATGAAATGTTACTTTTTTGGGAAACGGAGCGTTGGGGCTGGGGAGGATTTAATGAGGGCAAAGAAAGAGTTGGCTAGGGAGTTGGTTGAACTGTGGAATTGGACTCAGGGCGATGCGTCGAAGCGGGCCCAGGAGAATAAACCGTGAGTTATCCGAGAAAGTTGCAGGAGATGGTTGAGCTTTTTGAGCATCTTCCGGATGAGGAGAAGAGGGAGAGTCTGGTTTCTTACAGTATGACGACGAAGTCGTGCGAGCCTGCCGACGGAGAAAAGTTTGATTTGGAGGATGTGCGCAAGGATGAGGAGTGTGCGGATACGGTGGGGGTTTTTTTGAAGGTGGATGGGGAGGGAAAGAGTCATTTCCGGATGACGCTTGGACCTCAGGTGCAAACGTTGACCAAGGCGATGACGGCAATTCTATGTAGGGGGTTGGAAGGGGTGAAACCGAAGGAGGTATTGGAGCTAGAGAGTGATTTTGTGCCTAAGATTGTGGGGGCGCAGTTGGTGAGGGTGAGGAGTCAGACGACGTACTATATTCTCTCGAGAATGAAGGGGATTTGTAAGGTTTGGCTGGATCGGAAGAGGGCGGAAGAGAAAAGAGATTAAGGTCCCGCGTGGGCGGAACCGACGGGGATTTGCTCACGCAAAGGTCGCTAAGCCCCGACGCGGAACGGGTCGGGGTGATTTTTAATTTTGGATTTGAGAGAGATTGGAATTTGACCTCTGACCCCAAATTACGGTTTGGGGAGGAAATCTTTGAGGCGGAGTTGGGCGGCGCGGCCGATGGGAATGGGTTGGGAGACGCCCTCGAGAATTATATTTGCCTCGTCCCGGGATTTTCGGTCGATGCGGGTAATCTTTTTTAAGTTTACTAGGTGGGAGCGATCGATTTTGGCGAAGGGTGGGAAGGGCAGGATCTTTTCGTAACTGCCCAAGGGCTGGCAGATCATCAAGGGGGTTGAGTTGGGGATATGGATCCGGGTGAAATCCCCGTCGGCTTGAAGGAAGGGAATTGACTCAATGGGGACGACGATCGATTGATGGGGAGTGTGGAGGCAGATTCGGTCTTGCAAGGAATAAGCGGTCTTGGAGATTGCGGCTTTTTTGGAACAAGCGGTTTGGAGGCGATGAATGGCTTGGGCGAAACGTTGGGGGCTGACTGGCTTGATGAGGTAGTCCACGGCATCGAGATCGAACGCTTGGACTGCGTATTTGGAGTAGGCGGTGACCATGATCGTCTTAGGCGGGGGGTGAAGTGCTTTCAAGAGGTCGAAGCCGGTTGCGCCCGGCATCTGGACATCGAGAAAGAGGGCATCCGGCCTTTCTTTGCGGATCAGTTTGAGGGCGGTGGCTTTGGTCTTGGCTTCCCCAACAATTTGAATGTCTGGATGCGGAGAAAGAAGTTGGCGAAGGCGTTGAAGGGCGAGTCGCTCGTCATCGCAGAGGATTACACGGAGCATGGTTCCCCCTCTAAATCGAGAGTGGCGACAACAAACCCTTTTGCCTCCGTCAGAGTAAAGTGGTGGCGGTTGGGGTAGCGAATTTCGAGTCGGCGTCGGACGGCGTCCAGTCCAAGGCCTGATCCCTTTTGGGAGGAGGAGAGTTTTCCTGAATTTTTGACCTGAAGGATGAGATGGCCGGCTTTCGCTTGGGCGGTGATGAGGAGAGTGAGGCGGGCAAAACTTTTACCTGGACCGTATTTGAAGGCATTTTCCACGATGGGTTGGAGGATGAAGCTGGGGACGAGAATTTTTCGGGTGGTTGCGGAGGCGGTGATCCGGGTTTGTAGTTTACTTCCGAAACGGGCTTTTTGAATTTTGAGGTAGGAGGTGGCGGCATCAATTTCAACGGCCAAAGGGGTGATCAGTTCATGGCGATGATCGAGAGAGTATTTTAGGTAGGTGGCTAGTTCATCGACCATATTGGAGGCGATCTTAGGGTGAATGGGAATTTCGGCGGCGATGCCGTTGAGGGAGTTGAAGAGGAAATGAGGGTCGAGCTGGAATCGGATGAGCTGGAGTTCCATGGATTGAACTTCGGCACGAGCTTTGGCCTCAAGGGCGACCTCTGCTTGGGAGTGAAATTCAGCCTTCAGCCAGAGATAGGCAAAAGTCCACGAGAGATAAACAAACCACATGAGAATGGTAAAGACGACCCAACGTTCCCAGATGGCGAAATGAATCGAAGCACCGGAGGGAGCGTAGAGCAGATTGAGGCATGAGAGAAACGTTTGCATGAGGGCGGCGTGGAGTCCTGCAGCGACGGCAGTAAGCAGGATGGCCAGAAAAATAAAGGAGGGACGGAGGATGCGCTGAAGGCCCGCTCTTTTGTAGATGTAGCGCAAGAGAGCGGAGAGGAGAAAGCCGATGGTCTCCGTGGAAAGAGTCATCTGAATGGCGCGAGGGAGGTCCTCTTGCATGACGAGGCGGATAAGAAAAGCGAGCAAGCCAAAGCCACACCAAAGGAAAAAGTTGATCCGCCAAAACTTGAGTGGATAGAAAAGCTTTCGGCGAAGGGATTCAAGCATTGGGCTAGGCTGGGGGAAAAAGAGGCAGGGTCAACGCGGGAGAAAACACTCAATAGGGCAAAACGTTTGGTATTCTTCTGATATATATTTTACGCCTCCTTAGGGAAGCTTTGGCGATCTATCCTTCAGCTTCGGGTTGGACACTTTGTGTACGTAGCTCTACGAGTAGGATATGGCGGATCCTAAGCATCAGGCGAAGTATTACACTTATAGCCAAATTCGTGCTCATGGGGCGATCGGGAATCTTAATGAGGGGGTGGTCATCCAGACGCATGGGGTTCACACGCGGTTGATCGCCTGGGCGGGGAACGGCTTTCAGACAGAAAGCGTGCATGTTTTAACGCTGAAGCCCGGGGAGGAAAGTGCCTCGTATGCTTATACCATGGCGGAGGAGGTTATGATTTGTGCGGCCGGTCGGGGAGAAGTGTTTCTTTTGGGTCGGTGGGTTTCCGTCGAGCCGGGGGATATCGCGTATTTCCCGGAAGGGGTTCCTCATGCGGTTCGAAACTCTTCGGGCAACAAGGATAATCTGGTATTGGTTTCGCAAATCACCCCGCCCCAGTTTGATCTTTATACTGAGGCGGGATTTTATGATGTGTCCATGGGGGTAATGAATCATGAAGCTTGTTTTCATGCGGGCATGAATGCGGACACGGGGACACTCAAAGTTCCGTTGGCTTTGAAATACAGGGAGACAGAATCCGCGGCACGCTCCTGGAACCGTTCGTCAGCTGATATTCGGCGGGAAGGGGCCTTGTTTAATATGTTTCGAGGAACGCCCTTCGGAGCCTTGGGGAGTCCGGCGGTTTTTGTGATTTGGCCCGGAGGTGGCTCCCGCATGAGCGGGTTTAACTTTTGTTTCAACCAGAACGAGCCGGATTTTGCCCACACGCATCCCGTTTCGGATGAGTGCCTCATTCTTTGGGGAGGACGGGGCTCGGCCTATCTGGGGGAGCCGGGAGAATGGTGGGATGTGGATACTTTGGATTGTCTGCTTGCGCCTTGTGGCGTATTCCACCCGCCGAGGCAGGAAAAACTCCCTTGTTTTTGGGGTGGGTTTGCTTCACCTCCCCAAATCGATCTCGCCATCAAGACTCCGTATTACAAGAACGGCGTGTTTCAGAGCGGGCCGAATGAAAAACTGGTTTATCCCGACACGGCCGAGATCCGCGCTTTGTTTCAAAGCTGAGCTGATCACGATATTTAATTTCCACTTGGGCGGATTATTTTGGTTTTAGTTAACGGGTTAAATATTTTTCCGGTCTGGTTCAAAGAGTTTATTGCCCTGTTGGTCGATTTTCCGGAAAAACAGAAAAAGTGTGGATTAGGTTCCGCATATGAAAACAAAAACAAAAATCATCGGAAGTTTCCTCCAAGCGTTGGTTCTCGGTGCGGTCAGTGCATTCGGGCACGGTTCGATGGCGGATCCCATCAGCCGTTCGTATGAAGTGTTTCTAGAAAATCCTGAAACTCCAACAAGTGAAGCAGCCAAGGCTGCGATAGCTGTTGGTGGTACGCAACCATTCTACGACTGGATGGAAGTTCGGCGCCAGATTCCTGATTACAACTATCCAGCCATCATTCCGGACGGAAAACTGCCTGGGGTTGGATTGGACAAGTATGCCGGATTGAACCTGGTTCGGACCGATTGGCCGGCCACCAAAGTGGTGTCAGGTCCGAAACTTTGCCGATTTTATGCGACCACTCCTCATGACCCAAGTTTCTTCAAGGCCTATATCACTCGGGAAGGGTACAATGCCCGAGAAGCACTCCGTT
>Ga0208960_1001923_pt1 | contig 10819 bp, 12 predicted proteins | sample GreLakmeON33MSRF_FD_187703 | JGI IMG/M metagenome (GOLD analysis project Ga0208960, IMG submission 187703) | Freshwater lentic microbial communities from great Laurentian Lakes, MI, USA - Great Lakes metaG ON33MSRF (SPAdes) | ecosystem: Environmental > Aquatic > Freshwater > Lake | place: Great...
GGGCTATAAAGTGAGGCTTATGGCTAGAAACAAAGTATTGAATTTTGAAAAGCATTCCAATTTAGAGATTATCCAAGGAGATTTTTCGAACTTTAATGCGATAAAAGAAACAATAACTGGTTCTGATATAGTAATATGCATGGGTAGTTCTTTAAAATCAAAAGAAAGTAGGTTAATGTATAGTTTTGCAACGTTCTTATATACAGCAATGAAAGAAACTGGAGTAAAAAAACTAATCTATCAAGCAGGGGCTTTAAATTATTTACCAAATAGTAATAAGATATTGAGTGTATGGCTAATGCGAAATACTTTAGGTCATTTAAGTGGGGCTATAGGCTCGCTTTTAGATCATGAAAGAACTTTTGATATTTTCGAAGAAAAATATAAAAAGAATGATATACAGGTAATGGTAACTTTGCCAGGCGCAATGGGGTTGATAGAAGGAGAGTTATCAAAAGACTTGGTTGTGCATAATTCTGTAGTCTGGACGCAATCACGATTTATGGATGTTGCTAAATTTACACTCAATGCCATAGATAAAGAAGAGTATTGGAATCAATATTTATATATAGCTTAATTTACCATTTAATTAATTTACCATGTATTACTTTGAAATAATCTTTTGCGTAAGTTGGACATATCTAGCCACTTTAATATTAGGCGAATTGTTATTAATTGATTTGCCTGTTGCATTTGCTAAAAATACTAATTCTATAAATGACAAAATTGCTAAAGCAGTTGAATTCTATATAGGAAGAAAGAAAAAACTGTTTTATAAAATTACGCCTATTTTCTGTCTCTTACAGATAGTGGGCATCATTGCAAATATAATATTGCATTATTCAGATTCAATTATTTCTGCATTAACGATACTTGTATTATCTATTGTATTGGTTTATATACAACAAGTTAAAAACGTAAATGTTGCCAATAGTTTACCAAATAATGCTTATAAGCCCAAAGCACTCCATTCAATATTTGTTGCTCATCTAATCACGTTACTAATTCTTGTTTTAAATTTAATTTGCTTTATATTAAAATTTTAAAATAGTATAGTATTAAAAGTGTTGTTGGAGTTCATACGCCATCACCTAACAGCGGTTTTGCAAAAGTGGGGCTGAAGTGCTAAATTGTGCATTTGTACTTTCTATTAGCTATTGTGCTAAATTTGAACTTTAGTAATATTAATCCCAGCCTTCGCAAAGCCGCCAAACGTTATAGGTAACTTTATGAAACAACATCGTAACATATTAATACTCGGTTTGACACTTGGACTGTTTGCCTGTAATTCTTCAGCGGACAAACAAGAAAATATTGAGAAATCTGCATCGGTTGACAGCATTTCATTGACAAATACTCAAACGACTCGTAATATTAGCGACAGCGCCCCAGTTTATTTCGGTCACAAAACCAACCAATGAAAAAAGACAAAGAACTAATGCGATTGAAAGCTCTTGCCAAAAAGTAATTTCCTAGAGAGTGGCACAAAAGAAAAAACAACTTTCAATTCTCTTAATTTGCAAAGCATGGACTTCGGTAGGGGCGTATTGAATACGCCCGCAACAACAATAAAACGGGCGTATTCAATACGCCCCTACATGATGAATTTAAGGAAAAGAGGGGCAGACGGTGGTTTTTTGGGAAAATTCCCAAACAACCACCGTCTGTCCCTCTTTTCTTCTCAGCAGCTACGAGCCAGTAGAATCATTCTTTGGTTGCGTTTACACAGTATTATTGAGGTTCAATACTTCACAGGATTTAAGTATTTAAGCAGCTTGGAATCTTACAGGATGGCAGATGTGGAAGGATTGAGGGGAGCTATTGAGGATGGGTTTCCTATTTAATCAATATCCCATTCTGTGTTAACATTTCTAAGTTCTTGTCTACCGTTGGATACTGCTAAAACTAATACCTTGTCAGGTAAATCAGTAGTTTCGTAAATAACTCTATAACCTTTGAAAATTACTTCACGCAGATGGCTTAAATGTGTTCCCTCAAATTCAGGAATACTTCTACCTGTAAGCGGCTTAAAAGAAAGTTGTTGGTTAACTGATTGAACAAGATGCTTCACAAATCTTGTTGCATAGAAAACAGAATCATTAGAAATATAAGTATGAATACTTTGTAGGTTTCTTGATGCTCTGTTAGTCCAAATTACTTCTGTTGCCAAGAGTCAATTCTTTTTAATAAATCATCTGTTGAAATAACATTTCCAGCTTCTTTGTCTTTTAATCCATCTAAAGCCTGAGCAGCTAAATTAATCTTGTACATAATCTCTTCGGCTGAGCAGTTGACAGGCATACTGTTAAGTATTTCCAAAGACGCTTCTCTTATAGTTAGTGCATTCATTGCAACAAATTTAAATAAATATACAACACATAGACATCAAATCAAAGAAAAGGTTTAAATTAGACGAAAAACAGGGGACAGACGTAACTTTTTCACAAATGTCAAACTGAGCATTTATTTAAAACACAACCGATATTTATGTAGGTTTTGTTTGGGAGCTGTATTTTGAGATTAAGTGCTAAACTGGAAGATTTGTAGTTCGACTGACTTTGCCCCCAACCAAAAGCCGACACAAAGGCAAAGGCAAAAGAGCCAATTTTCCTCCCCGCTCTACTAATTATAATTATCGGCAGCATATTGTGTTGTAACACTCTTTCAAATTAAAAAAACTGAAACTTTGTTAGTCAAATTCGTCATAAGAACAACCTACCTCCCTCCAAAAATAGAAGAACCAACTCTTACCATGGTGCTACCTTCTTGAATGGCCAATAAATAATCTCCCGACATGCCCATAGATATTTCATTGAAGCGCTCATTATCAATGAAGTATGAGCTTTTTAGTTGAGTGAAATAAGCTTTAAGCTGCTGGAATTCTTTTTTTATTTGATCTTGATTCTTGGTGAAAGTAGCCATGCCCATTATGCCGCAAACTTCAATATTTTTAAGCTCTTTGAATTCCTTTGAACTTAAAAGTGCTTCTGCTTCTTCCATAGAAAAGCCGAATTTTGATTCTTCTTCGGCAATATGAAATTGAATTAAAACACCAATGATTCTCTTGTTTTTAAGGGCTTGCTTATTAATTTCTTCGAGTAAGTTTAAACTGTCGACTGAGTGAATTAATGCCACAAAAGGTGCTATGTATTTTACCTTATTGCTTTGCATGTGACCTATCATGTGCCACTCGATATCGCTTGGTAAATCTTTTTGCTTGGCCGCCAACTCTTGCGCTTTGTTTTCTCCAAAAATTCTTTGTCCGCTTTGATATGCCTCAACAATTGCTTCGTTTGGTTTTGTTTTAGAAACCGCAATTAACTTCACTCCCGAGGGGATAGTAGTTAAAATATTTTTAAGATTTTGTGAAATGCTCATGCACAAAAATACGATAAATCATAAATGCACAAGCCTGTTTTTAATTTAGGTAAAATCCATGTCGATTTTGGAGGCAACATTTCTCCGCTTTGTGTTATGCTTTTTATCTCCTGAAAAGTATATTTCTTGCCTCCTTCTTGATAAGGTTGAATGTCGATATTGTCTTCATCAAATAAGATACTCATGAAATAGGGTTCGTTTTTATTTTCTTGATAATTGCGCCACGAACTTTTGATTCTATGGTGCCCATCGGCCACCAACAAATAGTCGATACTGTTGCATTCCTTTTGAAAAGCAGAGATAATCTTGGCGTCATCTACCTTCCATAATTCATGAATTTCTTTTTGTTGGTCTTTAAATCGAATGAAAGGAGTAGAGCTGGAGTTGCTAGCAAGCAGCTCTTTTAATGCCACATTGTTGTCGTAAATAAGCGCTACTGGTTCGGCATTCAGCTTTACATTTTTAATGTATTGCGCCAAAATATTCTCTCTTTTTTCAATCGTATTCTCGTGCAAATGAATAATTCCTTTTTCTAAATCCTGCAAATGAGAGAGGGCAATGATGCCTGTATATGATTTTTGAGAAGTTGTTTTTTTATAGATAAGGAGGGCAGGAGATGAAGCAGCGATAAGCCATTCTTTTTTTACAAAATAGTTGAATCGTTTGCGCACCGCAGCGAAAAAGTGATTGCGGTGCATATCTGCTTCTTTGTGAATTATATTGATAAACGATTGCTCGTGGTGAAGAATAACATCATTAATCTCCTCTTTGCTGCATGAATCGTAAGAATTGATGGCGATATTGGCAGCCAACTCAGGCTTAGGAGAAAAAAATAAAAAGGGTTGGAGTTTTGCCATGCTACTTTTATACTTTCAAAGGTGGTGAAATAGTTTCTTTTAAATCATTTTAATAAGCTATTTCAAAAACTTATCTTCGCTTAAATTATTTTAAAAATACTTATGAAGATTAAAAAAAACTCAGTAGTGGCGATCACTTATACACTGAAGAATGATGAAGGCGTTGTCCTTGATTCGAGTGTAGGTAAAGAGAGCTTGTATTATTTGCATGGCAATGGTAATTTGGTGATCGGACTCGAGAACGAGTTAGAAGATAAGGCCAAAGGAGATAAATTTTCGGTATCTATTCCAGCTGAAAAAGGCTACGGAATGCCAGATGCTAATTTGGTGCAACATGTACCTCTTTCTGCTTTTGGTACCAACAAAGTTGAAGTTGGTATGCAGTTTCATGCAGAAGGGCAACACGGACAAGTGGTTGTTACTGTAACAGATATTACAGGAGATCAAGTAACGGTAGATGGAAATCATCCATTGGCTGGTTCTACTTTACACTTTGATGTTGTAGTTGATGAAGTTAGAGAAGCTACGGCTGAAGAAATAGCTCACGGACATGTTCACGGTCCGGGCGGACACCACCACTAAAAATTAAAAGCCCTTGTCACTCGAACAAGAGCTTTTTTATTTTTTGCAATATAAAAACTATCTCTTACTTTTACCGCATGATTAAAAATACATATACATGGCGTTGGCAAGTTTCACTCTGGTAAAGGTTGATGCTTCAGCGCTTTTATACTATATATTGTAAAAAGCCCTCGTCAGCCGACGGGGGCTTTTTTGTTTTCCAACTTTTTAATTAATATTTGTCCGCGGGTTAAACGGACTCCAAACCATAAAACGATGACACAGTTCAAAATAACAACAAAATACAAGAAGCTCTTGGCCGATACCATTACGCCGGTAAGCATCTATCTCAATATTCGCAAGCAGTTTAAAAATAGCTTCTTGCTGGAAAGTAGCGATTACCATGGCAATAAAGATAGTTTCTCTTTCATTTGTTTTAATCCTATGGCTTCTTTTAAAGTAGAAGACCAAAAGATTAGCACCGTTTTCCCCGATGGTTCCTTTAAAGTGAAAAGTGCAGAAGAAAACGACGTGATTACGGAGATGAAGGCTTTTGCCGATTCTTTCTTACCTGATACTAGTGTGAGCGATTTTAAATTTATTACCAACGGACTCTTCGGTTTCACAAGTTTTGAAGCAGTTCGCCATTTTGAGGATATCGATTTTACTTATGCAGAGAAGGAGGAGAAAAAAGTGCCCGACATGCACTATTTCGTTTTTCAAAATATCATAGCCATCAATCATTTTAAGAACGAATTGTATTTGTTCGAACACCAATGTGAAGGTTCTGGCAACAGCGTTGTGCCTATTGAGCAATTGATGGATTTGGTGAAAGCAACAGCTACATCTTCTGCTGCTTTTAAAAGAGTAGGTGAGGAGCAAAGTAATTTTACCGATGAGTCTTTCTTAGAGGTGATTGCTAAAGCCAAAGCGCATTGCCGCAGAGGAGATGTTTTTCAGTTGGTTTTAGGAAGAGAATTTTCACAGAAATTTGAAGGTGATGATTTCACGTTGTATCGCGCTTTAAGAAGCGTAAATCCTTCTCCATACTTGTTTTACTTTGATTATGGGACTTTTAAAATATTTGGTTCTTCGCCCGAAGCGCAAATTGTAATTCATAAAGACCAGGCTACTATTTTTCCTATTGCTGGTACTTTCCGCAGAACTGGAGATGACGAAAAAGATGCAGAATTGGCTCGCCAGCTCATGAACGACCCCAAAGAAAACAGTGAGCACGTAATGTTGGTAGATTTGGCGAGAAATGATTTGAGCAGAAGTTCGGAACACGTTAAAGTAGAGACTTACAAAGAGATTCAGTTTTATTCTCATGTGATTCACTTGGTATCTAAAGTGAGCGGCAAAATTCAAGAAGGAGTGAACAAATTGAGAATTGTGGGCGATACTTTTCCTGCAGGAACTTTATCTGGTGCACCCAAACATATGGCCATGAAGTTGATTAATAAATACGAAAAAAACCAGCGGGCTATCTACGGCGGATGCATTGGATACGTGGGCTTCAACGGCGATTTTAATCATGCCATTATCATTCGTTCTTTCTTGAGTAAAAACAATCAGTTGTTTTATCAGGCTGGAGCGGGAATAGTAGATTTATCGGTTGATGAAAGCGAAAAACAAGAGGTATATAACAAGCTAGCTGCGCAGCACAGAGCGCTGGAACTGGCAGAAGAATTAATATAATATGAAGATTTTAGTATTCGATAATTACGATTCATTTACCTACAACTTGGTTCATTATGTGAAGCAATTGGGGTATCATGATGTGGATGTTTTTCGCAACGACAAAATTGCTTTGGAAGACATCAAAAAATACGACAAAATATTGTTGTCGCCGGGTCCGGGTGTACCCAGTGAAGCGGGAATATTACATGCCGTTATAAAAGAATATTCTCGAACAAAATCGATATTGGGCGTGTGTTTGGGTCACCAAGCGATTGGGGAAATATTTGGTTGTGAATTGGAAAACATGGAGAAGGTATTGCACGGTATTGCCACTCCTTTAACTATTGTGCAAGACGATATAATATACAAAGGTTTGCCAAAATCGTTTATGGTGGGGCGTTATCATTCATGGCAAATTAAAGCTGATTCTGTTTCTCCAGAAATCATTGTGACAGGAATTGATGATAAAGGAGGAATTCAATCTATTCGTCATGTGAAGTACGATGTGGTGGGAGTGCAATTTCATCCAGAATCGGTGTTGACGGAGAATGGGTTAACGATTATGAAAAACTGGTTGGAGAGTTAAAAAAAATAAATAATATTTACACGCAGTACTTAACACCCAGTGCGTCATTGCGAGGTACTCCGAAGCAGCCTCCTTGTTTTGATGATGAGATTGCTTCATCCGTCAGCTGACGGATCTCGCAATGACGAACTAGGTAAAAAAAGAGAAATGAAAGCATTACTAGAACATATCATAAAAGGCAATAAACTCACTTTCGAGCAAGCGAAAGAAGCGCAGCTTAAAATTGGTAGAGGAGAAGTGAATTCAGCGATGATGGCTTCTTTTATTACTGTTTTCATGCACAGAGGAATTGAGCCGCAAGAACTCGATGGTTTTCGCGCTGCAATGCTAGAACTATGCATTCCTGTTGATTTATCTGATTTTGACACCATCGATATGTGTGGCACTGGCGGTGATGGTAAAAACACTTTCAATGTGTCTACTATTTCATCTTTGGTTTTGGCTGCAGCCGGAGTTAAAGTCTCGAAGCATGGCAATTACGGCGTATCATCGGCTGTTGGTTCTTCAAATGTAATTGAATCGTTGGGTTATAAATTCACCAACAATCAAGATCAATTGAAAAAGGAATTGAATATGGTGGGAATTACATTTCTTCATGCCCCTTTGTTTCATCCCGCGATGAAGCATGTTAGCGCCATTAGAAAAGAATTGGGCATGAAAACCTACTTCAATTTGCTGGGTCCGCTGGTGAATCCATCTCGTCCGAAAAAGCAACTGACTGGCGTGTATTCTAAGGAGATATTGCCGCTTTACAACTATGTTTTAGATAGAGCTACCGATAATTACGCTATCGCTTTTTCTTTAGATGTGTATGATGAAATCTCTTTAACCAATGAGTTTTTGGTGATTACAAAAGCGGGCGAAAAAACTTATTCTCCCGAGCAATTAGGCTTCACAAGAACCAAGCAAAGTGATATCGATGGCGGAGAGACAGTGGATCAGGCTTCATTAATTTTAAAGAATATTATCAGTGGCAAAGGAACTAAAGCGCAAAACGAAGTTATTGCTGCCAATGCAGGATTGGCTTTAAGTGTAGCTAAAAATGTTTCTTTTGAAGATGGTATCGCCGAAGCCAAAGAAATTATTGCTTCGGGCAAAGCGAACGATGTACTGAAACGTTTGCTAACATTGAACCTTGAACATTAAACATTGAACAATAAAAAATGACCATCCTAGAACAAATAATAGTCAACAAAAAGCAAGAAGTAGAAGCCCTCAAAAAGCAATTCACGATTGCCGATTTCGAAAAGCGCGAGTTTTTTGGAAGAAAGGTACTGTCGTTTAAAGATTTCTTGTTGAACCGTTCGGGAGTAATCGCCGAATTCAAAAGAAAATCACCATCTAAAGGAATCATCAATGCCAATGCCGATGTGGCCGAAACAACTTTGGCTTACAACAATGCTGGAGCATCGGCATTGTCTGTCCTTACAGATGAGCAGTTCTTTGGAGGTTCTAACGAGAACTTGCTAAAAGCCAGAAGAGTGAATGAAATTCCGGTTTTGCGCAAAGATTTCATCATCGATGAGTTCCAAATTTTAGAGGCAAAATCGATAGGTGCCGATATCATCTTATTAATCGCTTCAAACCTCGAAATTGAACAAAATACACGATTGGCCAAATTCGCTAAGAGTTTAGGTTTGAACGTGCTTTTGGAAGTTCATAACAAAGAAGAGTTGAAATTTATTAATGAATTTGTTGACGCAGTTGGTGTAAATAACAGAAATCTTAATACATTCACAGTCGACGTAAACACTTCACTTAACCTCGTGAAAGACATACCTAATGACTTTCTCAAGATTAGTGAAAGTGGCATTTACAAACCAGAAACAATAAAAACGCTGAAGTCGGCAGGTTTTCAAGGTTTTCTTATTGGTGAAAATTTTATGAGAGAAGCGAATCCCGGTGAGGCATGTAAAAAGTTTATAGAAGAATTAAAGTAATATGGAAGATAGATTTTATATCAAAGTTTGTGGTTTAACCGACCCAAATAACATTAAAAAGATTGTTGATTTGGGCGTTGACTTTATTGGCTTGATTTTTTACGATCAATCGAAAAGATACGTAGGCGATTTCGTTGATGCGAATTACATTAAATCGTTAACAGGTCGCGTGAATAAAGTAGGTGTTTATGTGAATGAAGATATTGAAACGGTGCTGGAAGATGTGGAAGATATGGATTTACAATACGTTCAGTTGCACGGCGAAGAAACTCCGGCCTACTGCGCTAAGGTTAGAAAACATGCTAAAGTGATTAAGGCTTTCGGCATAAATTCTAAATTCGAATTCGATGTTTTGAAGAAATATGAGAAAGATGTAAATTGGTTTTTGTTTGACACAAAAACTACAGATTACGGGGGTAGCGGACAAAAATTTGATTGGAAGCTACTAAAGAAATACAAGTTGAAAAAGCCTGCTATTATTAGTGGTGGTATCTCTTTAGACGATGCCATTCAAATAAAAAAGTTGCCTTACAAATTCATCAAGGCAGTTGACTTAAACAGCAAATTTGAAGAAGAGCCAGGTATTAAAGATGTAGATATGGTGTACACATTTATGGAATATTTAAAAGCATAAGTTTTATGAACGAGCCTGTAGGACATTCGAAGTATAGTGCAAGCGAAAAAGGATTTTATGGTGATTTTGGTGGAGCGTATATTCCCGAAATGCTGTATCCTAACGTTAAAGAACTAGAAGACAACTACCTCAGAATTCTTAATTCAGAAAAATTTCAAACAGAGTTTCGTTCTCTGCTTAAAGATTACGTTGGGAGACCTTCACCACTTTATTTCGCAAAAAGATTATCAGAAAAATATGGCGCTATCATCTACTTGAAAAGAGAAGATTTAAATCATACTGGAGCGCACAAAATAAATAATACAGTTGGACAAATTTTATTGGCCAAAGAACTTGGTAAAACTAGAATTATTGCTGAAACAGGTGCCGGCCAACATGGTGTTGCCACGGCAACTGTTTGCGCCTTAATGGGTATGGAATGCGTTGTTTATATGGGCGCTGTAGATATAGTGCGACAAGAACCAAATGTTAAGCGCATGTTAATGTTGGGCGCTACTGTTGTTTCTGCAGAAAGTGGAAGCAAGACGTTGAAAGACGCAACCAACGAAGCGATGCGCGATTGGATTAACAATCCGTTAGACACGCATTACATCATCGGTTCTGTTGTTGGTCCGCATCCTTATCCCGATTTAGTAGCGCGATTACAATCCGTTATTAGTGAAGAATTGAAAGAACAATTGCAAGAAAAAATAGGCAGAAACTATCCCGATGTTATTGTTGCTTGTGTGGGCGGTGGAAGCAATGCAGCTGGTTCTTTTTATCATTATTTAGACAACGAGAAAGTGCAATTGGTGGCCGTGGAGGCAGCAGGTTTAGGCGTGAATACCGATAAAACTGCCGCAACAACAGCAAGAGGAACTGAAGGAGTGATTCATGCGAGCAGAACGATTTTAATGCAAACGGAAGATGGACAGATTGTAGAGCCGCATTCTATTTCAGCAGGTTTGGATTATCCTGGAATTGGCCCAATACATGCTCATCTTTTCAAGACAGGCAGAGGCGTTTTCGCTAACGCAACAGACGATGAGGCAATGCAAGCAGGCTTTGAGCTTGGACGATTGGAAGGAATAATTCCGGCTATTGAACCGGCACATGCACTGGCTTATCTAAAGAAAGCAAAATTTAAAAAAGACGATGTGGTGGTGGTGAATTTGTCGGGTAGAGGAGATAAGGATTTGACTAC
>Ga0208960_1001928_pt1 | contig 10803 bp, 10 predicted proteins | sample GreLakmeON33MSRF_FD_187703 | JGI IMG/M metagenome (GOLD analysis project Ga0208960, IMG submission 187703) | Freshwater lentic microbial communities from great Laurentian Lakes, MI, USA - Great Lakes metaG ON33MSRF (SPAdes) | ecosystem: Environmental > Aquatic > Freshwater > Lake | place: Great...
GCTCTTTTTTCATTTTGTGCAGAAGTTGAACCGGATTTTTGACCTTTTACAAGGACGCTTGAAAAAAATAAGACAAGGATTAATAAGGCAGTGTATTTTGTTTTCATCTTATTTTAATTTAGGATGTACTTAACCTAGTAAAATTATCGATATAAATATACTACCAATAGTGTAGTAATTCAGCTTAATTTAGTGTAGCAGCTATAGGGCTTCTTACTGTAAGATCAATAGCTTCTTTTACTTTGTCTTTGCTTAGCGCAATCTCGATAACTTCTTTCATTTCGTTAACATAATAGAAAGATAGGTCTTTAATATAATCCTCTTTAATCTCTAGAATATCTTTCATGTTAGATTTTGATAGAATTATCTCCTTAATATTTGCTCTTTTTGCGGCTAGAATTTTTTCCTTAATTCCGCCCACAGGCAATACCTTCCCACGAAGTGTGATTTCTCCGGTCATAGCTAGGTGAGGTTTAACTTTACGTTGGGTAAATGCAGATGTTAAAGCTGTTAACATGGTAATTCCTGCCGAAGGGCCGTCTTTTGGTGTTGCACCTGCCGGAACATGGACATGAACATCCCATTGGTCAAACAAGCGGAAATCAATATTAAATTTGGAGGCATTGGCACGTAAATAGGCCATGGCAATTGTAGCAGACTCTTTCATTACATCTCCAAGGTTTCCAGTAAGTGATAGTTTTCCTTTTCCTGGGCTTAAACTTGCTTCTATAAACAGAATATCACCTCCCACCTGTGTCCAGGCAAGTCCGGTAACTACACCTGCAACCTCATTGCCTTCATAAAGGTCTTTATCATATATTGGCGAACCAAGAATAGTTTCTACATCTGCCTTGCTAACAGAAGGATTGTATTCTACATCCATTGCGATTTTAGTTGCAATTCCACGAACCAGCGATCCGATTTTTTTCTCAAGCCCTCTAACACCTGATTCACGGGTATAATCTTCGATGACTTTTTCAATAACATTAGTTTTTAGAGATATGTCTTTAGATTTAATTCCATGCTGTTCACGTTGTTTTGGTAGTAAATGTCGTTTCGCAATTTCAATTTTCTCTTCAATAGTATAGCCACTTACTTCGATAATCTCCATTCGGTCTAATAATGCCGGTTGAATAGAGCTTAATGAATTTGCGGTAGCAATGAACATCACGCTCGACAAATCATAATCTACCTCCACATAATGGTCGTAAAATGCATTGTTTTGTTCAGGATCAAGCACTTCAAGCAGGGCAGAGGATGGATCTCCCCTAAAATCATTTCCAACCTTATCTATTTCATCAAGAACAAAAACAGGGTTTGAGCTGCCTGCCTTTTTTATAGACTGGATAATCCTTCCGGGCATAGCGCCAATATAGGTTTTGCGATGCCCTCTAATTTCTGCTTCATCTCGTATCCCACCTAAAGCCATTCTGACATATTTTCTGCCCAATGCTTTGGCAACAGATTTCCCCAAGGATGTTTTTCCAACCCCTGGAGGGCCAACCAGACAAAGTATTGGGGCCTTCATGTTATGTTTTAGTTTTAAAACGGCCAGATATTCAATGATCCGCTGTTTTACTTTCTCAAGTCCGTAATGATCTTTTTCAAGAACTTTTTCTGCTCTTTTTAAATCAAAATTGTCTTTGGTAAAATCATTCCATGGTAGATCCAGAAGTAATTCCAGATAGTTGATCTGAATAGAATAATCAGCTGCTGCAGGATTCATTCTGGATAATTTATCAATTTCCTTGTTAAAATGAGTGGCTGCGTCTTTACTCCATTTTTTTCTGGTAGCTCTTAACCTTAAGTTTTCTATTTCCAGATCGGGTGAGTTTCCACCCAGCTCCTCTTGAATAGTTTTTAATTGCTGATTTAGAAAATAATCTCTTTGCTGTTTATCAAGATCAACTCTAACTTTTGATTGAATCTGATTTTTAAGCTCCTGCATTTGAAGTTCTTGAGTTAAATGGCCTAAAACCATTTTTGCACGCTCATGCAGGTTGACAACCTCCAGCATTTGCTGTTTTGAGGCCACATCTGCATTCATGTTGGAAGAGATAAAGTTGATCAGGAACGATGAACTTTCAATATTTTTTATTGCTATACCGGCCTCGCTCGGGATATTGGGTGAAAGCTGTATGATTTCCATAGCCATCTCCTTAATTGAAGCCATAAGTGCTTTAAACTCTTTGTCAGTTTTTGGGCGAATTTCTTCAAATTTCTCGATGCTTGACTTGATGTATGGATCGCTTTGAACCTCTTCATTGAGTCGGAAACGCTGTTTGCCCTGAATGATTACGGTTGTATTTCCATCAGGCATTTGTAACATCTTAATAATAAGCGCTACGGTTCCAATCTGATTCAATTGCTCAAAAGTTGGATCTTCAATACCCACATCACGCTGAGAAACAACCCCAATGATTCTGTCGCCACGATAGGCATCTTTTATTAATTTGATGGATTTATCTCTTCCAACTGTTATTGGAATAACAACACCAGGAAATAAAACGGTATTTCTTAAAGGCAGAATCGACAAAATGTCGGGTGTCTGTTCATTGTTCATTTCCTCCTCATCTTCCTGAGACATCAGTGGAAAGAACTCAGTATCTTCATTTATTAAGGGCAAAGTACGGTTAAAGTCAAAGTTGTCGTAGTTACTCATCTATATCTTTATAACGTCATAATGACAGTTGATTTTTTTTTCAGGCTTTTAAATAGCCTGAATATTAAATTGCAAGGTATGTGCCAATTCTCTTTCTTGATTGAAATCGTCAGATTCAATTATTTTTACCGACAATTCTACCGACAATTTTACTCTTGTAATTGATAGCATACAATTGAGGTTTCCTTTTTCTGTTATTTAATGGCAAGATGGAATCAGTTATCACAGGTAAAAAAGCCAAGTCTATAGTTTAATCAAAATAATAATTTCTTTTTTTCTTCTGTTTTATAAATTTGTACATTTAAAATAATATATACGATATGTCGTTCTAAAATCACAATAATTTTTACCCGATTCAAATGAGATCATTCTTAGGTTTATTTGTATTGCTTTTAACTGCTGATAGTGCATTTGCTCAAACCTCCTACCATAAGATGGGGCAAAAAGCCCTGATTGACGGAAATTTCAAAGTAGCTGTTTCAAACCTTGAAAAGGCACTTGCTACAGATTCTTCGGATGTGAATACGTTGTATATGCTGGGATATTCCTATTACCATTCTGCCAGTTATAAATCAGCCGTAAATACCTTCAATAGGGTTATTTCACTAAAACCTGCTGAGAATAGTGCGTATTACTACCGAGGTAAAGCTAGAAATATCATGGCAAATGACACAAAAGGTATTTCAAATACAGATCGTGAAAAATTGCTTATTTTATCTATAAAAGATTTTTCTAGTGCCATTGAATTGAATACTGAAGATGTTAAACTTTATCAAAACAGAGCAGTAGCCTATAGAGATTACGGCGTATTAAAAGGCCAGAAAATTCCGAATTTTTACGATAAAAATAAAGCTACCAGCTCATTCAGGGCTTGTATTTCAGATTTTGAAAAAGTGTTGTCAATTACACCTGATCGAAGAGATATTATAACCCAATTAGCAGATGCAAAATCGTACATGCAAAATCTGAAATAATTATTCTTAAATTTTTCTTTGAAGCCCGGCTTTGTCCGGGTTTTCTTTTTTACGGATATTGAAAGATATTAGACTATAAAAATAAATAATGATCAGCTCAATTAGAAAATTTGAAAATCTACACATTGCCTGTTGGCTTATTAAAGATACCTGCTGGGTAATGGATATCAAAGTACTGGGAGTTATAATGATATTTCCTACTCTTTTTTTGGCTTTTTACATTACCTATAAGTTTAGAAAGCTCTTAGCTGAATTATACCATAATTTGGCGGTATGCTTTTGGATAATGGCAAACACTGTTTGGATGATTGGAGAATTTTTCTTTGATGATACTTTTCGGCCTTATTCAATTGCGTTTTTTCTTGCCGGACTTCTGCTGATCCTTTATTTCTATCTTTTTGTTAATAAAAAACTAAAAAGCGATCCCGAAATAGGATAGTCTGATTTAAATAAAACTCTTTTTTGCTTTATTTTTTTATTTCAGCTCTGATTAGATACTTGTTTTTACCCAGAAGAATTACTTTTTGGTATTTGTCAATGCTATAGGTCGAGTCTGGAATATACATCAGTGTTTCTGTTGACTCATAAAGATAATTTTTACTGCTGTTTTTGATCAGAATATGCCGCGGTTTACCATTTAAATCTATTTTAATCCGGATCTCTCTGGTGCGCAAATTAGTATCAATAGCAAGATATGCAATGGAGCTGCTATCTTTGATGATCCTATAACTATCCTTCCATGCGGCCTTATTAATATCAGATCCTATAAAAAGGCTGAGCTCATTTTTCCAGTCAATTTGAATTCCTGTTTTTGTTTCTGAAAGCTCATTTTGAGTGATGGTTTTATCAACAACAGACTTATTCTTGTTTAACCGAATTACTTCAGACTCGAAAAAACCTTTAATATCCTCAAAAGGAGTTTTCAATGACTTTTCTGCTACCGGTTTACAGGAGGCCAGAATAAAAAAAAGCAATAAAATTGAACTGTTTCTCATTAGGATACCAGTATGTCACCAGTCATGATACCAGGAGATGAAATATTCATAAGTTTAAGGATCGTTGGAGCAACATCGCCCAGCTTTCCGTCATCAATATGCTTGTAATCCTTATCTATAAGTATACATGGAACTAAGTTTGTTGTATGTGCGGTATTTGGAGATCCATCTGAATTAATCATGTAATCTGCATTGCCATGATCAGCCAGAATGATGAATGAATAATCATTTTTTATTCCGCATTCAACCACTCTCTGTAGACATTGATCTACCGTTTCAACAGCTGTAACTACTGCATTAAAAACTCCGGTATGTCCAACCATATCAGGATTTGCAAAGTTCAAACAAACAAAATCAGGCCATCCATTTTCTAGTTCTGCACATATTGAATCAGCAATTTGTTTGGCACTCATTTCAGGTTGAAGATCATAAGTGGCAACTTTTGGTGAAGGAATAAGTATCCTTTTTTCATTGTTAAACTCTTTTTCTCTTCCTCCTGAAAAGAAAAAAGTAACATGAGGGTACTTTTCAGTCTCTGCAATACGAATCTGATTTTTATTATTTTTTTCAAGAACAGCACCTAAAGTATCATTTAGGTCATCTTTAGTAAATATAACATGAACATTTTTAAAGGTTTCATCATAACTAGTCATGGTAACATAATACAGATTCAAAGGTTTCATTTCAAACTCTGGAAATGCTTGCTGAGTTAAAACTGTGCTAATTTCTCTTCCTCTATCTGTTCTGAAATTGAAGCAAACTACAACATCGCCTTCTTCAATTTTTCCAATAGGCAAACCGTCATTATCAATTTTTACAATGGGTTGGATAAATTCATCACTTACACCTTGCTCATATGAATGCTGAATACTGTCAGAAATATCATTGCTTGGATTCCCAGTACCATGAACCATTAGGTCATAAGCTAATTTAACACGCTCCCAACGATTATCTCGGTCCATTGCAAAATAACGACCTATTACAGATGCAATTGTACCTGATGAACCTTGTAAATGGTCTTCTAGTTCCATGACAAATCGGAGACCTGAATTTGGGTCAGTATCACGGCCATCCATAAAGGCATGAATAAATATATTTTTAACCTGGTTAGCTTTGGCGGCATCGCATAAACCTTTTAAATGATCGATATGAGAGTGCACACCTCCATTTGACACTAGCCCAATAAAATGTACATTTTTATTTTCGCGCTTTGCATAATTAAATGCTGATTTTAATACCGAATGGTTTTCAAGCTCATTGTCTTTTACAGCTTTATTTATCCTTCCCAATTCCTGATAAACCACTCTGCCTGCACCCAAATTCATGTGCCCAACTTCAGAATTACCCATTTGCCCATCAGGCAGGCCAACCGCTACACCAGAAGCCTCGAGTTTAGAATTTGGATAGTTTTTGAGCAGTTGGTCGAAAAAAGGAGTATTTGCAGCATTTACTGCATCAGATTTATCATGTTTGCCGTAGCCCCATCCATCAAGAATAAGAAGAATTGCTTTTTTATTTTCCACATTGCAAATATACACTCACTGTTTAAAATAATTACATTTTTTGTATTATGGAGTAATTATTGCTTTGATTAGTATAGAATATAGGAAATTAATCAGGCATGCTATTTTATATTTTTTGATAGTTAAAATGCCTATTAATAACCAGAAAACAGACCCCTTTGACGCTATTGCCGGATATTTTAAAACATCAGAAAGCAGAAATATTGCTAGATATCCCCCCCCCCTGATTGAAATGAATAGTCTGATGGACGAGAATGAGTATTCAAATTTCAAACGTATTGCCAAAGATTTTCTATCAAAGAACAAACCAGTTTTTGTTAATTTATTTATCGAATTAGTTCAAATTCAAATTTCCGACTCGGAGTATTACCTGTTTAAAGCAAAAAAAATAAATTCAGTATATCTATGTCTAAGAATGGAGAGTTTTTCTTTATAAACAGATTAGGATCGATTACAACAAAGAATAGATTTATTAATAAGTATTTCTATTTTTGGGGACAGCTGATTTAAATGAATTTAGACAGAGAAATAGTAGAGCCATTTATTCTTAATGCAATTGCTGAGGATATTGGCCATGGGGATCACACATCAATTTCAACTATTCCTGCAGGCCAGTTAGGAAAAGCTAAATTGCTTATTAAAGATTCAGGTATTATTGCTGGTATCGCGGTTGCTTTAGAAATTTTCAAAATAATTGATTCAAAACTCAGTGTTGAAGTCTTAATTAGCGATGGACAGACCGTAAATTATGGCGATATAGCTTTTTATGTTTCGGGAAGTGTTCACTCTATATTAAAAGCAGAACGCCTCGTTTTAAATACCATGCAAAGAATGAGTGGTATTGCTAGTAAAACTAACCGGATTGTAAAGATTCTGGAAGGTACTGGCACACAAGTTCTTGATACCCGAAAAACCACTCCAGGATTACGTTACCTTGAAAAACTTTCTGTAAAGATTGGGGGAGGAGTTAACCACAGATTTGGCTTATATGATATGATTCTGATCAAGGATAATCATGTTGATTATGCCGGTGGAATTAGCAATGCCATCAGATCTGCACAAAATTACTTAACAATAAACCAAATCACTATTCCAGTTGAAATAGAAGTTAGAAGTCTTATTGAGTTAAGCCAGGTAATTGAAACTGGAGGTGTTGACAGAATATTACTTGATAATTTTGATTTTGTTGCACTCAGAGAAGCTGTTGAACAGATCAATGGGGTTTATATCACCGAGGCATCGGGAGGAATAACGGAAGAGAATGTTCTGGATTATGCACATTGTGGTGTTGATTATGTTTCCATGGGCGCTTTGACACATTCGGTAAGAAGTCTCGACATGAGTTTAAAGGCAGTAAATCCCTAAAAAAATAAAAATTTAATCATTACACCTGATTGAATTAGTAATATTGCACCTGAATGATTTCAATTTACTCTATATCGGCTTTAATTTTAGCATACCTTTTTGGCTCTATACCTACGGCAGTATGGATAGGACAGGCATTTTATGGGATTGATGTCAGGGAATATGGTAGCGGAAATGCGGGTGCTACCAATACCTTCAGGGTTTTAGGAAAAAAGGCAGGTATTGCAGTAATGGTTCTAGACATATTTAAGGGCTATACAGCAACCAATTTGGCTTATTTGATTGGACTATCGGTAACCGGCCCGCAAGATTCAGTTCAGTTTGTTAATTACCAGCTTGCACTTGGTGTTACAGCAGTAATGGGTCATTTATTTCCTGTTTTTGCAGGATTTCGTGGTGGTAAAGGAATAGCAACTTTATTTGGGATGATATTAGCAGTACACACTGGGGCAGCTTTACTTTGTGTTCTTACCTTTGTTGTAGTATTTTTGATTTCAAAATATGTTTCATTGAGTTCAATACTTTCAGGATTTTCTTTTCCTTTAAGTATTATTTTCATATTTCAATCTCCTATACGTTCAGTTGTACTCTATGGAATGTGTATCTGTGTATTGATTTTAGTAACACATCAAAAAAATATTGAACGCCTATTAAAAGGAAAAGAATCTAAAGTAAATCTGTTTAAAAGAAAGGAATAATAACCCTTTGTATTTTAAAACAGAACTATGTAAAGATTATCTAGGATTAGCGCAATGCAGTAGTGCTCTGTTTTTTTTCCTGTTCTCAGGTACCACTTACAGGACGTAATTAAGGGGTATTTAGGGATAAGACTTCAAGGATAGCCATTCCTTTTAATAAACATTCATCGTATTCCTTTTCTGGTTCTGAATCTAATGTGATTGCACTTCCGGCATGAAAAGACAGGTAGTTTGAATCCGCATTGTAAAGAATAGTACGAATAACCACATTGAAGTCGAAATCGCCGTTGGGAGCAAAATATCCAAGAGCCCCAGAATATACTCCGCGTTTGCTGAGTTCGTATTTTTCTGCAAGCTTCATTGCACTTATCTTGGGAGCACCGGTCATTGATCCCATCGGAAAAGTGTTTGAAATTATTTCGGTATTTGAAAGGCCTTCTTTTGCTTGGCAAACTACTGTGGATATCATTTGATGAACTTGTTTAAAGCTATATAAGCCAAATAGTTCTTCTACTTTTACAGTCCCAGGCTTTGCGCTTTTAGTCAGATCGTTTCGTACTAGATCAACGATCATTACATTTTCAGACCTTTCTTTTTCATTCTTCAGAAGCAGATTTTTTTGCTCTTCATCCTGAATTATATCTGATTTTCGGGACGATGTGCCTTTTATTGGCTGGCTAATCAGTTTATTTCCTCTCCGACTAAGGAATCGCTCTGGAGTTGCTGAAATAATGAAGTGATTATTTATTTTGAAATAGTTTGCAAATGGGGTAGGTGAAATATTGTTAAGGTGAATGAAGACTTCAAGAGGGTTAATACAATAGTTTTCAGCATAAAATTCCTGGCAAAAGTTAAGTTCATAAATATCACCCCTTTGTATATGTTTCTGAATTTCCTTGACTGAATTAATATATTCTTCCCTGCTAAAGCGGCTTTGAATTTTGGGTTTTGCAGTAGGAATTTCTGATTTTGATATCTCATACTCATTCAGAACTTTCCAAAGGGCATCAGGTACATCAGTAGTGATCTGAACCTCATTTCCCTTTATTTGAATGGAATGTTGAGGCAGGAAAAAGAAAATATCCTGAAATCCGAGATTATCTGGATTAAGGGAATATAAATCTTCTGCCTGATTTTTGAGGTCGTAGGCAAAATAACCTGGAATAAAGTCATGGTTTTCAGATAAAAGATGGTTTAATTGGTCAAATGATCTTTTATCTGAATAATTCAGTTCTTTTTTTACTCCTGCTGCTATAAAAACATCAAATGCTGAATAGGGATCAGAATAATGATTGGAATCAAAATAACATGCTGTAGAAAATGAATTTGCCCAATGTAAGCCCTTTAGTTTAAACGTGTCCGGATCATCAGTATTAAAAACCTTTAACATAGATACATTAATTCAGCTTGGCCTCCATATTACTATTTTGAGTAGTATTTACTAGCAGAGAGTTAGAGTTTGTACACGATCAGGGCCTACAGAAAGATATTTTACCGGCACACCCAGATGCTTTTCAAGATAGTCGATATAATTCTTTAGTTTTTCCGGAATGGCATCGATCTCACGAATTCCTGTGATATCTTCTGCCCATCCTGGTATAGCCTCAAATATAGGTTCTGCTTTTACAGCATTGATATCATAGGGCATGTAATCAATTACTTCATCATCGTATTTATAATGCGTACAGGCGTAAATTGTTTCAAATCCGCTCAGTACATCAGCTTTGGTCATGACCATTTCCGTTACTCCATTAAGCATGATCGCATATTTTAATGCAGGAAGGTCAATCCAGCCACATCGACGTGGTCGGCCTGTAGTTGCTCCAAATTCATGGCCAATTCTTCTGAGTTCTTCACCTGTCTCATTTTCAAGCTCAGTTGGGAATGGACCGCTACCCACTCGTGTACAATATGCTTTAAATATTCCAATCACACTTCCAATGTTTTTTGGGGCAACACCTAGGCCTGTACAAGCTCCTGCAGTAGTGGTGTTAGATGAGGTTACAAAAGGGTATGATCCAAAGTCGATATCAAGCATAGTACCTTGAGCTCCTTCGGCCAGTACTTTTTTTCCTTCTCTTAAATATTGATTTACAAAATGCTCGCTATCAACCTGAGGTATTGATTTTAATAATTCTACTGCCTCAAAGAATGCGGCTTCTTTTTCAGTATAATCAGGTATTTCACCATAATGTGATAAAATAGACCTGTGTTTGTTTACCAGTCGATCATAACGCTCACGAAAATCTGTAAGCATGGTATCGCCAACACGTAAGCCATTTCTGCCTGTCTTATCCATATAAGTTGGACCGATACCTTTTAAGGTTGAACCAATCTTTGCCGCGCCCATATTACTTTCAGATGCTGCATCTAGCAATTGGTGAGTAGGTAGAATAAGGTGTGCTTTCCGGGCAATTACCATCTTTTTTCTAGCAACCGGATCAAACCCGTTTTTTTTCAGATTGTCAAGTTCTCTTTTTAAGATGATCGGATCGATCACCACCCCATTTCCGATCAGGTTCATAGCCTTATCGTTGAATATTCCAGAAGGAATAGTATTCAGAACATATTTCTGATTATCAAACT
>Ga0208960_1001931_pt1 | contig 10794 bp, 12 predicted proteins | sample GreLakmeON33MSRF_FD_187703 | JGI IMG/M metagenome (GOLD analysis project Ga0208960, IMG submission 187703) | Freshwater lentic microbial communities from great Laurentian Lakes, MI, USA - Great Lakes metaG ON33MSRF (SPAdes) | ecosystem: Environmental > Aquatic > Freshwater > Lake | place: Great...
GAAATCCATATCTGGGGTTACGCCAATTCCTGGAGTATTAGGTACATCTAGATAACCATCGCTCATTTCAAATGGCGTCGTAATGTCTTGCTTGAAATAGCGAGATGAAGCAGAGGTATCACCTGGCAATGTAAATCCAGGTAGCGCAGCTAGCGCAAGATTTGCCGCACGACCAATGCCGGTTTCCAACATGCCACCGCACCAAACTGGAATTGATTCTCTAACGCAAAGATCATGTATTTTCACTGATTCTAAATAACCACCAACTCGACCCGGTTTGACATTAATTATCGTGGTTGCTTTAAGCGCCAACGCATCTTCAGCGGAGCGCAGTGAAGTTATCGATTCATCCAAACATATCGGCGTTCTTACAACTTTTGCCAACTCCGCATGACCGAGGATGTCGTGCTCATCAAGTGGTTGTTCGATTAGTAATAAATCGTATGGATCTAACTTCGCAAGATGTGCGCCATCGCTCCGTGCATACGCTTGATTTGCATCTACTTGTAATCGCATTTCTGGCCAGAGCCTTCTAACTTCTTTAACTGGCTCAATATCCCAACCAGGTTCAATCTTTAATTTTATTCGGCGATAACCGCTATCAATATATGAAGAAACCTCTTCAATTAGCGCACCCATAGATGATGCAATTCCAACCGAAACTCCACATTCAACCTTGGTCTTAGTTGCACCTAGATATTTCGCAAGTGAAATTCCTTCGATTCGGAGTTGAGCATCCAAGATTGCAGTCTCTAGCGCTGCTTTCGCCATTTGCGCACCGAGATATGGTTTCAATATTGTCGCAACATCTTCAGCGCGAAAATCTCCAATTTTATTTAACGCTGGGATTAAGAATTTCTGCATAGTCTCTAAACATCCAGCAACATATTCAGGGGAGTAGAGCGGCACAGACATTGCAACACATTCAGCCCATCCGACCACGCCTTCTGCAGTAGTTACCTTTACCATCAAGACTTCGCGGCTGGTTTGAGTTCCAAATGAAGTGCGGAATGGCCGAACTAGTGGCAAATGAATTATGCGGAACTCATATTCAGCTATCTTCATTTTGCACCTTTCGTTAATACATATCCGGCTTGATCTGAAAAACCCATAACTTTATAGCCATCTTTGAAAGCGGCAAGAAATTCTTCTCTGACTCTAACTCGCGCAGATTTCGCTTCTGCTAAATTCGTTTCGCGTAACTTCACAATATCCTCCGGAACTGAAATAGTGATTGCGCTATCGGGGATAGTAGTTGTGAGTGATTTATCATTTGGCGAGGTTGGTCCAACCACCCATTTGGCCATCAAACGATCTGAATCATCGCCAGCATTAATTAAATCTGGCATTACCCCGTAAAAATTTGGATGATAACTCGCAACTTCTACCCCTAACTTGAGGATGTTTAACTTTGCATTTCGCTTTACTAGCGGGTCAAAAGTCCAAGTAATAAAAGGAATTTTATGTTCGTAAGCCCAAGTTAATTGATGGCGCTTCATTAACGCACCAATTCCACGATCTCGATAATCAAGAAGAACAGCGGACATATGGGAATGTAAATGAATGCCGCCAGCGGTACCGATGAAGCCAAATGTGGCTCCGACAATCTTCTCGCCATCGTAAGCACCAACAAAATAGGCTCCGTTATGGACAAACGCTTGCATGAGATTTGGCGTGATTTCAGTACCACCGATTACCGGCCAAGTGATATCGAATATTTCACGACCGGCGCTCTGTTCGGGAAGTGATTTCAATTCACGAACTTTTATATTGCTCATATATCCAACTTAATAATTTCAATGTTCAGCGTCTTTCGATTAACCACCAATAGATGGTGGTTCGGCAAAATTTCCCATCCGGCTTGATTCCAACCACTTGAGCCGACGATCACGCTCTCTTGGCTCTTTTTAAATCTAAGTTCGTAATAGTCTTCAGTGAAAATTGCAGGAATCTCAGTCAAGTCGTATTCAGCGATTACAACGTAATAATCTTCGTTCATAATCATGCCATTAATGCTTGAATATTCCTGGTTCTTTCTTATGTGATTAACTGCGCTCTTTATTCCCGTAATGAAATCAGATTTTTCAATTTCTGTTAATATGTAATAGAAATATCGCTCGCTATCCGTATCACCTTGGCATAACGCAAGATACTTTGGATCAATCTCATTATTTAGTGCGGTAGCTGGTCGGATTGCTCCGTTATGAGTGAAAGTAATATCTTTATAAATAAATGGATGGGAGTTTTCGACCTTTATGGGCAAGCCTGGAGTAGCCCAGCGAATGTGTAGTAGCGCACCATCAGTAGAAAGATTTGCAATTTTATCTTTGAACTTGCCACTAGTGGCAGCCATGACCGGCTCGCGGGTCATTTGCGCTACTTTTTCATCGCTACCGATATTTGAAATTCCCCAACCATCACAATGAATTTTGGATAATTCAATAAACTCTTGGAAATCGTTGCCGAAAAGTTCTGGAAAATTGCGCTTCTGATCCGAAACAAAGCCAAGCAAGCGGCACATTTCTATTTGACCTTTTCCCTATTAAAGCAATTGCTAAATCTTATAGCCATTTATGCAACTAAACCGGTTTGATATCAGCGGAAGCAATGCTCTTAAGAAAGTAATTAACCAAATTAATCGCTCGAATATTAGCGCTGGGCTCTTCAGCAATAGTTTGGGCTCGTAATATTTCTAAATTTAAGCCTTCGCCTTCCACCTCTACGCAGCCACTTTCTAGACTCAACCACGAATTTAATACATCGATATTTACCTCTGGATGAAACTGCAATCCTAAAGTTCTACCCATTATGAACGCTTGCGAAGCAATCGGAGTACGCGCAATTTCGGTTGCGCCTTTTGGAGTTACCCACCGATCCCAGTGATATTGAAACCATGGCCCATTAGGAATTATTGATTGATCATCACTCATTAACGGATACCAACCAACTTCTGCTTTGGGTCCGCGTGCTACCGATCCACCTAATGCACGCGCCATTAATTGACCACCAAAACAAATTCCAAAAATTGGGATACCTGCGTTATGAACATTTTTTAGCCATTTCAATTCAGGAAGCAACCAATTACCAATGCGGCCATCTTCCCAAACTCCCCATGGTGCACCCATCGGAACGATTACATCAAAATTCGAAAAATCCGGAAATGTTGCTACAACATTGGGTGAGCTATATGAAGCCTCCGGAACAACTAAGAATTTTGTAACTTCATATCCGAGCGACTCGAATTGACGCTGAATTAAACCGCCATTGGTCACGTGATCATGATCGATAAATAGCGCGCGCTTCATAAGGTTTGGCCACGTACTAACGGAGCCGGCCATTTAATCTTTACCCCTAATTTTTCAGCAGCGCTCAACGCCCATCTTGGATTGCGAATCATTTCCCGTGCAAGAAAAATCGCATCGGCTTCGTTACTTTCAACAATGTGTTGCGCTTGTTCTGGAGTCGTAATTAAGCCAACTGCAGATGTTGGAATTCCAGCTTCAGTGCGAATCGCAGTTGCGAATGGCACTTGGAAGCCAGGTTCAACTTTAATTTTCTGATCGGGGCTATTTCCGGCCGAAGATGCATCAATTAAATCAACACCTAACTCTTTTAGCGCCTTACTTAGTTCGACTGCGTCAATGATGTTCCAGCTGCCTTCAACCCAATCGGATGCTGAAATTCTTACAAATAAAACGGTATCGGTAGGAATTGCTGCTCGAATCGCTTTAGTAGTTTCCAATAGGAAACGAACTCGGTTTTCAAAAGATCCGCCGTACTCATCACTCCGCTCATTTGAAAGCGGTGAATAAAACTGGTGGAAGAGGTATCCGTGGGCTGCGTGAATTTCCACAACATCAAAACCGACCGCAACCGCGCGTAGTGCAGCATCAACAAAAGAGCTAGTAAGTGCATGAATTTCTGGAATTTTTAAAGCCCGTGGTACCGGCATCTTGCTATATGCAAGCGGTGAAGCTGAAATGGTTTCCCAACCACCTTCATTTGCTGCAGCCATTTGATGGTCATCCCAAGGACGCATCGTTGAAGCTTTTCGACCAGCATGGGCTAATTGGATTCCGATCTTCACATTTTGCGAGTGTGCAAAATTAATAATGGGCTTAAAAGCTTTTGCTTGTTCATCGCTCCAAATTCCGGTGCAACCTACCGAGATTCGACCTTCTGGAACTACTCCGGTTGCCTCGACCATAATCAACCCAGGTGCACCAGTTGCAAATGCATTTAAGTGTGCAAAGTGCCATTCACTGATTAAGCCATCATTTGCCTTGTATTGGCACATCGGCGAAACCCAGACGCGGTTTTGGAAAGTAGTTTTCCGAAGTGTTATCGGATCGAAGAGGTTTGTCATGCCTTAATTATATTTAATTACCTCTGTTATCGCACAATCGAGGGGAATCGCACTCAAATCGAAGATAAATATGGAGAACTCTCTAAACTTGGAAACAAATGAAGAGAGTATTCAAACGCTTAATAAAACTCGTTACCGATCGCCATATCTGGGTTCGGCAAATTGCCATCGCAGGGCTTGCTGGCGCCGTGGCATGGCAACTCGGCGATCTCATTATTTATAAGGGCGGATTAGTTGCGGCAATTGTTTGCGTACTAAGTATTCGCATCTCGCTGCATAAATCACTCAGAGAAGGTTTTGGCCAAATTGTCGGTACCGCTATCGGCTCAGCAGTTGCAATTTTTGCTGTCTCTATTTTTAATTTCGGCTTCATAGCAGTAGGAATTACGGTAATTCTCTGCTCCGTAGTTGCTCGCGCATTACACCTAGGCGAAGTTGCATCTGTAAACGTTCCGGTTACTGCACTAATTGTAATTGGTCCTGGTATTTCAGGTTCTACCGCAACTCATCGATTAAGTTCCACACTTCTCGGCGCTGCTGTTGCAATCTTCTTCTCTTACTTTTCACATCCAAATACGCCGGTTGGTCGCGCAACTGATCAAATCACTTCAGTAAGTAAGAAGGCAGCTGAATTATTAGCAACAATGTCTGAGGGTGTTGCTGCTGGCTTCTCTCAAAAAGAAGCGGGTAATTGGTTGGCAAAAGCGCGATTATTAATTGAGGAGGTTCCATCAATCCGAGCCCAATCTGCTGAAGCACGTGGACATGCGCGTTGGTTTCCAACCGCAGAGAAAGATGTAGCAGAGGAGATTTACATTCGCGGCATCGCACTTGAACATACCGTTGTGCAAGTGCGCACAATCGCCCGAACGCTCTTTGATTCTGCCGTAAGTGGGGGAATTGCCGATTCCACTAAAAAGCAAATAGCAGTAGCGCTTTCCGCAGCTAGCTATGCCATCTCTTCGAAATATGAAACTGAAAGTGCGAGCCAAGATGATTCAAATCAAAGCGCAACTTCAGATGCGCGCGATGCTGGCGCAGCTCTCGCTGAAAGCCTGATTGAAGACGCTAAAGACGCTGATCAAGAGCAAATCGTGCGTGGACTTTCTATGGTTGCAAACATTGATCGAATTGCCGATTCACTAGATCAAAGTTCACCTGCTCTAAAAGATGTCAGCACTCCAGACGAACCCGCTAATGCAAAAGTTTTAAAGATCTCACCAATTGAGCAAATTAAACTACTCTTTCGTAGAATATTTAGGAACTATTTTTAGATCTATTTTAGTTTTCGGTAGAAATTTTCATGCGGACCAAACATTAATAATTTAAGGCTCTTATTTGAAATGACTTCATAAGCCATCAACCACTGTTGATCTTTTACCTTGAATTTATAGATATAGACGCCGATGAGGTTGCCAATTTTTGCTTCACCAATTTTAGGATTATCGATTATTTTCTGCACAGCCTTATCCATAATTTTTTTCTCAACTGGGTGCAACCGTTTTAATTGCTTAGCAAATTTTGGGGTAAGAAAAACCTTCATTATCCGAATTGATACTCTTCAACTGCTTCGTCGGCTTGAGCAATAAGTATCTCGCGGATTAGCTTAAATGAAAGTTCAGGATTTTCTTCTGCCACCCTCGCCATGCGGAAATAGAATTCAATCTGCTTCGGAACTGATCGGTGTTCGGCAAGTGCTATTCGCTTTGCTTCCTCAACTAATGATTTCGGCAGCTTTACGTTGATTGCCATTTATAACCCCTCTGCTCAAGCGCTAGGGTACCACGCTAGGTTCCATAAAGGAACTTAAGGGAACCTACCTAGTTCTAAAGCTTTTTAGGCCAGGTGTCGCTTAATTTGTAACCAAGTGGCCATGGATCGGTTGGATCCAAAGTGTGTTTATGAGTTCCAGTGATCCAAGCTTGGCCGGCAATCGACGGAATGATTCCTTTCTTATCTCCAATAACGATTTCTCCTTCAATTTTGCAATGAAATTCCGAATCAATAATCGAACGGCCAATCATTAAGTCACCAACTTTCAATACCCCTTGATGGTGCAATAACGCTAACCGCGCGGAACATCCAGTACCGGTAGGGGAGCGATCTATCTTCCCTGGTTGAATCGCTACTGCGTTCTTGCTGATTGCAACTCCATTCTCGTAGAAAATCGGCTTTGCAATCTGAGTAAAAGAAAAATGTTTCCAATCTGGATTAGTTGGATGTTCAAATTTTAATTGTTGGTTAGCAGCTGCGGTAATCCGCATTCCCACCCTTGCTAAATCAAAAGCTTCATCTGGCGCAATCGCGAAGCCGAGATCATCAGAGTTAACAATTACAAAACTATCGCCACCAAATGCGGTATCAACTCGCAACGTTCCCAAACCGTCAACCTCAAGGTTCAAATTTAATTCATCAACAAATGACGGCACATTCTTTACCCGTACTTGAGTTACTTTTCCATTTGAACATTGCGCAGTCACATAAACCAGACCACCAGGAGCTTCCATAACTAAAGTAGTAACCGGTTCTACCATTTTTACAATTCCAGTTTCCAGTACCACAGTTGCAACACAAATCGAATTCGAACCAGACATTGGGGGATTATCTTCTGGTTCCATAATGATAAAAGCCACATCTGCTTTAGGATTTACCGGCGGTACTAATAAATTCACATGGCGAAATACACCGCCACGAGGTTCGAGTAAAACAAATTTGCGCAAGCTTTCATCTTTTGCTATAAATCTTGATTGCTCCCAAATCGTCGCACCAGGTATTGGTCCCACACCGCCGACGATTACATCGCCAACTTCACCTTCAGCATGAATACTTATGATCTCAATGGCATTTCCCATGGAGTAATCATAAGTAGTAACTACTTAAATCATTGGTTTTAAGTCTCTGATAAAAATCAATCAAATGCGACCACCTTTTATTAATCTTTACTCGAAAACGGGCGTTTTTTAATTCGTTAGTCGCGCTTAAGCACTGAATCAAATAGCAATCGCAATTCCGCAACGACACTGCTCGGCGCACTTCTTGGATGCCCCGCATTAAAGGGCGGTTTTGGGTCGTACTCCATATCTAATTGCATCTTCTCGGCAAAAGCTCTGCCAAAAATTCGTTCCGCCAATACCAAAGACATATCAATTCCTGCAGATACGCCAGCGGCTGTAATTACTTTTCCGGATTCCACAACTCGTTCATCTTTTGCAAGCGCACCATAATCGGCCAACTCGGTATGCGAATACCAATGCGTTGTCGCTGGAATTCCGTTAAGCACACCAGCCGCACCAAGCATTAGCGCACCGGTACATACTGAAATAGTCCACTCCGTTGTCGGATGTATTTTCGTGATCCAATCAATCAACGGATCACCCGCGCGCGCCATTGTGATTGCCGGCAATCCGCCGGGCACTACCAAGATATCCACTTCCGAAACTTCGCTAATACTTTTCTGCGCTTCAATAATCGTTGCGCCACCATCACTTATCGGCCCTGCGCTTTGCGCAACATAGAAAAACTCGTACCCAGGAAATTGCGATAGCGCGTGATAAGGACCAATCGCATCAAGGGGAGTAAACCCCGGATATAACAACATCGCAATTTGTTTCATTCGCCGAAGCGTACGTGATTCAATGAAAATTTGTATCGAAAACCAAAAGCAGAAACCCCGCAGATTTCGCTACGGGGTTTTGTATAACTCGAATTTAACGAGCGCCTCTCTGACTAAGGGCATATATAAGGTACCAAATATTTCCAATAATTGTACGAGCCCCTAGTTACTCCTAGTAGGAACCATTTTGACTTTATCGTTGCTTTTCGTTCAGTTATAAATACACTCTCCGTAGAAGCTAAAAATTAGGAGCCCTCATGCCTTGGATTAATACCGTCCCATATGAAGAAGCCACCGGTCGCTTGAAGGAACTTTACGATCGCGTGAAAGGTCCCGATAACAACGTCGACAACATCATGATGATGCATTCGTTACGCCCACATTCAATGGAGGGCCATATGGCCATCTATAAATATGTTTTGCATCATTCCGGTAACACCGTTCCTAAATGGTTTCTTGAAGCACTTGGTGTTTGGGTTAGCTCGCTTAATGATTGCGACTATTGCTTCCAACATCACTTTGCTGGAATGAAACGTTTAGTAGCTGATGATGCAAAATCGGCTGCAATCAAAGTTGCAATCACTGATCGCAATATTTCTAAAGCCCCACTCTCTGAAAAAGAGAAGCTCGCAATGGTCTACGCCCAAGCACTTACTTCCACACCACCCAAAGCAACTGAACCTATGGTCGCTGACTTACGCAACGCTGGATATAACGATGGCGAAATCTTAGAAATCAATCAAGTTGTTGCCTATTTTGCTTATGCAAACCGCACAGTACTTGGTCTTGGTTGTTCAACTGAAGGCGACATCATTGGTTTATCACCTAATGATTCGAATAACCCAGATGATTGGTCACATTCCTAAAAGCTACTTCCCAACCACCTTCAAAGATTTCTCAATTGCCAACATCTGTTCGTAAGTAATTCCACCAACGCCTTTTACTTGAATCTCAGCACCCTTAAATAACTTGTTCCACGTTTAAGGCGCATACGAAAAAGCTCTTCATCATATTTCTGGTTATTGAGACGAATCTGACTGGTCCGTGCTTGCTGGTCCAACTCTAGTTTTTCGTATTTTTCGTGGTGTCGGTAACGATCACTTATAAACGACATTAAATGTGCGAAGTCCATGAGCAGATAATGGATTGGCTCGGTTACCTAGTTACGGATTGACGGTTAATTTCAGATGAGGATTAGGTGTATTTCTATTCCAGCCACTTAATAAGCCCAATCATATTTTCGGTTTCGGCCGCAACTGAGATCGAACCTGATTTTGGGATTTTTGCATATAAATCTGCGGTCAACTCAACCATCGGCATCTGGATTTGGTAAAGCTCGGCAGATACAAGCGCTCCAATTACTAAAATTGTGTCGCACTCGGTGAAGATCATCGCTGCTGGCGCTTTTTTTACTCTAATTAATTCTGCAAGAACCGCGGTGGCTGAACTTGAACCCCGACCGGAAGTCATAATAAGAACTTTTCCGGCAACGCTTACTCCGCATTGCGGATGGTGCACATCAATGATTACACCATGATGATCGACCCCACCCCAAAATGAAATTGGTTGATCGAGAATTAACAATTCGCCACTACTACTTCCAGGATGTAGCGCTCGCCCGGTTAGGGATTTAGAACCAGAGAGCATCATTGCGCACCAACTTTCCAGCTCTTGCCGAAGCAATACATTCTTTAACCGACCCTAAGATCGTCTCAATTCCCAAATTACCAGGGGCATACCACGCCCATTTTCCAGAATTAGTCATCACAGTTTTAATTTTTGGATTAAGTATCGGCGTTACATATGTACAAGTGTCGGTAACAATCCGACCACCAGCATTTTTAAGTATTTGGGCATAACCTAAAGCCTCAGCTCGCTCTAATACACCCCGGCTCGTGGAAACATAAAAATCTATTGACGCTGAAAACTTATCGCCGCCTTCTAATTCCTTTGCGAGATATTCAAACTCAGCGAGTGAAAAATGCGGCGTACCTAAACTAACTGCGTCAAGATCATCTCCGACTGCGGTAGTAAGTCGATCTCGTGATGCCCGCAATTGCTCAGTAGATATTTTTATCGTCTCGACTTTGGCATTTACTACCGCCGCTAAAGTTGGAGCTTCTGGAGTCACCCCAACAATATGAAATAAACCTACGCCACCAGCTGATGCCGCAGTTGCGCCAAGTCCTTTGAGTCGATCCTCAGTTAACCCACCATCTGAAAGATCACCAGGTAATCCGATCATCGCCGCCACTTTACTTTCAGCGATATCTCCCAAGAGCGCACCAATTGCTGGCCATGCACTTTCTTCTTCTAACAACTCGCGCGATATCCCAGAAAAATCAAGAACTAATGAAGCTTTTCTACCTTCATCGGTATGTAGCCCTGCAAATGGAACTCGACCAACAATTGCAGCAGAGATATCTAAAAAATCACCATATCGATCAGTCCGCGCGCCTAATACTGAATTTGCAAAGACGATTGCATTCGATTCGGCCCAAGCAATTTGCGTTCCAAATGCTGGCCGGTGTCCGGTCTGATACGGCGCACATGTCCAGGTTGCTTCGCAACCAAGAGCAAGATGCGCATCCATTAATCGTCGGCCATTTGTAGCTAGCGTTGCATCTGCATGAACCAAGTCTGGATGTAATAAATCAAGTGAACTAACATTTGTAGTAGTTCTAACTTTTACCTGGCCACCAAGTTCCACTAGTTTTTCGGTATATTCAAGACCAGCAATTCCATGGTAGAGACAGCCATCTGCATGTGCCGATTCAATTTCAATTAATCGCGTTGCTTGATTTGCTTTTGCAAC
>Ga0208960_1001941_pt1 | contig 10766 bp, 5 predicted proteins | sample GreLakmeON33MSRF_FD_187703 | JGI IMG/M metagenome (GOLD analysis project Ga0208960, IMG submission 187703) | Freshwater lentic microbial communities from great Laurentian Lakes, MI, USA - Great Lakes metaG ON33MSRF (SPAdes) | ecosystem: Environmental > Aquatic > Freshwater > Lake | place: Great...
TGCTTGCTCGCGCCACCGGCGGACGGCGGGTTCGCGGGCGCTCCGGCCTGGAAGGGTTCGAGCTCCTCGCCCTGGCGCACAAGGCGGGCGCTGTTGAAGACGACGATGAGCGAGCCGGCCACGTGCATCAGCGCGGCGATGATGGGGTTGATATAACTCAGGGACGCGAGCACGAGGCCGCCGATGACGAAGACGATGCCGAAGAGGAAGTTCTGGTTGATGACGCTGCGGGTCATGCGCGAGAGGCGGATGAGGAAGGGCAGGCGGCGCAGGTCGCTGTTCATCAGCGCGATGGTCGCGCTGTGGATGGCCACCTCGCTGCCGGCCGCGCCCATCGCGATGCCGAGGTCACCGGCGGCCAGCGCGGGGGCGTCGTTCACGCCATCGCCGACCACGGCCACGCGGTAGCCTTTGGCGCGCAGGGCCTTCACATACTCGACCTTATTCTGCGGCAGGCACTCGGCAGCGACTTCCTCGATGCCAATTTCCTTCGCCACGCGGGCGGCGACGGGCTGACGGTCGCCGGAGACCATCGCCACGCGGCGGACGCCGGTGTCCTTCAAGTCGAGCAACGCCTCTTTCGCCTCGTGGCGCGTCTCGTCCTGCAAGCCGACCCAGCCGATGCACGCGCCGTTGCGGGCGATGAAGAGCAGGCTGTAGCCCTCGGTCTCGTTCACGTCCACGGTCTGGAGGAAGTCGCCGGTCACGCCGTTGTCCTTGAGCCATTGCGCGCGGCCCACGAGGACCACGGTGCCGTCCACGTTCGCCTTCACGCCGCGACCGGCGGTCTCGGCGAAATTCTTCGGGTCACTGAGGGGAACGCCCGCTTCCAGCGCGAGCGCGGTGAGGGCCTTGGCCGTCGGGTGATTGCTGAACTGCTCGGCGCTCGCGGCGATGCGGAGCAGCTCGGCGGGGGCCGTGCCGCTGGCGGGCGCAAGGCGGCTCACGGCCAACTTGCCGGTCGTGAGAGTGCCGGTCTTGTCGAAGACGAAGGCGTTGATTTTCGCGGCCAGCTCGATGTCGGCGACGTTCTTGATGAGGATGCCGAGGCGGGCGGCGGCGGAGAGCGCGGCGACCATCGCGGTGGGCGTGGCGAGGACGAAGGCGCACGGGCAGGCGACGATGAAGACGGCGATGACGCGGCTCAACTCACCCGTGAACGCCCACACCAGCGCGCCGATGACCAGCACGAGCGGTGTGTAAAAGCTCATGTATTGGTCCACGATGCGCATGATGGGCAGCTTCGTCTTCTCGGCGGCCAAGATGAGTTCGCGCACGCGGTTGAGCGTGGAGTCGGTGCCGGCGCGGGTGACTTTGATTTCAAGGACGCCGGTGAGGTTGATGGTGCCGGCAAACGCCTGGTCGCCAGGCTTCTTGTCCACCGGGAGGGATTCACCGGTGATGTTCGCTTGGTTGATGGAGCCTTCGCCCGAAAGGATTTGGCCGTCGGCAGCCACGTTGTCGCCGGGGCGGACGCGGATGACATCGCCGTTCTTGAGTTCGTGGACGGCGACTTCCTCTTCTTTGCCGCCGACGAGGCGCCGGGCTTTGGTGGGCGTGAGCTTGATGAGCGACTCGATGGAGAGGCGCGCGCCCTCGGCGGTGCGGCTCTCGATAATCTGGCCCAGCAACATGAAGAAGCTCACGACGCCCGCTTCCTGATAGTGCCCGCTGGCGAAGGACGCGAGAACGGCGAGCGCGACGAGTTCGTTCGTAGTGAGGTTGCCGCGCTTCAAGTCCTTCACCGCCACGACGACGATGGGCCAGCCCAGCACGATGGCTCCGAGTCCCGCGCTGAGGTCGGCGGCAGTCTTCCCGTTGGCCATGAACCACTCGATGATGAACGAGTTGATGACGAGGATGAGGCCGAAGAGCGTGACGCCGAGCTGCTGCGTGGCGTGCTCGTGGTCGGTCCCACACGTGGAGCATCGCTCGCCGTCGGTGTGGTTGTGTTCCTGCTGGCTGAGGAGGGTGGTGACTTGCATCGGGAGTTTATCAGGGTTGCTTCGGCGCAGCCGGCTTCAACGGCTCGCGGTTCAAAAGGATGCGCAGTTCGCGCGGCGTCCCATCGGTGCGCTCGACGATGAAATACTTCTCCTGCGCGTTGCCGAGGACGGCGGCCATCGTCTCGGTCAGGCGGCGGTCGCGGAAGAGCTGCGGGTTGCTGGTGAACTCCGGCAGGCGCGCGAGGAAGTAGTCCGCGTCGGCCTTGGCGGATTGCACGATGCGCGTGGCATCAGCGCGGCCCGCGTTGCGGATGGCGTCGGCCTCGGCCTCGGCCTTGGTGCGGGTGGTGTTGGCGTCACCTTCGGCGGTGTTGACAGCCTTGCGCTTGTCGTTCTCGGCCTCGAGCACGGCGTCGAAGGCGGCCTTCACCTGGCGGGGCGGGATGGCGACGACATCGCAGCCGCGCGGGTCGAACTCGATGCCGAGGTTCTGCGCCGTGACGAGCGCTTGCACGCGGGTCATGAGCTTCCCCTTGAAACCGGCGATGTCCTGCCGCGTGGCTTTGTCCACGGTGAACTGGCCGGAGGCGTGGTGGAGCGCGTTGTTCAGCGCGTTCTGCACGAGGTTCGAGACGGCGGCGAACTGGAACACATACGCCTCGGGGTCGCTGATGCGGTAACGCAGCGTGGCCTTGACGTGCATGATGTTGCCGTCGGCGGTGAGCGTGTAGCCGTCAGCGGCGGGATTGAGCGTGGCCCCGGCGGGCGGCTCCTGGCCGGCGAGTTCCTGCTGCGGCGTCACCGGATACCAGCCCGCGCTGGAGATGACGGTGTGGACCTGATCTTTTGGGATTTTGACAATCTCGTTGATCGGAAACGGGAAGGACCAGTGAAGGCCGGGCTTGAGCAACGCGGCCTCGCCTTTGCCGGTGGACGCGCCGAAGAGGAGCTTGATGGCGACTTCCTGCGGGCCAACGGTGAAAATGCCGGAGGCGAAGAAGAGCACGATGAGGCCCGCCATCACGACGCGGACGACGAGGAAGCTGCTCTTCAGCGCGTCGGACAGCGCCTGCGTGCTGGAGTCCTCCATCGGCGCTTCGGGCGTCGGCACAGGCGCGTCGCCGGGGCCGTGGGAGTGAGAATGCGCGTGATCGTCCGGCCCCGGCCCGTGGCTGTGGCTGTGGCTGTGGTCGTTCGGCCCGTGGGAATGGTCGTGGTCGCTCATGACAGGCGGCTTACTTGGTGCCAGCGGGGCGAACGAGGGAGTTGGTGGAGCGGAGCAGGTCGAAGGGCGAGGAGTTCTGATCGAGAATCAGCGTGGTCCGCTCCTTCGCGATGGCTTCCATCGAGGCGAGCTTCTGGAGGAACACAGCGAGCTCCTTGTTTTGCTCCAGCGTCTTGTAGGCCTTCGCGGCTTCCTTCTCGGCCTCGCCCCGACTGCGCGTGGCCGCAGCCTCGGCGTCGGCGAGTTTCTCGCTGCGTTCGCGCTCGGCGCTGGAGCGAATCTTGGTGGCATCGCGGTCGCCTTCACCCTCGAACTGCTTCACGAGGCGCTGGCGCTCTTCCTTCATGCGCTCAAAGACCTTCTGCGTGACGCTCTCGGGGAAGCCGAGGCGCTTGATGCCGAGGGATTTCACCTCCAGGCCGAACTTCTCCTTCGCCGTGCCGGCCACCTGCAAGAGCATCTCCTTTTCGATTTCATCGAACTTGAGCTTGGCGGGGTCGGTGTTGATGAAGTCGCTGAAGTTGTGCGTGCCCACGGTGGCGTTCTTGGCGCTGCGCACGAGGCTCTCGAGATTGCGCTTCGCGTCGTCCACGCCGCCGGGGAAGCTGCGGTTGAACTTTTGCGGTTCGGTGATGCGCCAGCCGACATAGACGAGCACGAGGATGTTGCGCTGGTCGAGGGTCATGGCCTCCTCGAACTTGCCCTCGAAGTTATGCACGCGGGCGTCGAAGCGGTGGACCTTCTGGATGGGCCACGGGAGCTTGAAGCGGAGGCCGGGCTTGATGACCGCCTCGTCCGCCTTGCCGAAGGTGGTGAGGAAGGCGACCTCGCTCTCGCGCACCTGAAAGAGGAACGAGATGGAGCCAAAGATGAGGAGGATGACGAGGCCGACGACGAAGGTTACGGGGTTGCGCATAGTCAGTGGGTCAGAAAGTGGCGAGGTGGATTATTTCTTCGCGGGGATTTCCAGGTTCAAGAGGTCCTCGCGAATCTTGTCCTCGAGGTTGAGCTGAATCATCTCCTGCGCGTTGGTCGTGGCGATGATGTATTTGCGGGACTTGGCAATGGCCTTGGCGTAGGTCTGCAAATAAATCCGCTGCGGATAAACCGTCGGCGCGGCGTCGAAGGCAGCCATCTGATGCTCGAACTGCGCGCCAATCGCGCCAGCCTCGGCCACGCGCCGAACCGCGAAGGCCGCTGCGGTGTCCTTCACCTTTTGCGCCTCACCCTCGGCCATCGCGGTGGATTTAGTCGCCTCGCCTTTGGCCGCAAGGGTCTTGGCTTCGCGCGTCTGCTGTGCGCCGATGACGGCCTCGAACGCCTCGGCCACGCTCACCGGCGGGTGCACGTCCTGCAAGCCGACGAAGAGGATGTCCACGCCCAACTGCGCGTCATCGGCGGACTTCTGGATGTTCGCCCGGAGCGCCTCGGCGGACTTCTTCCGGCCCACGGACATGAACTCGAAGAAATCCACACTCACGAGATGACGGACGACCTCGCGGGTCGCGATGCGCTCCAGCAGTTCGTTCGGGTTCGCGTGGTTGCGCGCCCAGGCAACGATGTCCTTGATTTGATACTGCACCGGGACGCTGGCGGTGATGAGGTTGGCGGGCGGCGCGGACTTCTCCCCGGCGGCGTTGGTGTTCGAGGCGCTGTCCTGTTCTTTGTTCGCGACGGGCAGGTTGAACTCCTCTTTGTAATGGCTCTTGGTCCAGACAATCGTGTTCTCCGCTGTCGCGCCGCCGTGGTCGTCGTCCTTGGTCACGACGCCGACGGTGAAGGTCTGAATGCGGTGGGATTGGAAGCGATACACGGAGTCAATCGGCCACGGGCACTTCAGATGGAAGCCGGGGTTCAGGGCCGTGGTCCCGACCGGTTTGCCGCAGCGCTCCAGCAGCGCCTGCTCGTCCGGCTCGATGAAGACGAAGCTGGTGGAAAGCCACAGCAGGCCGGACTGAATCAGCAGCAGCCAGACAAAGGATTTTTGCAGGAACTGGAAGAACCACGTCTCGGAGACCTTGAAGCCGAACTGGTAGTCCAGCGCGTGCGCCGCCGTGGTGAAGACGCTCTCGGGCTGGCCCAGCAGACCGACGAGGCGACTCTCGTAAAGGACGCGGGCCGCTTGGCCGCGGACGCGGGGACGATAAATTTCGAGGATGAGCGTGAAGAGGTTTTCGACCGCCGCGAGCGCGAGAATCACGCACAAGGCGCGGGCGATGAAGATGTCCACCTTCGAGTGGCCGAAGTGAATCGCCACGATGCCCGCCGCGGCGAGCAGGCTCAGATACGCGCCGAGCAACAGGTAACTGCCGGCGGGTTGCAGCAACCGCTGGCCTTCCAGCCGCGCCACGTTGACCGAGTAGCGGCCGGGGAGGAATTGCAGGAAGAAGAGGAAGCCGAAGAACGCCGCCATCATCGGCAGGGAGTTGCGCACCTCGCGCGCGTCGGGATTGAGCACCTGCTTGCCGAGCCACCAAGCCGCCGCCACTTGCAGCACCAGCAGCACGAGGCAGAACGCCGGCACCAGCCAACGCTCGAACTGCTCGCGGGCACGCCGCGCCGGGAAGGCTTCCGCGTCCGTGCCGTCGAAGAGTGTTGTGCTGCGCGCGGACTTGGCCAGCTCGTCGAGTTCGAGCTTCTCCAGCTTCTCGCGTGCCTCCATCCGCATCTGGAAGTAGCTGAACAGCGCGACGAGGAAGCCCAGCCCCAGGAAGACGCTGACCACTTCGTCCGCGTAGGACGCCGTCGAGCGCGCGATATACGTGCCTAAGCCGGCGGCGGCGAGGGCGATGAGTAGGTTGACCAGCCCGGTAGGTTTCAAGTTGCGTTCCATCAGATCAACTCAGCTCACGGTCTTCAAACAATATCAGCGCGACGGCCAGCGACGCGCCCAAATAGCCGACCACATACCCGGTGGCCTTGCCCACGTAGCCCCAGACGCCCGCGATCGCGTGCGACCGGGTGCCTTCAATCGCATCCGCCAGCCAGAACAACTGCCAGTTCGGGAGGACCGTGTGAAACACCGTCGCCCACCACGAACCCGCCTCCGCGCGCTTGCCAAAAAGGTAGTCGCTCATCAATCCGAGCAGAAACAACCCTGTGCAAATCACCAGCGTCGGCACCACGTCGTAGCGCGTCGAGCAGGCCAGCGCCAAGCCTGCCAGGAGCAGCAGCGCCAGCAGCACCAGCACGCACGCGGGCAGCAGCCGCCAGTCCACTTTATACATGCCCGGTTCGGACGCGCCACCCGGCCGAGTGAGCTCCACGAAGAAGGCCAGCACAACGAACGCGACGGTTGTCAGCACCGTGAAGAACAGCACCGCGTCCGACACGAAGGGTCGGCGCAGGAAGTAGTTGGTGAACCCAGCCAGCACGTAAGCCAGAGCCACGGCCCCGAAATATATTCCCGTCCCGACCAAGTCCGCCTCGCCGTAGGCATCGAAGGCCATGCGGCTCGCCAGCAGGGTTGCCAGCGTGTTGACGTAGGCCAGCACCACCAGCGCCGCCGCCAGCCCGCAGTATTTGGCCAGCAGGAACTTCGCGCGACCGACCGGCTTGGCCAGCACCGCCAGCGCCGTCCCCGTGCGAATCTCGTGCGCCACCGACGACGACGCGCTCAGGACCGCCACGAACAGACCAATCATGAGCATCACCGCCAGCGCGCTGTCCTTCACCATCTTGCCGTCCTCGCCCATGGCGAAGTAAGGAACGGCCGCCAAGAACACGATGAACAGGGAGGACAAGGTCGTGAGCAGCAGAAAGATCGGCTGCCGGATCAGTTCCATGAAAGCATTCGCAGCGATGGTATTGAACTGTCGCATTCGTTTAGTGAGGCGGGATATTACGGATGAACCGCAACTTGGCAACCCCCTGATTCAGAATCCATCGCCCCGGGAAAACCTGCTTGCGTTCCCTTTTTGCACAACTACCCTCACCCTGCTTCTGGACGCTTAGCTCAGTGGTAGAGCATTACCTTCACACGGTAGGGGTCGCTGGTTCAATCCCAGCAGCGTCTACCAAACAGATTCATGGCTTCTTGCTTGGGCAACTTAGGTGAAGTGTCCCGGCATCAGGGTTCTGGCGGTAGTTCCACCTCGCTGACACTTACGCTTCCCCCTGAATGAGCCGGAAACTACCGGGGTCAAACGCACCGCTTATGCCGCTGAAGATCCATTACGCCGTGCTGTTTTTCGTCGCGCTGCTGCTTGCCGCGCCGCCCGCCCGGGCCGCTGTGTTCAGCGCCAAACCCGCCCCAGTGGACTTCAACCGCGACATCCGGCCCATCATGTCGGACACGTGTTTCAAGTGCCACGGCTTCGACGACAAGGCACGCAAGGGCAAGCTCCGCCTCGACCTCCGCGAGGAAGCGCTGAAGGCCGGCACCTCCGGCAAACCTGCCATCGTCCCCGGCAAGCCGGAGAAGTCCGCCATCATCGCGCGCCTCTTCACGAAAGACGCCGACGACCTCATGCCCCCGCCGTCCGCGCACAAGGAAATCACGCCTGCGCAGAAGGAGCTGTTCCGCCGCTGGGTGGCCGAGGGCGCGAAGTATGCGGGGCACTGGGCGTTCGACGCCGTCGTGCAGCCGCCGGTGCCGAAGCTGGACCCGAAAGTAATTAGCAAGGAAGTGATGAGTAAGGGCAGCGGGGCCACGAAGTCCGGCGGCACACTTCTGACTCCATCACTCATTACGTCTCCCCCCAACTCCATCGACGCCTTCCTGGCCGCAAAGCTCGAGGCCGAGAAACTCAAGTTCCAGCCCGAAGCCCCGCGCGAAGTGTTGTTCCGCCGGATCACACTCGCGCTCAGCGGCCTGCCGCCGACTCTCGCCGAGGCGGATGCCTTCCTCGCCGACAAATCCCCACGCGCCTACGAACTCGTCGTGGACCGCCTCCTCGCCTCCCCGCACTTCGGCGAGCGCGTCGCCGTCCCGTGGCTGGACCTCGCGCGCCACTCCGACTCGGCGGGTTATCACAACGACTCCCTGCGCGAGACCTGGCTGTGGCGCGATTGGGTCGTGCGCGCCTTCAACGACAACAAACCCTTCGACAAGTTCACCATCGAGCAGCTCGCCGGCGACCTCCTGCCGAACGCCACCGTGGACCAGAAGATTGCCAGCGGCTTCATGCGCAACGTGATGACCTCCGACGAGGGCGGCATCATTGACGCCGAGTATCTCAACATCTACCTCGTGGACCGCGTGAGCACGCTGGGCACGACGTGGTTCGGCATGAGCATCGCGTGCGCGCAGTGCCACGACCACAAATACGACCCCATCACCACGCGCGAGTTTTACAGCCTCTACGCGTTCTTCCACAACGTCCCGGAGAAGGGCAAGGACGGCACGCGCACCCTCAACCCGGAGCCGCGCATGGCCGTGCCCTCGGCGGAACAGGAGAAGGAATTGGCGAAGCTCGCCGGGCAAATCCTCGCCGCCGACACGCTGGCGAAGGACCACGAAGGCAAGCTCGACGCCACCCAGCTCGCGTGGGAAACCAAAGTCGGCACCGACCCGAACGCCCGCCGCGTCGCCGGCCCCTACGACCACTTCCCGCTCAACACCAACGCGCATGGCGTGACCCACGACGGCAAGGAAATCGAGGGCGCGCTCGCGGGTGAGACGGGTTTCGCCGACGGCGTAGAGGGCAACTCACTTCTCCTCAACGGCAAGGGCCACGCTGATCTCGGCGGGCGCTATGACTTCGACAAGGGCGACAAGTTCAGCGTCGGCCTCTGGCTCCGCACGAGCGCCAAGACCACCGGTGCGCCCCTCGGCAAGATGGAGAACGGCCCCGACTTCCGTGGCTGGGACATCGAGTTCAACGGTGCGAAGGCCAGCGTCCACCTCATCCACAAATGGCCCGAGGAAGTCCTCCACGTGCAGACGGAGAAGGACTTGCCCCTCGACACCTTTCAGCACCTCGCCTTCACCTACGACGGCTCGGGCAAGGCAGCGGGCCTCAAGCTCTTCGTCAACGGCCAGCCCGTCCCGACCAAGGTGCTCAAGGACAAACTCCCCGGCACCATCAAGACCCCCGCGCCCTTCGCCATCGGGCGACGCGGCGGCGGCGGCTCGCCCTTCACCGGCCGCGTGGATGAGTTGCACATCTTCCCGCGCGCACTGACGGAAAAGGAAATTGCCACGCTCGCCGGCGGGCCGACCATCGCGCTCGCGATCATCGAGAAGGCCAAGCGCACGAAGGAGCAAGCCGACAAGCTGCGGAAGTTCTACCGCGAGACGCAGGCCACCGATTACCTCGCCGCGAAGAAGTCCGCCGACGACGCGCGCAAGGCCAAGACCGACTTCGACAAGCTCATCCCCAGCGTGATGGTCATGGCCGAGATGCCGCAGCCGCGCGACACCTTCATCAAGGTGCGCGGCGCTTACGACAAGAACGGCGACAAGGTGGAAGCTGCCTTCCCCGCCTTCCTGCCCCCGCCCGCCGCCGCCACCTCCACGAACCGCCTCACGCGCCTTGACCTCGCCCACTGGCTCGCCTCGCCCCAGCACCCGCTCACTGCGCGCGTCGCCGTGAACCGCTTCTGGGCCATGCTGTTTGGCACGGGCCTCGTGAAGACGGTCAACGACTTCGGCTCGCAGGGTGAGTGGCCCAGCCACCCGGAGCTGCTCAACTGGCTCGCCGCTGACTTCGCCCGCGACTGGGATGTGAAGCGCGTCCTCAAGCAGATGGTGATGAGCCACGCCTTCCGCCAGAGCGCCGCCGTCTCGCCCGCCCTCCTCGCCAAGGACACGGAGAACCGCCTGCTGGCTCGGGGTCCCCGCGGCCGCCTTGACGCCGAATTCGTCCGCGACAACGCCCTCGCCATCGCGGGCTTGCTGAACCCCAAGCTCGGAGGGAAGCCCGTCTTCCCGTATCAGCCGCCCGGCATCTGGGAAGTGAACGAAATGGCCGGCGGTGGTTGGAAACACCAGCGAGATGACAACCAATACCGGCGCGCTCTCTACATCTACCACCGGCGCAGCACGCCCTACCCGAGCCTCCTGACCTTCGACGCCCCGAACCGCGAGGTCTGCGCCGCCGGTCGTCCCCGCACCAGCACGCCGCTGCAATCCCTCGTGCTGATGAACGACCCCGTTTACGTGGAAGCGGCCCGCGCCTTCGCAGCTCGCGTGCTGAAGGAAGGCGGACCCGACGACGCCGCGCGCCTCAACTACGCCTGGCGACTCGCCCTCGCGCGCCACCTGAATCCCCTCGAACGCGCCGTGCTGGAGAAGACCCTCGCCCAGCAGCGCGCGCTCTTCGCCGCAGAGAAGCCCGCCGCCGACCTGCTGCTGAAGGTGGGCGACTTCAAGCACCCCGAAGCCGCGAACCCCGTTGAGCTGGCCGCCTGGACCGCCCTCGCCAACGTCCTCCTGAACCTGAACGAAACCATCAGCCAGTGAGAAGCCCGCGAGAAAGTGAGCAGGTGGGCCGGCGAGAAAGTGGGAAAGTGAGTGCAGGGGCAGCCCTCCGTGTTCCTTCCTCACCAGTCCCCGCTCCCACCGGCGAGCCACGACGCACCGCCTTCTCCCTTCCTCGGAGGAGGGGAGAAGGTGGCCGTAGGCCGGATGAGGGGTGCGGCCCCTTGCGCAG
>Ga0208960_1001944_pt1 | contig 10754 bp, 10 predicted proteins | sample GreLakmeON33MSRF_FD_187703 | JGI IMG/M metagenome (GOLD analysis project Ga0208960, IMG submission 187703) | Freshwater lentic microbial communities from great Laurentian Lakes, MI, USA - Great Lakes metaG ON33MSRF (SPAdes) | ecosystem: Environmental > Aquatic > Freshwater > Lake | place: Great...
TGCTATGCGTCATGACGAAACCCTAGTAGTAAAAATAATCACGACAATGTTCCATATGCGCCGACATCTCCGGATTTTCCGGTATCGAGCACGCTCAATATGCAAGCGTCTAGATCAATGAGCATTGCGTCAATAACCGATTCATGAACAGCGTTGACAGTGCAATGCAAAGATTGGGGAGGCTCTTGGCGGTCGATGTACCAACCACGATTCCACATCTCGTCGGCAACGGCATAGACGTTGAGTCGTTGTGGATCATTCGCGATGAACGACAACAACAAGGCATCTGGTTGGGCGAGTAAAGAAAGGTGCGGGTGACCAGAGATGTGGTGTGCAAGTTTTTCGGTTGCTACACGAGCACTTTGAGTGAGGCGTAAGTATCCATCATCACCGAGAAAGTGCATCACCGCCCATGCTGCGGCAATCGCACCACCAGATTTTGTGCCGAGCATGCCACTCGACGCGTAGACGCCGCCAAGCCATTGATCAGTGAAAAATCCCTGATAAGAACGCAGACGTTTGTCGGCATACATGATCACTGATGCACCCTTGGACGTGTATCCAAATTTATGCAAATCGACAGAGATCGAGGTGACGCCATCAACCTGCAAATTCCAAGGTGCGATTTGATGTCCGAGTCTGCTGAGGTAGGCGAGTGAGACTCCGCCCATGCACGCATCAACATGACAATTGATGTTCTGACGTTGAGCCAAAGCGGCCAATGCCGGAATGTCATCAATCACGCCTTGCGGATACTGAGGGGCTGACCCAACGATCAGGATCGTGTTCTTGTCGATTCTTTCGGCCATGGCTGCAACATCGGCGCGCCAAGTGGGCAGCACATCAACGCGCCTCAACTCGACTCCAAAGTATGCAGCGGCTTTGTCGAAGGCAGCATGGGCAGAGGTTGGGAGCACGATATTTGGGTGGGTGATCGAAGCCTCGGTACGGAACTGATCCCTGGCTGCTTTGACAGCCATCAGGATGCTCTCGGTGCCTCCGCTGGTGAAATACCCAGCAGCCGTAGCAGGCGAGCCGAGCCACACACCAGCCATCTCAATCACTTCACCCTGCATTTGACGCAGACTGGGGAATGCAGCCGTATTGAGTGCGTTGGCGCCACTGAAACGCCTGTAAGCCTCCTCAGCAATCGTTAACACTTCAGGACCAGCGTTGTACGCCAGGGAGAATGCTTTGCCATTTCGCCATTGCACATCATGCGCTGACATCTCATCGAATGAAGTGGCAATGCTTTGAGCGCTCAGTCCAGTCGCGGGGATGAGATGTGGTGCAGATTTGCCTTGTTTCATTGCTTATCCTAACTTTACATAACTATGATTATGGGCGTAATACAACTAGCAAATAGACCGTTATGTCTGACTCTGATCCTGAACTAACGGCCGCGCTGCGTCTAATAGCCACGATAACGCAGCCTTGTAGTCACGTGTCGTCGGATCAATTGATGGATCCAAATCTTGTTCGACATCCTGCACCGCACATCGCAACACAAAGATCTGATCGCGCAGCTTGTCGCGCTCGGTTCGCGTGATCACCAGCTCGTCTTCGCTCAGTGCCAATTCTGATGCGCGCTGGCGTGCAACCCAGTCCCATTGACGACAGGCCTGCGAACAAAACTCCCTCGGTCTGCCGGCACCCGAACTCGCAGGTAAAGGGCTCCTACACCATCGACATTTGAGGTTGTCCTGGAAAGTCACTGGCGTCTGGGTATTGCTCAAGGTCTCTGACGGTTGATCTGTTTGTTTCGTCATGACGAAAAGGTAGGCCATGAACCGGCAAATTGCCAGTATTACTGCGCATACTGAATACATGCCTAGTCGTGTCGTTCCATCGCATCTCGTTGCCCCCAGCAGACTGCTGTCGAGTGACAATGCTTCTGGCACTCATCCCCTCGTCATGGAGGCACTGAGCAAGGCAAATACTGGTCACGCACTCGCCTACGGTAACGATCCTTTCACTCGAGAAGCCGAAGCTGCTTTCTCGGAACTGTTTGGCAAGGAAGTTGTTACACGATTTGCTTTCGGTGGAACTGGTGCCAATGTGATGGCCCTTGCCAACATGCTGCAACCAGCAGAAGCAGTGGTGTGCACTTCATGGTCACACATTGCAGTTGACGAGGCCGGTGCTCCTGAGCGTTTCTTGGGTGCAAAACTGATTGATCTCCCCTCGCCTGATGCCAAATTGCGTCCGAGCGATTTACATTCACTGCATCACCTTTTTGGCAGCGAACATCACGTGCAACCTCGGGTTGTGTCAATCACGCAGGCGACCGAATTGGGCACGCTGTACACAGCACAAGAAGTAAAGGACCTGTGCACTGCAGCACATGAAATGAACATGTTGGTGCACATGGATGGCGCTCGTATTTGCAATGCGACTGCCGCTCTTGGAGCCACACGAGAGGCCCTACGCTCTTTTACTGTCGATGCAGGTGTTGATGTGTTGACATTTGGTGGCACAAAGACAGGTGTGATGTTTGGTGAAGCCGTGATTTTCTTCAACACAGCACTTGCTGCACGATCTCTCTATATTCGTAAGCAATCAACCCAGTTGTATTCGAAAATGAGATTCATCTCTGCGCAATACTCTGCGTTCTTAAGCAACGATTTGTTTATCGAGTTGGGTGTCGCAAGCAACGCTGGTGCGCAAGCACTTTTTGATCAGGTAGTTGGCATCAATGAGTTGCAACTTTCAACCCCTCCGCTTGTTAACAGCATCTACCCAGTGCTCGAACCCGCCGTGAGCAAAGCACTTCAGGATTGGTCATTCTTTTGGGATTGGGATGCCGCAACCCATCAGGTGCGCTGGATGACGGCCTGGGATGTTGATTCGACGGATATTGCAGCGTTTGTCGCAGGTCTCCGTTCACTACTTGGCTAAAAGTCACATATTCTTAATTGACCAGTCAGTTACTTACCCACTAGAGTCACCTTCAGCGGGGGCACTATGGCGGCAGTCGAATTTGGACAGCGAATTCAAAGTGATGATGAGTGGATGGAGAACGCCGCCTGCTTGGGTCTCACCAATATCTTCTTCCCTGCTATTGCAGAACGCCCGCAAACGCGTGAACGGCGTGAAGAAATGGCCCGATCAGTGTGCATGGACTGTTCGGTACTTGAAACTTGCCGAACATTTGCCCGCGAGAACCATGAGTATGGTTTCTGGGGTGGAGAATCTGAAGAAGAACGGCACGCTGCGGGTTATCGACTCATCGCACCTATCGGTGTGCGGTCACTTTCTCGCTCGTAAATTGCTCGCAAGTTCGTCTCCGCAATGATCGACGCGGAACGCATCGTTCGCCTGGCTTGGGCTGATTACGGTGATCCGCGCACAATCTCAGATGTTGTTGAGGTCAGTGCTCATGTATCCACTAACCACGTATTCCGGCTGCACCTCAACGACGGCTCACATGTTGTCGGCAAGGTTTCGTCCTATGGCTCCTATTTTTTGTTTGCAGAAGATCACGATCGACTGTTCAAACTGGTGCAGTCGCTCAGCAATTCGCGATGGTCTGGCTTTTTGGCTCAAGTTTTGCCGCGAGACGGCCGTGCTTTTACGTGGTACGACGGAACCTGCTGGGCTGCTTTTTATGACGATGTAGAACGCGGCACACAACTACCTCGCATCATCACTTCTGAAGACATTGTTTTCCTGGCCCGAGAAATTGCGTCCTTCCATAAAACGTGTGCGGAAGCAACACGGCATCTGCCGCCTACTTCAAATTCTGTGAAAGGAGATGCAATTCATCTGCTTGAGCAGCTGTCTAGTGAATTTGCACCTCGCAATTTTGATTTGCGCTCAAGTGATATTGCGTACCTGCGCACATCAACCCACAATTTTCTCCAGCACCTTGAGGATATTCATTTTGATGAATGGAACAAGATTCCGATTTTGGTCGACTGGAATCTTGGAAACTTTTCGGTCACCCAAGTTGACGGTACTGATAAGCGACTCTTCACCCGTTGGGACTACGACTGGTTTCGGATTGATACTCGGATGTTGGATTTCTATTTTCTTTCACGAGCGGCTTCACATACCGGTGACAAGACCCAATTCACGTACTCGCCCCACACAATGGTTGAGCCGCGCTTCGTAACCTTCTTGCAGGCTTATCACGCTGTCTATCCACTCACCAGGACTGAGATTGAATTCTTACCGTCTGCATATCAATTTTTTATTTTGAACTATGTCATCCGTGAAGGCGCGAAATTCTTCAGATCCGATTTAAGCACGCAATTCCGAAAAGATGCAGTAAGGCTGTATTTGCCGATGCTCGAGCATCTTGACATTACGCCTCTCTTGCGGATACTCGAATAATCGTCAGTCAGAGATTTTGCGCAGGTCGGTGCGAAATTTCTTGCCCTTCTCGACATAGATAAGCGCACCCAGTTCAATCTCAATGGAACGAGCGCGACCTTCCTTGATTGTCGCTGGGCTTCCAACGGCCAATGCTCCCGGAGGAACAATGGTGTCATTGAGAACCACAGAGTTTGCAGCGACTATCGCACCAGTGCCAACGACTGCTCGATGCAAAACAATTGCGCCTGAAGAGACTTGTGCTGAATTTGCAATCGTGCATGACTCAAGATGAACAATATGACCGATCACGCAATCGTCTCCAACGATCGTTGGTTGATTTGGCATTGTGTGGATCACCGTGTTGTCTTGAATGCTGGTTCGTGCGCCAATAATGATTTCGCCATCATCGCCACGCAGTACAGCGCCTGGCCAGATGGTTGACTCTGCACCAATTGTGACCGAGCCGATGATCACAGCGTCTGGATGTACAAAAGCAGTTTCATGAATTACAGGTACACGGTCTCCGTATGCATAAATCGTCATGATTATTACGGTAGTTCCACGGCGATCTCATTGGAGAACTAGGTCATATGGCTGTACCGTAGAGCCCCATGTCTCGCCGCCTCGACATAGAACTGACCAGCAATCGTCAAGATGGGACCTGGACTTGGCGTGCCGCTGGGGCCAAATCTCCTAAGGGAGTCGTCAACGGCTCCTTATTGTCGTCCACCGCGAAGACAGGCGATGTACTCAAAGTTGAAGCCGATTTTGACATTGATGGCATTTCGGTTTTGTCAGTTGTGCAGATGCGCGAAAAAGGTCAGCGTGGCAACATGCTCGAAATGCTCGCCAGCGAAAAGTCGTTCACACCTGTAACTCAAAAACTTGCTGAGAAGCCTAAGTCGGATCGCAAAGGTGGTCGCGATGCAAAAGGTAAGCGTGACGGCGACAGTCGTCCTGCTCGCCCACCGCGCGATCCAAATGCTCCTAAACGACCTGCATCCACTCGCCCAGACGGCACAACAGGTCGTCCAGCACGCCCAGCAAGACCATCACGACCACACTTCACGGCACCGCCCGAGATGCCGAAGCGTCCAACTGCAAAACGACTGAAGCCAAAGCATGTTCACCGCACCGCTGTACTTGAGACTCTGCCTGTCGAACAACGTGGTGTAGCGGAGCGCGCACTCGAGGGTGGCATCAAGGCTGTTCGTGATGCAGTCAAGATTCAGAACGATCAACTCCGCAAAGATGGCAAACCTGAGGTTCCATCCGATGGTTTAATCTCGATGGCGCAAAACTTGTTGCCTAAGCTTCGCGTTGCCGACTGGCTTGATAAAGCTGAAGCAGCAAAATCAGATCTTGGAACTCTTGATCTACGTGATCTGCGCTCAGTAGTTGTGGCTTCCGAAGATCCAATGGTGATGCGTGATGAGACAACTCGAGCGCTTGCAGCGGAATTGAAATCCGCACTGAAAGAGCGTCAAGACGCAGCGCAAACTTTATGGTTATCAGACATTGCTGATGCGCTTAAGGTTGGACGCACCGTTCGTGCACTCAAGATGACAAGTGAACCGCCGAAAGCCGGTCAACCGTTTCCTTCGGAGTTGGGCGCCAAACTTGCCCAAGCAGCAACCGCAGGTCTTACAACCGAGACTGCTCCTGATCGCTGGATTGCGTTGCTAGAAGCTCTTGCGTTCTCACCAATTCGTGGTCAAGTAAAACTGACCACAATGCCACAGCAGCCTTCAGAGGCATTGCTCGCAACGGTAAAGCGCCTCTCCCCATTGCTCCCCCAGATCGCTTCGCTCTTCGGCATTGAGGTTTCGCCAGGCGTAACTGCTCCGCGTCCACTGCGCCCTACACGCCCAGTTCGTGTGAAGCCAAAAGCAGCACCTGCAAAGCCTGTAGCGACTGAGCCGGTAGTAGCAGAACCAGCAGCAACTGAACCAGTAGCAACTGAGCCAGTAGCACCGACTTCCGCTGAGTAAGCCCGATCTCATAGTCTGTACATATGTCAGACGTCGTCACTTATGAAGTTCAAGGCAAAGTCGCACTCATCACGCTCAATCGTCCAGAGGCCCGCAACGCTGTAAACGGCGATGTGGCTCAGGGTCTTGAGGCAGCCATCAACCAGATGGAAGAAGATCCAAATGTTTGGGTTGGCATTTTGCGAGCAAACACTGCGGGTCAGGAACGTCCTGTGTTTTGTGCGGGCGCAGATCTCAAGGCAATTAATTCTGGACAAGCAGGTTCGCTCAATACAGCGCTAGGTGGTTTTGGTGGTTTTGTTTATCGTCAACGTAAAAAGCCAGTCATTGCCGCTGTCGACGGTCTTGCGACCGCTGGAGGATGTGAGATTGTGCTTGCCGCGGACATGGTTGTGGCAACAACTCGCTCGGCATTTGGACTTGCTGAAGTAATGCGAAATCTCATTGCTGGTGCAGGCGGTCTGTTTCGACTTCCACGCGCCATTGGCCAAGCCACAGCAATGGAAGTCATTTTGACAGGACAACCATTGTCGGCTGAACGTGCTTACGCACTTGGACTAGTCAATCGATTAGTCGAGCCAGGCAAAGCAGAAGAGTCGGCTTTCGAGTTGGCATCACGCGTTTGTCTCGCCGCACCACTTGCCGTGTGGGCATCGCGCAAAATTGTTTTGGCAGCAGCTTATGAAAATGACGAGACGCTGATCAACATGACAAATGCCGAGTTTGGAAAAGTTCTGCAATCAGAGGACACCAAAGAGGGTCTGACGGCATTTATCGAAAAGCGACCACCAGTGTGGCAAGGACGTTAAAGAGTTTTTGAAGCAATAAGCAGACGTGCTGGCATGCCAACACGTTCATAAAGATTCTTCATCTTCCTGTCGCCAGGTAACGCAAGCGCATCAAGTGTTGTGCAGCCTCGGCTCTTTGCAACGCGAGCAAGCTCTGCAATCAACCCAGCACCAATGCCGATTTGTCGTGCCATCTGATCAACGTAGATGTGGCTGACAACACAACTGGTGCTTGCAGCGCTGATGTCCCCCTTTGCATAACCGACAATTTGGCCAGATGTTTCAGCAACGAGAACAAGGCTAGAGATGTTTCCAACAGTCGAACCCCACAGGGCTCCAATACTTTCAATTTCGCTCAACAACACTTCGTGACCACGAAACGCGCTTATTTCGATTCGGGCTTCACGCTCAAGATCGCTCAGTGCTACGGCATCAGCAACGGTTGCACTGCGAACAGCGAACAACGGTGCTTTGCTCGTCACAAAAACTAGTGCTCGTTTGGCTTGTCGTCTGATGAGTTGTTTTGAAACTCATCCACCATTTTTTGCACTTTCTGAGTGCCAATCTTGATGGCCATCTCGCCAATAACACGAGCGTTGCGAATCTCTTGATTGATCTTGGGAAGTTCTTGTTGCTTGACTTCTTCAACTCGCTTGGCAACCTGCTCTATAAATTCCGAGTTGTGATCGACTGCGTCGCGTGCAACATCACGACCGAGGCTCGCCACGCGCTTGATTATTTGAACAATGGACATGCATCATCCTCGACAGGACAACCAGGAGCACTATTGCGAACAAGCAAGAAACATTGTGTGCATTGTGTTTCGTCAGGTCGGCGTGGTTGCAAGCGTTCCATGCCATCTGTTTTGTCATCAACGACGACACCGTCTTCTTCGTCTTCTAGAGGTGTGTCGTCTGCAGCGGTGAGTTTCTCTTTAAGAATCGAATCAAGATCGGCTTCGACATCATCTTCTGTTCGCAGATCGTCATCATCGTCGTCGTCATCGCCAGTTTTTTTTGCAGCAGCATCTGTGGCTACAGGAATGGCATCAGGATCTTCGGATTCATCGATCACAGCAAGATCGTCAGCGAGGTCGTCGGCAAGTCCAAATGAGTCTTCGTCGCCCTCGATGCCTATTGAATCGGCATCAAGAACTTCTGCATCTGGATCTACCTCGATCAGCATCGCTGGATCTAGGTCTTCTGCATCAATGATTTCGTCGTCTGACATTCATTATCCCTTTCACTTGTCGCGCGAACATTAGCCCAATTCAACTCAAAATCAACGAATTAGGTCTTTTGTCTCCTCGACTCAGATTTGCGCTCAGAATCGAGCCTTTCAAGATCTGGTGCCACCGTGGTCATATGCGACATAGCGGCGGCTATGGCAGTGTGTCCGGCCTGTTGGGCGATCAAACGGTGCATCTCGAGAGCGACCCGGCGGTATGCGGGGTGTCCCTGCGGAGCAGACCGCAATTCGAGCATATGCATTGCTTCACGAGCGTTAAATTGCATCGAATAGCGCAGCCTGTAAGCCATAGAAACCGCATATGGCGCTTGTTCTGGATAGTCGGGCAACAACGAGTCATAGAGCGCTCCTGAGCGAGCCATAGCCTCTTCAAACTGCTCTCCCACCCCAGCTTCTGCCACGAGTTCCGGCATCACATAGCCGTGATGCGGGGTCAATCTCTGCCACTCAATGGTGAGCAGGCGGTGGCGCTGGAGATCACGAAATGCGCCGTAATCACCGAGCACGTCAAAGCGGTAGTCGGTGCGCTCAAATGCTCGTCCGGGTCGGTGGCGACGGTTTTCGCGATTGCCGACGTAAGCGGTGATCAGTTTGACCTTCTCGGCCTCGTCAAGATTCTCGACACGTTTGAGTAACTGCGACTCCGGCAGATGCGAATGCGCATAACAAATTGCCGCGAGCAGTTTGTTCTCACCGTCGGGATCGAAATCAACCAACACAACTTCGGGCACTTGCTCTGGTTCGAGTGCGCCAAACATATCGTCGACCAACTGACTTGTATTGTCACGGTTCTCAGCGAGATAAGCGCTCCATCGACCACCACGTTCGGGAACATCAACACGACGCAAGAAACTTGGGATTACTTTTCGAAGTTCGACGAGCATTAAGTCCGCGTAGTGGCGTGCTTCGGGCAATGAATGCGAACGCATCCGCAAGAGCATCGATTCGTAAGACTGTCCTGTGCCGTACACACCTACGTTTGAGAGTGCTGAGGCAGGAAGTATCCCACGCACTGCATCCAGCGCTTTGGCTCGAGTTGCTTGTCGATACACAAAGTCGGAATCGTTGATCGAGCGTGGGATCGTCGCTCGCACATGATCCGTTACCGATGTAACCAAACTGCTGTACGTATCAAACATACGATCCATGTCGCCGACATATCGCGTGCCAAATGGACCATTAAGAATTTCTGGATCTCTGAAATAGCGGTAGCGACCACCGAGTCGATTGTCGTAGTTGATGTAGCGCGTACTTTGCTCGAGGTAGCTCATCAAGCGACCCCACTCAAGAATCTTTGTCAAGAGATTGGATGCCTGCTCACAAGCCAAGTGAACACCACCTAGTTGCGCAACCGAATCATCACCGTATTCAACGAAAATCTTTTCGTATAAACCCTCGGCGTGTGAAAGACCTGCCCTCGCATCGACGCCTTGATCGCCTGTGAGATCGAGATCATTGACAAATTCATCAAGGAACAATCGACGAAGACTTTTAGGGCTGCGGCTATAGCGAGCGAATAAAGCACCCTTAACAACCTCTGGAAGATTGACTAGCGCAAAAACAGGGCCATCCAAGTTGGTGAAATATCGAACCAATATCTCGGCTTCGGATTCGGTAAATACTTCGGGGATGTAGACGGTCACGACGGGTAATCCTAGAAGTTTTGACTGGTGCAGATCGGGATTAAGGGTCTAGAAGTACAACTTCATCGCATCGGCAAGCACCGTGCACTGAAGCCATACCACGCCTTTATAGGTGACTCCATCTGCGATCATGTGTGCAGGACTACCCGACCATTGAAAATCAATCGAGCGACTGACCCGAAAACTTGGATGCGGGAGGTGTGATCCGGTTGCAGATCGACGCCAGGCAATAGCCCGCTGTCTAATGGAAATCTTTGGATCTACTTCAAGCACATCAACAAATCCGTCATTGGGGTGTGCTCGAGGCAATACGTCCCTACTTCGCAAAAGACCGCTGTTCGAAAGAATCAAGCATGTAGAAAGCAGAGTGCGATGCTGTATTGCGATTGACCCCGCAACGACAATGCGAGAAGTTGTACTTGACTTTGCATTTGCATTTGCATTTGCATTCAATGAAGTTGTAGTTCGGTAGTCAATTTGCAGTAAATCGATATCCACGAGCGTCATCTGTTGATTGGGATCTAGATTTTGAATCCTCCCGCTGCTGATTCCGAGTGCCTGAGCAATGCTGCCTTTTGTCACTGTGCAAGGCGTAGCCGTATCACCAGAAACATAGTGCTGTGCGATTTCTAGGTCACTTTGTAAAACATGCAGCGTGGTTGGTCGCGAAACTTGAGAGCCATAAGAACCATGTTTGCTTATCGTCATGACGCAATTCGTCCAACAGAACTTGATGCGGCTACAACACCACGGAAGCACATTTCGGC
>Ga0208960_1001945_pt1 | contig 10745 bp, 2 predicted proteins | sample GreLakmeON33MSRF_FD_187703 | JGI IMG/M metagenome (GOLD analysis project Ga0208960, IMG submission 187703) | Freshwater lentic microbial communities from great Laurentian Lakes, MI, USA - Great Lakes metaG ON33MSRF (SPAdes) | ecosystem: Environmental > Aquatic > Freshwater > Lake | place: Great...
ACGCTGGGCGTGAAGACCAGTTTTTTAGCCTCGTCCAGCGCTGCGTTTGTTTTACCGCCCAGGCGCTTGTCGGCTTCCCAGATCGCCTTGGTCGCGGCCACCAATTCTTTGTGGCGGAAGGTGATCATTTGGTCAAACAGGGACACCACCACGTAGTAGCGGGCCTCTGACAAGTCGGTATCGAAATTCACCTTCGCCTGGATTGAACCGGTAAAGGGGTTGGGGTACCCAGCCGGCGCCTTGGCATAGATGGCGGGCAGCACGGGCAGGCGGCTGATGTCTTTTTGCAGCAGCAACATTTGTCCCTCTTCGGACAAAGTGAACTGAATAAAACGCTTGCCAGCTTCAGGCGACTTGGCCCCTGCCACCAAGCCGATGTTGGCGGGCACGATGGCCGTCATGGAGGGGTAAATAAATTCCACCGGCATACCTGAATTTTTGGCGGCCAGGCCAAAGAAATCAATCACCAAACCCAGGCCGAACTGGCCGCTTGCAACCCCATCGGGTACACCAAAAGAGCGCTCGGTGATGGCCGCGCTGTTGCCCGAAATCTCCAGCAGTTGAGCCCAGCCCTTGTTCCAGCCCTCGCCCTGCAAAATCGTCTCCACCGTGAGGTGGGTGGTGCCCGAGCGCGAGGGGCTGGAGAGGGCCACATGGCTGAAATAGACTGGCTTGGCCAAATCTGCCCATTCTTTGGGCAAGGGCAGCTTGTTGGCAACCATGTAGCGGGTGTTCCACATGATGCCGTAGCCCGCCAGCGCCTGCCCCTTGTACAGCCCTTCCGGGTCGTTGATCGGATAGGCGCCAACCTTGGCAGGTATCGCCGGGTTGCCAACATCGAGTTTTTGCAGCAATTTGGCGCTCGCCAGGACCTCGAATGCATCTGGTGCTGAGGCCCAAAACACCTCGGGGCGATTGCCCGGCGCTTGCTCCCGGACATAGGCGATGCCCGCGGCCGTGTTTTTGTTCAAAATTTCCAGCTTGTCGCCGGGAAACCTGGCCTCGAAAGCCTTTTTATACGCAGTGGTGATTTCCTTGGGAAAAGAAGTCACAACAGTCACCGTGTCCGCCAGCAACATGGCGGGCAGCAAGAGGGGAGCGATCAGGGTAGCAAGCAGTCTGTAGCGCATATTTAACACGGGTTCCCCTTGATTGGTTGTAGCTCAGCCAGTATGCCAGAGCGAATCGCCACAACACATGGGGCCAACCCTGTGGGCAGCAGCTGAAAAAAGCCCATTGAAGCGGGTGTGTGCAGCCGGGCTCACCTGGTGAGCCTTTGAGCGAGCAGAATTTGCCACACTGCCACACTGCCACACTGCCACACTGCCACACCGCCACACCGCCGCGCGGCAGCGTCACAATAGAACTGCCTTGGCCCCGGCCTGCACCCAAAGCCCAGCCCAACTGCCCATGATCACCCCGCCCCAGCCCCCGCTCAAATCCGGCTTTCTCGCGTTTCACGGCAACCGGGCGGAAGATCTGGTGGAGGTGATGGCCAACTGGGTTCGGCGCCATCCTGTGGGCCCCTTGCAAGAAGACGTCATCTTGGTGCAAAGCAATGGCATGGCCGAGTGGGTCAAGATGGAGATGGCACGCATCAGCGGTGTTTGCGCAGCAACCCGGGTCGAGCTGCCGGCGCGTTTTCTATGGCGCACCTACCGTCAGGTGCTGGGCCGCGCTGCAGTAGCGGCCGAGTCGCCACTCGACAAAATACCCATGGTCTGGCGCCTCATGCAGTTGCTGCCTGGCCTGCTCGGCCAAGCGGTGTTTGCCCCCGTGGCTGGTTTTTTGCGGGCCGATGAGCCTGACCGTCTGCTGCAACTCGCCAACCAGCTCGCCGATCTGTTTGACCAATACCAAAACTACCGCCCTGATTGGCTGGAAGCCTGGGCTCGGGGCCAAGACCAGCTGTTTGTGGTGGCTGGTGGCGTGCAAGCCCTGCCGCCAGAGCAGCAGTGGCAGGCGGCCCTGTGGCGCGCCCTGCTGCAAGGCCTGAGCCAAGCCCAGCAGCAGGGCATACGCCCCAGACTGCACCAGCAGGTACTGGCCCGCCTGGCCTCTGCACAGCCGCCGGCAGAGGCGCTGGCACCGCGGGTGATTGCCTTTGGTATGAGCCAGGTCGCCTGGACCACGCTGGAGTTATTGGCCGCCTTGGCGCCCCACAGCCAGGTGGTTTTGGCCATTCCCAACCCCTGCCGCTTTTATTGGGGCGACATCATGGACGGGCGCGAGTTGCTGCACTCGCTGCGGCGCAGACAGGCGCTGCGCCCGGGCCGCGACCTCGCGACGCTGGCACTGGAAGACATGCACACCGAGGCCAACCCCCTGTTGGCGGCCTGGGGGCGTCAAGGGCGCGACTTCATCCGACAGCTCGATGTGTTCGACGATGCGCAGGCCAGCCGTCAAAGATTTGGGCTCGAGCGCATCGATTTGTTTGACGAGACTGAAGAAACTGCCCACACCCCGCTGCTCAAGCAGGTGCAAAACCGCATCCGTGACCTAGCCCCCCTGCCCGGGCCAGAGGCGCGCAGCGCTGCCGTGCCGGTGCCTGACAGCGACCGCTCCATGGTGTTTCACTTGGCCCACAGCACCGTGCGCGAGCTTGAAATCCTGCACGACCAATTGCTGCAATTGTTGGCACAAGCCTCCTCGGGGCCCGGCGCGCCGGCGGCATTGAACCCGCGCGATGTCATCGTGATGGTGCCCGATATTGAGCCCATGGCGCCCGCTATCCGGGCTGTTTTTGGCCAATACAAACCCACCGACCCCCGCTTTATTCCGTTTGATATTGCGGACATGGGAGCGAAAGCGAACAGCCCGCTGATCGCGGCCCTGCACTGGTTGCTGCGCTTGCCGCAACAACGCTGCCGCATGAGCGAGTTGCTTGAATTGCTGGAGGTGGCTGCGGTCGCAGCATGTTTTGGTATTGAGCCGGCCAGCCTGCCCAAGCTCACCCGCTGGATGGCGGGTGCGGGTATTCGCTGGGGATTGAACCAAGGCCACCGCACTGACCTGGGTTTGCAGGCCTGCGGCGACCAAAACAGCGCCTGGTTTGGGCTGCAGCGCATGTTGCTGGGTTATGCCAGTGGTGCAGATGAGGTGGATCTCAGGGCGGCTGGCCTGGCGGCTATCGAGCCTTATGTTGAGGTCGGCGGTCTTGAGGCTGAGCTGGCCGGCTCCCTGGCGCACTTGCTGCAAGCACTGGCGAACTGGGTGTTGGAGGCGGCTGTTCCGGCTGCCCCCGCTGTTTGGGCGGCGCGCGGCCGCGCCCTGCTGTCTGGGCTGTTCAAGGCCGAATCTCAGGCTGACAAACAAGCACTGCAAGCCCTGGAAGACGCTCTGGCCACCTGGCAACTGGCCTGTGAGCAGGCCAGTTTTAGCCAAGACCTGAGCCTTGAAGTGGCCCGCAGCGCCTGGCTCGATGCCCTTGAGCTGCCTGGCCTCAACCAACGCTTCAAGGCCGGCGGCGTGACTTTTTGCACCCTCATGCCCATGCGCGCCATACCGTTTGAGGTGGTTTGCCTGCTGGGCATGAACGACGGCGACTACCCCCGGCGCAGCCAGCGCGCGGACTTTGATCTCATGGGCCTGCCCGGCATGGCCCGTCCCGGTGACCGCTCGCGCCGCGAAGACGACCGCCAACTCATGCTCGAGGCGCTGCTGTCCGCACGCCGGCTGTTGTACCTGAGCTGGTGCGGGCGCAGTGTGCGCGACAACAGCTTGCAGGCGCCCTCGGTGCTGGTGTCCCAATTGATGGATTACCTCAGCGCCGGTTGGGGTCCGGCGCTGGTCGAGCAGCGCACCACCCAGCACCCGTTGCAAGCCTTTAGCCGCCGCTACTTTGAGTTGGGAACACCCCTGATCACCTATGCCAGGGAGTGGCGTGCAGCGCATCAGCAGCCGGCAGTGTCTGCAGCAGAGGCTTTGGCGCGGCATCCGCCCCTGCCACCTTTTGTGCCAGACCCCGGTGTGCCGCTGACCCTGGCGCAGCTCAGTCATTTTTTGCGCCAGCCGGCCAAGGCTTTTTTCCGGCACAGGCTGCGGGTGGTCTTTGACGAGCAGGCAGCCGGGGTCGATGACGACGAGTGCTTTGAGGTTGACCGCCTGCAAGACTATGGGTTGGTGCGCGAGCTGCTGGGCAAAGCCACAACGCAGCCAGGCCAGGATGCCGGACAGGCCCGGGTGGCGCAGGCGCTGAGCCGGGTGCGGCTGGCTGGTCAACTGCCAATGGCCGGCCTGGGTGACAACAAACAGCAGGCGCTGCAAGCGCTGGTGCACACCATGCTGCAAGCCTGGCACGCAGCCCAAGACCGCTTTGGCTTGGCCGCTCAGCGGGTCTTGATTCGGCTGCAGGTGGACGGTGTTTTGCTGCAAGACTGGGTTGACCACCTGTTGCAGGTCAAGCCCTCGGCACAGGCGCAGCAGCCAGCCGATTTGCCTGTGGCCACACACGCCTGGCTGGAGCTCGAGCCCGGCCGGCTGCTCACGGATACAAAAAAGCCCTCGGCGCGACCTGAAAAGCTGTTGGCCCACTGGGTGCGCAGCCTGGCTATTGCGGCCAGCGGACGGCTGGCCCAGGGCGTGGTGGTGGGCCGCGATGGTGTGCTGGAGATTGCACCCATGGAGCAAGACCAGGCTCAGGCCACTCTGAGCATGCTGCTGCGGGTGTGGCTGGATGGCATGCAAGCGCCCCTGCCGCTGCCGCCCAAGACAGCGCTCGCATGGGTGGCCGGCAGAGACGCTGCCGGGCAATACCAGGGCTCGCCCGATTCGCCCGGGCAGATTGCGGATGTCTCAGAGGCATGCCTGGCCCGGGTGTTCCCTGATTTTGAGGCACTTTGCGCCGATGGCCGCTTTGCAATATTGGCCGAGCAGGTGTATGCCCCGCTGCTGACCTGGGCCAAGCAGCATGTCAGCGCATACCGCCATGCTGGTGAGCCGGCCCCCGACACTGCCGATGATCTGGGCGACGCGTAGTGCCACCCATCACAGCTGCAACAAAACCGCCCCGCCATGACCAACCAACCAACTGAGACGCGCCCTGCATCTGCTTCTGGCGGGCCCGCAGCCCAGGGCGCCAAGCAGGTGTTGGACCCCCTGTTGTTTGAGCTCTGGGGCAGCCGCCTGATCGAGGCAAGTGCTGGCACGGGCAAGACCTGGACCATCGCTGCGCTGTATGTGCGCCTGGTGCTGGGGCATGGGGGCGACCAGGGCTTTGCCCGCCCCTTGTTGCCAGCCGATATTTTGGTGATGACCTTCACCCGGGCGGCAACCCGCGAGCTCTCCGACCGGATTCGACAACGCCTGCTGAATGCTGCGCAATGTTTTCGTGGCGAGCAAGCGGTGGCCTCTGGCGACCGGTTCATGGCCGATTTGATGGCCAGCTACGGCAAGCCAGCCGCGCGCAGGCAAGCAGCCTTGGCGCTGGCCTTGGCGGCCCAGAGCATGGACGCTGCGGCGGTGCACACGATTGACGCCTGGTGCCAGCGCATGCTCAGGGAGCATGCTTTCGACAGCGGCAGCCTGTTCGACGAAGCCCTGGTGGCCGACGAACAGGCCATGCGGATCGAGGCGGCGCAAGACTACTGGCGCCAACAGTGCTACCCGCTGGCACCTGACGCGCTGGCGCTGGCGCTGAGCGTCTGGAGCAATCCAGACAAGCTCTTGTCTGACCTGCAGGGCCTGTTCTTGCAAGACCTGCCGGCCGATGCCGGCCGGGGCACGCTGGGCGAGGTACTGCTGCAGGCCAGCCAGGCACGTCATCAGGCCCTGGGCCAGCTCAAAGCCGGCTGGGCCGAGCGCGCACAAACCATGCGGGATTGGCTGGATGCGCAAATTGCCGACCACAAGAAAAACTGGAACGGCAAACGCCTCCGGCCAGGCTTCTACATCACCTGGCTTGATGCGCTCAAGGCCTGGGCCCAGGGCACCAGCGCCAGTGACAAACCCCAACTCGGCACAGGCTGGCAGCGGCTCACACCCGAGGGCCTGCAGGCAGCACGCACGGCTGCTGCCCCGGCGCTGGATTTGCCGCCTGAGTTTGCCGCCTTGGCCGGTTTGCAGATCACCATCGACGCCCTGCCGAAGCTGGCGGTAGCCGCCCGGCTGCATGCGGCAGCGGGGGTTGCACAAAGGCTGTTGCTGCTCAAGCGGCAGAGTGGCAGCTTTGGCTTTTCGGACATGCTGCGCCGGCTGCACACGGCCCTGCGCGGCCCCAACGGGCAGAGTCTGCGGGCCCGCATCCTGGCGCAGCATCCGGTAGCCCTGATCGACGAGTTTCAGGACACCTCGCCTCTGCAGTACCAAATCTTTGACAGCATCTACCAAACCCAGGCCAACCACCGCCACAGCGCACTGCTGTTGATTGGCGACCCCAAGCAGTCCATTTATGGTTTCCGCGGGGCCGACATTCAAAGCTATCTGCAGGCTCGCCAAGCCACGGCCGGGCGGCATTATGTTTTGGAGACCAATTTCCGTTCGACCGGGCCGCTGGTCGAGGTGGTCAACCAGTGGTTTGAGCAGGCCGAGGCCGCCCGCACTGCCGGCGCTTTCATGTACCGCCAAGGGCCGCACAATGGGCTGCCCTTTGTCAGCGTCAAGGCGGGCGGCCGCAAGGAGACTTTGCGCACAGCGCAGGGGCCCATGCCGGCCCTGAGCCTGGTGCACGACCTGCAACTGCTCGGTGGGCGCGAGATGCGAGCGGTTTTTGCAGCCCGCTGCGCCGAGCAAATCGTGACCTGGCTGAACGACCCGCAGGCCGGCTTTTACGGCGGCAATGAAGAGGCCGGGGGCTTTCAAGCCCTGCGCCCGGCCGACATTGCGGTGCTGGTGCGCACGGGCAAGGAGGCCGCGGCAGTGCGCCGCGCGCTTGACAGTCGCGGCCTGGCCTCGGTCTATTTGTCAGACAAAGACTCGGTCTTTGACAGCGCAGAGGCCCAGGATTTGGTGCATTGGTTGCGGGCGGTGGCCTCGCCCCAAGACCTGCGCCTGGTGCGTGCCGCCCTGGCCACCCGCACCATTGGCCTGAGCCTGGACGAGCTGGGCTGGCTGGCCGAGCATGAGGAAGCGCTTGATGCGCGCTGCGATCAACTGCGCCAACTGCGCTCGGTCTGGCAGACTCAGGGGGTGCTGGCCATGCTGCGCCAAACCCTGCACCAGCTCTCACTCCCTCTGCACTGGTTGGCGCAGACTGGTGGCGAGCGCAAACTAACTAATTTTTTACACTTGGCGGAATTGATGCAAACCGCCAGCGTTGGGCTGGACGGCGAGGCCGCGCTGATTCGCTGGCTGCTGGCTGAAACAGGGCAGGAAGGCCGCCAGAATGACGAGCAGGTGCTGCGCCTGGAGAGCGATGCCGACTTGGTGAAGGTGGTCACCATTCACAAAAGCAAGGGCCTGGAGTACCCGCTGGTCTGCCTGCCCTATGCGGCAAGTTTTCGGCAAAAAAATAAAAAGTCAACCAACTTTGTCAGCTTGACTGACGAAACAGGCGGGCGCCAACTGCTGTTAGACATTGACGCCCAGGCCCTGGCCCGGGCTGACCAAGACCGTCTGCGCGAAGACCTGCGCCTGCTGTATGTGGCCCTAACCCGAGCCCGCCATGCGCTGTGGCTGGGTTTTTCGACCCTCAAGATTGGCAACAAATTGGAATGCATGACGCATCTGAGCGCGCTTGGCTACTTGCTGGGCGGCGCCGAGCCCAGGGCCGCCGAGGACTGGCGGATGCCATTGAGCCACTTGGCCCAAAGTAGCCCCGGCATGGTGTTGCAGGCCCTGGAGCAAGCCACCTCCTGCACCCCCCTGATCCAGCCCCAAGAGCCAGCTGAACTGCCCGCGCCTGCGGCCTACAACGCCAAGTTTGAACGCGAATGGGCCATCGGCAGCTTCTCGCGCATGGCCCGGGATTTGACGCCGGTCATGGCGGGCTCTGAGCTCTCGCCGCTGCGCAAGGCCAGGCCGGCTGATGACGAAGACAGTCCGCAGCCCGCCCCAGCTCAGACCGATGCTGGCCCCGACCTGGCATCAGGACCGGGCGGCGCTGGTGCGATGCCCTGGCACACCTTTACCCGCGGTGCCGAGGCCGGTAATTTTTTACACGCGCAACTGCAGTGGCTGGCGGGCGAGGAGTTTGCGCTGCCCCAGCGCCCTGCGCTGGCCGAGCGCTTGCGCCGCAATTGCCAGCGCAGCGGGCGTGCGGCCCAGGCAGACGGCCTGCTTGTCTGGCTGACCGAGGTGGTGCAAACCGTCTTGCCCGGCCCTGAGGTGGCTTTGTCGGGCCTGCGCCATGCCCTGCCTGAAATGGAATTTTGGTTGCCCACCCGGGCCATGCCCAATCGCGAAGTTGACGCCCATTGCCAAGCCCACCTGCTACCCGGCCTGCCGCGCCCTGGCCTGGCGCAGCGGCAGTTGCAAGGCATGCTGATGGGTTTTGCTGATCTGGTGTTTGAGCATGGGGGCAGGTATTGGGTGCTGGATTACAAATCCAACCACTTGGGCGGCGATGACTCGGCCTACAGCGCCCAGGCTCTGGCGCGAGCCATGGCAGAGCACCGCTACGATGTGCAGGCCGCCCTCTACATGCTGGCGCTGCACCGCCTGCTCAAGCTTCGGCTGGGCCAGAGCTACCGCGCCGAACAGCATTTGGGTGGCGCGGTGTACCTGTTTTTGCGCGGCATCAAAGGGCCGCAACGGGGTGTTTGCCTGTTGCCTGCCTGCCTGCCACTGCTCGAGGCCTTGGAGGCCATGCTGTTTGAAGAGGTTGCGCCAATATGAAGCCCCTGCCGCCCGGCACCCAAGCCGCCGAGCCCAGCCTGCTCGATCAATTGCACAGCTGCGCCAACCAGGGCTGGCTGCGCCGCCTCGACAGCGCCTTGGCCGCATTCATGCTGGAACAAGACCCTCAGGCCGCGCCGGCCCTGCTGGTCAGCAGCGCCATACTGGCTCAAATGGAAGGGCGTGGACACACCTGCTTGGCGCTGCGCTCAATCGTCACCCAGCCCCAAGAACTGCTGGCCTGGCCAGACCTGGCCCAGCCAGCCCTGAGCAGGCTGTGGCAGCACCTGCCGGCTGAGCTGTCTGGCTGGCTGGCTGGGCTGCGCGCCAGCCCGCTGGTGCGCTGTGTTGGCCAGCAGGGCCCGGCAGGCCAGACGGATGCGCCAGATGCTGGACAGCCGCTGGTGCTGGGGGGCAGTCAGGCCGAGCCCCTGCTCTACCTGCGCCGCTATTGGCGTTACGAGGCCGAGGTCGCCAGTGCCGTGTTGCAGCGCGTCACAAGCAGCCAAAGCCTGGACCAGGCACTGGCCCGGCACTGGCTGGATCGTTTGTTTGAACCTCGCCTTGAACCTCGGCTTGAACCCGCTGACAAAAGCCCGCCCGACACGCTGAGGCCAGTGGCCGAAGAGGCTTTGGTGGATTGGCAGAAATTTGCCTGTGCACTAGCCTTGCGGGCTGGCCTGACCGTGATTACCGGTGGGCCAGGCACGGGAAAAACCTATACCGCTGCGCGGCTGCTGGCCTTGCTGTTTGCCCTGCACGATCAGCCCGCTGGGCTGCGGGTGGCCTTGGCGGCGCCCACCGGCAAAGCGGCGGCGCGCCTGCGCCAGACCATCGATGCGTCTTTGCAAGAGCTCGGCGCCCGCCTGGGCAGCAGCCTGGACCTGACGGCCTTCGCCCAGCGCATGGGTGCTGCCAAAACCCTGCATGCGCTGCTCGGGGCACGGCCCGACACCCGGCAGTTTCGTTTTCATGCCGGCAATCTGCTTGACATCGACATCGTGATCGTCGATGAAGCTTCGATGATTCACCTCGAGATGATGGCCGCCCTGCTGCGCGCCCTGCCAGCCGGTGCCAAGCTGATTTTGCTGGGCGACAAGGACCAACTGGCTTCGGTGGAGGCCGGCGCCGTGTTGGGCGAGCTGTGCCGCGATGCCTGGGCCGGGCATTACGATTTGGGCACCGCCAGGTTTGCGCAGTTGGTGGCCGCACAGACCCTGCCGCCAGCCCTGATGGCCCAGGGCGCGCTTGCCACGCCGCTGGCGCAGCAAACCGTCATGCTGCGCACAAGTCGGCGCTTTGGAAATCTTATCGGGCAACTGGCGCTGGCCGTCAATACCGGCGAGGCGCAAGCAGCGCTGAACCTGATTGCCAATGACCAAAGCCAGGTGCTGCAACTCGCCGAGCAACCCAGCTTGGGCAGCCTACTTGGCTTGGCACTCAAAGGCCGACCCGGTACCCCGGCCGGCTATGCCGAGTACCTGGCCTGGGTGCAGGACCGCCCGCCCGGCAGCCGCACCGATGCCCAGCAGCATGCGGCCTGGGTCAAGGGGGCGCTGCAGTCTTTTGAGCGATTTCGTATTTTGTGCGCTGTGCACGACAGCGAATTGGGCACCAAAAGCCTGAATCAGGCGGTGCAGACAGCGCTGGCGCAGGCCGGTCTTGTCAGCCCCCGGGGCGAGTGGTATGCCGGGCGCCCGGTGATGGTGACCCGCAACGACCCCGAGCTTGGCGTCTTCAATGGGGATGTCGGCCTGGCTTTGCCAGGTTTGGGGCCGCAGGCGGCATTGCGGGTCTATTTTCTTGATGGCGAGCAGTTGCGCTCAGTCAGCGTGGGTCGGTTGGCCCACGTGGAAACTGCCTTTGCCATGTCAGTCCACAAATGCCAGGGCTCAGAGTTTTTACACACTGTTTTGGTCTTGCCCCAGTGGGGCGAGAAGCTGCTGACTCGCTCTCTGGTGTACACCGGTATT
>Ga0208960_1001946_pt1 | contig 10732 bp, 10 predicted proteins | sample GreLakmeON33MSRF_FD_187703 | JGI IMG/M metagenome (GOLD analysis project Ga0208960, IMG submission 187703) | Freshwater lentic microbial communities from great Laurentian Lakes, MI, USA - Great Lakes metaG ON33MSRF (SPAdes) | ecosystem: Environmental > Aquatic > Freshwater > Lake | place: Great...
AAAATACGGGAACTTGCCGAGCGTGATGAAATTTCAGTCAACCAATTCATTGCTGCTGCAGTGTCAGAGAAGATGGCTTCAGTGATGACTTTGGACTATCTAAAACAGGAAGCTGCCAAAGGCAGCCGAAGCGACTTTGATCGCTTTTTAAATTTGGTACCAAACCATCCCCCTGTGGCTGGTGATGAAATGCCTAATCATTAATTTGGATTGCTTTTAGTCCTTTGATCCCAGGTTCAAGTCCTGGTGGGCCCACCAATTTGAAAAGCCACTGACTTTAGAAGAGCAGTGACTTTTTTTGAAGAATCGTTTGCGAGTTTTGCAATTGAAACCAATGTGCATTGCTTGGTTTGTACACAAAACCAGTAGGATGGCAGGCATGACCTATCCAAATGAGACCTTATTTTTAGCCTTCGCCCCGGTGCTAGATCGCGAATTAATTAGAGCTACTCTTGAGGTGTTGGGGCATGTTTGGTAAGTTAACTTTTTAATACAGATCTAAAGAAGATAGATGTGAATTGGTCTATCGGCTCCAAACTACGCATAAGTTTTGACCGCAATATGGCGCCCTCCCAACCGACCCAGAAAAAACGCGACAGTGCTTGAGGGTCTTGCCCAGGTGCAAGTTCTCCGCTATCAATGGCTTCACTCAAGCACTCTGCAACACGTTTCTCCCACGACACCAATACCCCCTCGAGCCGTTCACGAAACTGCGTATCAAGGGCGGCAAGCTCTTGGCCAAGATTGCCTATGAGGCAGCCCCTCTTAAAGTCGAACTTAACCATGCCATTTTTTGCATTCACTGTGAAGCTAACCAATCTCTGCAACGGCGACTGTGAAGAGTCACCAAAAATACGATCCATTTTTTTTGCGTAATACGCTTCGTAGTTATCAATGACCGCGTGTCCAAAATGATCTTTGCTTTTAAAGTAATGGTAGAAGGAGCCCTTGGGTACGCCGACGCGCTTGAGCACTTCATCAATACCCGTTATTTGAAACCCACGCTCAGTCAAAAGTTCGGTTCCACACCAAACCAAAGCATTGCGAGTGTCTGTGCGTGTTGCGGAACGAGTCCCGCTTCTGCTGGAATTTGACGTAGCAAGACTGCTGGGGTTTTCTGACACGTAAGATTCTCCGGTTGGCATTTGATTTATTTGTAAGACTTATTGTGGCCAGTAGCGTTGTTTGACTAATTTCTTGTACAGCTTCCCAGTTGGTAAACGTGGTAGCTCCATGTCGAAATCTATCGATCTAGGACATTTGTAATCTGCTAATTTTTCCCGACAAAATGTCTGTAGTTCTTCCGCCAAAGCTGGGCCAATATCGGATGCGTGGACTGGTTGTACAACGGCTTTAACTTCCTCGCCCCAATCATTATTGGGAATACCGACAACAGCTGCGTCCATTACTTTCGGGTGTTGTAGCAATACGTTTTCGATTTCTTGGGGATAAATATTGACGCCACCGCTAATGATCATGAAGGCTTTTCGGTCTACCAAATATAGATAACCTTGCTCATCCAGGTAGCCAATGTCACCGAGGGTCGTCCAGCCCAAGGAGTTCCGTGTTTGTGCGGTACTCACGGGGTCATTGTGATAAGTGAACTGGGGGCCATCAGAGAAATACACAGCTCCTATCTGACCTACCTCTAAAGGAATTCCTTCTTCATCACAAATGTGCAGATTGCCTTGTGAAGCACGACCCACCGACCCTTTGTGCTGCAACCACTCAGCGGGGGTGATGCTACAAAAACCATTGTTTTCAGTGCCTGCATAGTATTCGTGCACGATTGGCCCCCACCATTCAATCATCTGTTCTTTCACATCAACTGGGCAAGGTGCAGCAGCGTGTACGGCCATTTTCATGCACGACAGATCGAATTTTTTCCGTGTCACTAGGTCAAGCTTAAGTAAGCGCACAAACATGGTGGGCACCCATTGACTGTGGGTGATGCGGCACCGTTCAATGGTCTGCAGAGCTAGCAGTGCGTCAAAACGCTCCATGACCGTAACAGTCCCTCCCATTTTGATCACCGTCATGCTGTGACGCAGTGGTGCAGCATGGTAAAGAGGTGCGGTGGACAGGTAATGACTGTTGGCGTCGTATCCAAACAGTGGCGACAGCAAGGTCACCAGCATAGTTTGTTGTCCTGCGATTGACTTGGGCAGAGGCCAAAGCACCCCTTTGGGGCGTCCAGTTGTGCCCGACGAGTAAAGCATATCACTGCCTTGCAACGCTTGTGCAATGGCAGAGGTCGGTTTTTTTGCACATTCAGTAACCCAATCCCTGTGCGGCCTTTGTTCAGCGAATGCACCCACGCTCATGCACTGCAACGTATTTGGTAGCTTAGAGAAAAAGTCTCGGTCAACAGACTCCAAAGTTGCCGAATAAACAAACAAGCGTGCACCACAGTCCCGGATGATGTAAGCCATCTCGTCGGTTGTCAGGCGGGTACTGATCAGCGTGTAATACACCCCACTTCGATCCAAACCAAAGCAAAGCTCCAGTAATTCACGGCAGTTATTCATTAGCACAGCTACGTGGTCGCCTGGAAGGATGCCTAGATCCGATATCAAATGAGCAACTTGGTTGGCGCGTCCTTCTAGTTGTGCAAATGTGACTTGTTCACCACTCTCGCACATCTGAAATGCAATTTTTTCAGGATCAACGTTGACTGCTTGAATAGGAATTAACATTAGTCCCCCATTTTTAATGGGCAATACAGACTTTGCCGAACTGTGCGCCACTCTTTAAATACGTCATGGCTTCTTTAAGCTCCTCAAATGCAAAGACCTTATCGGTAACTGGCACGATCGTATGCTGTGCCATTGCACGCAACATGGCCTCCATGCCATCACGGTGCCCAACGGTCACACCTTGAAGCCTAACTTGGCGGGTGATGATGTGGCCTAACGATGTATTGACACTGCTTCCCGACAAGATGCCAATCATCGCTAAAGTACCGCCTGGGCGAACGCAGCGAAGAGATTGTGGAAGTGTTTTCTCACCACCTAACTCCAAAATCAAATCGTAGCCACGCCCCTGAGTAATCTCGCGTGTTGCTTTTGCCCATTCGGGCTGTTCACGGTAATTGATCACGGCATCAGCACCCAAGGCGATTGCGCGATTCATTCGCTCTTCGCTTGAGCTGATGACAGTGACATGTGCCCCTAAACTTTTGGCGAACTGCAGAGCAAACAAAGCAACGCCTCCGCATCCTTGTACCAAAACTCTATCGCCTGACTTGACGTGACCGTAAGTGACCACAGCACTCCAGGCAGTCAATGCAGCGCAGGGAAGGCTGGCAGCTTGGATATCGCTTAGGTAGTTGGGGACTGGCACCACACCTTGTTCAGACAGACACATCACCTCCGTCATAGTCCCATCAATAGGCCCCCCTAGAGATTGGGTGAGTCTCTGCAAATCTGGCTCGCCCCCGATCCACCCCTGAAAGTAAGTGGGGCAGACTCGATCACCTACGCGAACACGCGTAACGCCTGATCCAACTTCAATTACTTCCCCAACCCCGTCAGAGATTGGAATCAATGGCAATTGACCGGTATAACTACCATAGCCGCGCTCAGGCACGACGAGATCGCGGTAATTGAGCGAAGAAGCGCGCATTCGCACTAAGACTTGACCATCTCTTACTTTCGGCTCAGGACGCAGTGAAAGTTTCAAGTGGTCAATTCCCCATTCCCCTTCAATTTGAAAGACGCGCATTTAGATTGCTCCTGGTTTGAAACGAAAGTCATTTGCCACACGCTCAAGGAGCATCGCTGTGGATCCGTCGGCTAATGAAGCTGCGTGAGCTGCAGTGAGATGTCTTAAAAAAGCATAACGATCTAAAAATCCTTCTGCACCCATAGCGTGCAAGAGAGATCCCAATTGAGTCTGAGCCATACTTGTCGCATAAAGTTTGGCTTGAGCAGCAGCAGTTTGAACCTCACCGCCTTTGTCAATGAGGTCACACGCTTCCCTCACCAAGAGCTCAGCTGCTTGTAATGCTGTTGCAGCTTGCGCTATCTGCCAACGCCAACCTTGGTATTGATCCAAAGACTGGCCAAATGCAGTTCGCTTATGACCATAAACGCTCACATCGGTCAAGGATTGAGACACCATTGCGCAACACATTGCCGCAACGTAAGTACGCGCACGGTTGATAGCTCCCATGATGTCGACGAACGCTTTGCCTGGTTCATAAAGCATGTGAGATGAATCGCAATAGACATTCGTCAAGCGTAATCCACCAATACCCATGCTACTCAGTGCGCTGTTGGTGTCAACGACAACACGCTCAAAACCTGGAGAGTCAGCACGTATAAAAAATGCCGCAATTCCTTTTACACCTGAGCCCACTTGAGTTTGGGCGTAAACCACGACACCATCAGCATGAATAGCGTTGATGATCCAAGTCTTAGAACCGTTAAGTAACCAGCCATCACCATTTCGGATAGCAGTGGTTTGAATTTGACCTACATCTGACCCGGCATTCGGCTCTGTCAGTGCAGTGCATGCAACGATACTGCCACGCATTAAATTACTTACATAAAGAGGTGCCAATTCATTGGGCGATGCTTTCACCAACTGCGCTGCAACATTGTGTGAATTCACCAACGCCATAGCAGCACTGAAATCAATCCGCGCTAGCTTTTGCAGAGCCTTGACCTTGTCACCAAAAGACAGACCTAATCCACCGAACTCAATCGGCACTTGTAGGCTCAATAATCCTGAAGCACCAGCAGGCTCAAACAAAGCACGACGGTCAAAAAGACCCTTTCCCCATTGAGCTGCATTCGTGGCTAGGTGCCGTTGAGCAAATTGATCTGCTGCTTCGATTGTGCGAGCTGCACGTTTGGACAGCTCTTCTGTTCCTGAGATCATTTCTTCATGCCTTGCTTGTAGGCTTGTTATCACTTGGGATCGATTGTCTTGCACGTAACCACCGCCACAAGGAGGCAACTAAGGGCACCAGCCCCTTAGGCAAAAAGATAGTTGCCACCACCAAAATCAAACCATATGTGATGAGTCTAAAACTGTCAGCAAACCGTAAAAGCTCAGGCAAAAATGTGACCGAAACTGCGCCAACTATGGGGCCTGCTAGCGTACCGCTTCCGCCCAAAATGACCGCCAAAATAATATTCAGAGATTGATCGACGCCAAAGGGCTCAGGATTTAAAAAGCCGATGTAATGAGCATAAAGAGTACCAGCCAAACCAGCCAATATTGAACTCATCACAAACGCAAACAACTTGTAGCGTGAAGTAATGACTCCCATAGCTTCTGCGAGGTCTTCGTTTTGGCGGATTGCCAACATCACTCGTCCTGCACGAGAGTGCAAAACTAAGGCACAAACGATGGTTGCCAAAACTGCTGCTGACAAAGCAAGGGCGTAATAATTGAGATTGCTACGACCTTCGAAACTGAAAACATGCCCAAAGAGTGTCAGCTCACTTGGGCGTGGCACATCAGGTATACCGGCTTCGCCTCCAGTAAGAGCGCGAAACGTCATCAGCACAATAAAGATAACCATGTTGTAAGCTAATGTGACAATTGAAAAGTAGTGTCCTTTCACTCGGAGACTCGGATACCCCGCAACTATTGCCATTACGCCAGTCAGCAAAGGCGCAATCACTAGCGTTACCCAAACTGAAACACCATAGTTCATTGTCAATAGGGTGGATATGTAGGCACCTATGCCCATAAATCCCGCTTGCGCGATCGACACATAACCAACAAATCCTTGCGTTAGATTTTGGCCTTGCGCAAGCACAATCCAAATCAATGCCAAGGTCATCAAATGAATGTAGTAGGGAGATTTGAATGCATGTGGCATGGCCAATGCAAACGCAACAACTAATATGCTTAACATCAAAGGCTTGGAAATTAGGCGTCTCATTTTTTCCCCATCAAGCCTTGTGGCATGACCAGCAAGACCAAGATCATGATTAAGAAGGAAATCACATCCTTGTAGGCCGACGATAAAAAGCCTGCTGCCAAGGACTCGCTGACACCCAAAACCAGGCCGCCCAAAATAGCGCCTGGCAATGAACCAAGGCCACCCAATATCAAAACGGCAAAGCCTTTCACCGCAAAACTTTCACCCACACCAGGAGCAAGAGCTAACAAAGCGCCAATTAATGCACCTGCAGCCACTCCTAGAGCGGAAGAAATAGCAAATACAACAGATGAGACAAAGTTCACATTCACACCCATCAGCACCGCAGCATGGCGGTTTTGAGCCACGGCGCGAACTGACTTACCAGTTTTCGTCTTTAAAAGTAGTAGCGTCACAACTGCTACCAATGTGACTGCTGTAACGATCACAACCATTCGTAACTGAGCAACGAATATTCCTCCAAAGTCAAACACCTGCTGGTACGGTGTTTGAATGATCACCTGATCGGCCCCAAACAACAGCAAGTTGCCGCCTTCCAACATCATTGTTAGACCCAAAGCAATGATGAAGGCATTGATGTGAGGCGCATCACGTACAGGTCGGTATGCCAAGCGCTCTATGAGCATGCCCATCACCGCACCTACTGGCATGGCCATTGCAATGCTGGCAAAGAAAGAAAGTCCCATCGATGTAGAAAATACGAACGTTAAGTAGCCTCCAAACATGGCCAATGAACCATGCGCAAAATGCGCTATTCCTAAAATTCCAAAAACTACGGTAAGTCCAAGCGCTACCAATGTGTAAACGGAACCAATAGCAAGTCCATTGAGTATTTGTTGCAAAAATTCATTCATCGCATTTCACCGTTCGAATATGCCAACTGAGGGAGACAGAAACCCCCGCAACTCAGTTTGTAACTGAGTCGCGGGATGTTGGCCATTTAAGCGCTGGACTTATTTGCGAATGCTGCGCAAAAATTGTGAGTAAGCTTTGTTATCGGATGGCAACTCCGACACGAAAACCCACTTGCCCTTTTGCCACTGGAAAGCGCCATTTGACGTGTAGGCCTGACCGTTCTGGTCGAACATGGCACTTCCATCGTTAGCCATGTACTTCATGACTGCCTCTTTAGGGATAGGCAATGTACGCACAGCTTCAGCGACTTTCTTTGCATCCTTGGCACTGCCAGCACGTTCGATCGCATTCTTCAGCACATAAACTTGGTCATAGGCATAGGGCGAACTAGGTGTTGGTGATTGGTTGAATTTTTTTCTGTAATTCGCATCGTATGCTTTGGCCTGTGGCCCCAAAGCTTCTATGGTCAGCTCTGTTGGGCGGAGATCCCAAACGCCTTCCATTTGGGCGCTTGTCACCACCTTCAGAAACTGCTCTTCGCTGCCGCTGGTAAAACCATAACGCGGTACATTAAGGCCCAACTCCACCGCCTGACGGTAAACAAATGCTGCGGGCTCAACGTAACCAACAACCAGGATTGCATCAGGTTTGAGTCCTCGGATTTTTGTCAATTGCGGTGTCATATCGCGATCACGAAGCCCAAATGCTTCTTTTGCGATGATTTTGCCGCCAACTTTATTCAACTCTTTTTCGAATGCATCAACATATTGGGTATAAAACCCCACTTCTAAAGCGCCAATGACCGCGACATTGCGCGCACCCTTTTGTGCGACAAATGTACCGGCTGCGGAGCCAGTGAAGTCTGCCGGTGGTCGTGTCCGAAATACATTAGGAATACCCTGGGCCGTAATCGCACGTTCTGCAGCATTGCCCACCAGCATAAGTGCGTCCTCTTTGGCTATGAAGGAAGCAACAGCACTGGTTGATCCAGAGCAGCAAAAACCCACAAGGTATTTCACGTTATCACGGTCGATCAGTTTTCGTACACTGTTGGTAGCCTCTGTTGGGTTGGCTTTATCATCCGAGGTTATCACTTTGAGTTTGTATGTGATTGAACCTGCCTTGATACCGCCTGCTGCATTGATCTCATCAGCCGCCATTTGAACAGCGTTAGCCTGAGGCAAGCCGTAAACGGCACCTCCTCCTGTCAATGCATCATTAACACCGAGTACCAAAACTTCCTCGGATGCATGAACCGCGGGAGATAAGGCCGCGCTAATTACCAGTGCGGCCAAAGTTAAAGGGGTTTTAAATTTCATTTGTTGTCTCCAGTTAAAAATTTTTGTATGCACCCACTTTTGGGGTACCACTTCTGTATCAATAGCCCAAATAGGCTTTACTCACTTGCGGGTCATTTTTTAATTCTTGCCCTGTGCCATGAAGCACCACTTCGCCCGCTTCCAAAACATAAGCTCGGTCTGCCAATCGCAATGCCATTGCTGCATTTTGTTCAACTAAAACGATGGTTGTTCCCATTGCCTTAATGCGAGCTAAGATCTGTTCTACTTCTTCAACAATTTTCGGAGCTAAGCCTAACGAAGGTTCATCGAAGATGCAAAGTTTTGGTCGTGCCATCAGAGCTCGAGCTATTGCCAACATCTCTTGTTCACCGCCTGAAAGGGTTCCGGCCCGTTGCTTGGCGCGTTGACGTAAAACAGGAAAGAGATCGAGCATTTTTTCCACATCACTTTGCTGCTCGTTATCGTTGCGGATATGAGCACCCATTTCTAAATTCTCGACAACTGACATTTCTGCAAATACTTGCCTGCCTTCAGGACACATGGTGATGCCTTTGCGAACAATTGCATGCCCGCTCATTCCATCCAAACGTTCGCCCAAGAATTCAATGCTACCGGAGCGCACTTCGTTAAGACCACAGATACAGCGCAAGGTGGTGCTTTTGCCAGCTCCATTTGCTCCGATAAGTGCTACACATTCACGCTCATTCACATCAAGACTAATCCCGTGCAAAACATTTACTTTGCCATAACCAGCTGTTAAGTTCTTAATATGTAGCATCAATGCACCCCACCCAGATAGGCTTCAATCACTGCAGAGTCACGCTGGATTTCCTCTGGCTTACCTTGAGCGATTTTTTCACCGAAATTCAGCACCACAATACGTTCACACACTTCCATGATCAGTCCCATGTGATGTTCAATGACCAAAACAGCCAATCCGCGCTCTCGAATTCGCTTGATGACGTTAGCCAATTCTTTACGCTCTTTTGCCACCATTCCTGCAGCTGGTTCATCTAGCAAAATTAGTTTTGGATCTGCTGCCATCGCAGTCGCGATCATCAGTAGCCGTTGCTGTGCTGATGAAATCGTCGATGTCAGATCGTTAGTTACATCCCCCAAACCTACAAATTCCACCAACTCTTTAGCTTTCTTGATTTGTTCTTCGTCTTGAGCCCTTGCGTCTTTCATTCTTAGAACTGAGCGCCAAGGAGAAACGCGGTAGCTAGTGTGACAAGCAGTCAAAACTTGGTCGACTACGCTGAACTCTGCAAGCAAGCTAGTGGTTTGAAATGTTCGCGCTAAGCCAAGTGGTACACGCTGGCTGATGGGAATTTTGTTGACATTTTGGCTTCGCCAAATAATGTCTCCAGAGCTAGGTGGTACAGCACCTGAAATCAAATTTACTGTCGTAGATTTCCCCGATCCGTTGGGTCCAATCAATCCCACAATTTCATTTGAATTCACATCAAAGCTCAAATTCTTCACGGCTTGTACGCCACCAAAATTTTTACTAACTTGATGCAAACTTAGAAGTCGCTCTTTAGCAGGCATTTGAACTGCGTCTTTCCGTGGCTGCACTTAAAGTGGTTCATTAATTTTTTGTCCTGACTGACCCGCGTCAGAACAAAACCATTAAGTCCAGTTTAAGATTAGACCGGTCGTCTACAACTGGGGTATTCCCTGTTTATTACCCAAGTGGCCAGATCTCGCTCTAACTTGGAAGTAATGAAAGGATGTAGACCAAGAGTTTTTGGCAAAATCGTTGCTTCCACATTTGCTTCCACACTGCCGCAGAACCCTTTTAACCTATTAATTTATATAAGTTAATTTTTCTTGAAGCTGCTCATAATCCTTTGGTCACTAGGGCTTCCGATCAGGTAAACCCCAGTTCCTCTTCCGCTAAATCGTGATAACCTTTAAATTAAATTACCTCTAAGAAATTTTCTCATGAAATTAAAAACCAAACTATCTCTGATTGCGGCAGCAGGCCTCACGCTCTTGGCCGCTCAAAGCCAAGCGCAAGGCGTTAATGTTTATGGCCGAATGGTTATGTCGGTCAACCAAGTAGAAACAGGCACCACCAATAAAGTCAATGAGTTGCGCGACAACGCATCAAGACTTGGTTTTAGAGGTACTGAAGATTTGGGTGGCGGCATGTCTGCTCTTTATGGTCTTGAAATGGGTATCAGCGCTGACAGTGGCGCTCCAACTTCACCAACATTTAGAAACAGCTACGTCGGTTTGCGCGGCGGCTGGGGAACCATGGCCATGGGTCGTCTCGACTCTGCCAATCCCACAGGTTCGCCAATTTATTCTCAAATTACATCACTGAGTCACTTTGCACCTAATGATGCTGGCGCTACGGCTACCAGTACCTCTATGCAAAACGCTCGCAATCGCACATCTGACAGCTTTGGCTATGCAAGTCCCAAATTAGGTGATTTCATTGTTCGTGCACGCGTTTATTTTCGTGGCGCTGGCACAGTTGCACAACCTGAAGATGCTGCCAAATCTACGGACCTTGGCGTTGACTACCAATCAGGTCCAGTCAAGGCCGCAATCGGTTACAGCAAAGACACGCGGGTAGGTGGCTTGATCAACAACGACTTCAACGAAAAATGGCAGTTGGGTATCAACTTCAAAATTCAAAAAGAATGGGATGTTTATGCAATTAGCG
>Ga0208960_1001949_pt1 | contig 10724 bp, 11 predicted proteins | sample GreLakmeON33MSRF_FD_187703 | JGI IMG/M metagenome (GOLD analysis project Ga0208960, IMG submission 187703) | Freshwater lentic microbial communities from great Laurentian Lakes, MI, USA - Great Lakes metaG ON33MSRF (SPAdes) | ecosystem: Environmental > Aquatic > Freshwater > Lake | place: Great...
GGGTCTTGAGCTTGTATTTGTTGACGCCGACGATCACATCGCGCCCAGAATCAATGCGCGCCTGCTTCTCGGCCGCTGCCGCCTCAATTTTCAGTTTGGCCCAGCCGCTGTCCACGGCGCGGGTCATGCCGCCCAAGGCATCCACTTCCTCGATGATCTTCCAGGCAGCTTCCGCCATGTCGTGGGTCAGCTTTTCCATCATGTAACTACCCGCCCAGGGGTCGATCACGCTGGTGATATGGGTCTCTTCCTGAATAATGAGTTGCGTGTTGAGGGCAATCCGGGCCGAGAACTCAGTGGGCAGCGCAATGGCCTCGTCAAAGCTGTTGGTGTGCAGGCTTTGCGTGCCGCCAAACACCGCTGCCATGGCCTCGATGGTGGTGCGCACCACATTGTTGTGGGGGTCCTGCTCGGTCAGGCTCCAGCCGCTGGTTTGGCAATGGGTGCGCAACATCAGGCTCTTGGGCGACTTGGCGTCAAAACCTTTCATGATGCGGCACCACAGCAGACGCGCGGCCCGCATCTTGGCAACTTCGAGGTAAAAGTTCATGCCGATTGCCCAGAAAAAGGACAGCCGTCCGGCAAACTCATCCACATCCAGACCGGTGGATATGGCCGTCTTCACATATTCCTTGCCGTCGGCCAGGGTGAAGGCCAACTCCAGCGCCTGGTTGGCGCCGGCCTCCTGCATGTGGTAGCCCGAGATCGAAATCGAGTTGAACCGTGGCATGTTCCGCGCGGTGTAGGCAATGATGTCGCCAACAATGCGCATTGAGGCTGCTGGCGGATAAATATAGGTGTTGCGCACCATGAACTCTTTGAGGATGTCGTTCTGGATCGTGCCCGAGAGTTGCGTCTGGCTCACGCCCTGCTCTTCGGCCGCCACCACATAGCCAGCCAGCACCGGCAGCACGGCGCCGTTCATGGTCATTGACACACTCACCCGCTCGAGCGGGATCTGCTCGAACAGGATCTTCATGTCCTCCACAGAGTCGATCGCCACGCCGGCCTTGCCCACATCGCCGGTCACGCGCGGGTGGTCGCTGTCGTAACCACGGTGGGTGGCCAGATCAAAGGCCACGCTGACCCCTTGAGCGCCGCCGGCCAGCGCCTTGCGGTAAAACGCATTCGACTCCTCGGCCGTAGAAAACCCGGCGTATTGCCGAATCGTCCAGGGCCGCACCGCGTACATGCTGGCCTGCGGCCCACGCAAGTAGGGCTCAAAACCCGGCAGTGTGTCGGTGTACGGCAAGTCAGCCGTATCGGCCGCGGTGTACAAAGGCTTGACGGTGATGCCATCCGGAGTGAGCCAGTGCAGGGCCTCGATCTGCCCGCCCGGCGCTGACTTGGACGCGGCCTGGGCCCATTGCGCAAGGCTGGGAATCTGAAATTCATCTGGCTTGGACGGCATCATGCACCTGAGTTTACTTGATTTTGATTATTTATAATTATTTATTCAATATCTGATCGCCAGCTTACAATCGCCAGCATGTCAGCACTGTCTTTGTCACCCCGCGCACTTTACGAAGAGGTGGCGGAATTATTACGCCAGCGCATCTTCGCGCGCGAACTCCCGCCCGGCAGCTGGATCGACGAACTGAGAATCGCCGAGGCCTATGGCATCAGCCGCACCCCGCTGCGCGAAGCGCTCAAGGTACTCGCCACCGAGGGCCTCGTCACCATGAAGGTGCGCCGCGGCGCCTACGTTACCGAGGTCTCTGAGCGTGACCTCGCAGACGTCTACCACCTGCTGGGCCTGCTTGAGTCAGACGCCGCCGCCGCCGTGGCAGAGCGGGCCACGCCCGCCCAATTGCTCGAACTCCAGGCCCTGCACGCAGAGCTCGAGGCCTGCGGCCTGCCCAAGCAAGCCGACAGAGATCGCTTTTTCGATGTCAATGAACGCTTTCACATGTGCCTGCTCGACCTCGCCGACAACCGCTGGCGCCGGCAAATGGTGCTTGACCTGCGCAAGGTCATGAAGCTCAACCGCCACAACTCCCTGCTCAAAGCCGGCCGGATTCAGGAGTCACTGGCAGAGCACCGCGCCCTGATGGCCGCCCTCGCCGCCCAAGACCCCGAAACCACCCGCCAGCGCATGCAGCAGCATTTCAAAAACGGGCTCGAAGCTACTGGCTGAGGGGTCTGCTTGGGTGGGCCAGTCAACGTTGCATCGCGGCCAACAGCAGATCGTGTGGCAGCGCGTACACGGTACGGCCGTCGCGGCCCGTCATGGTTTGGGCGGCGCACAGCGCGTTCAAAATAGCCTCCTCGGTGGCCTCGGCAGCAGCCAAAAAAAGTGAGGACATGGCGCTTGGCGCAAGCATCTGCACCGCGCTGACCGGGTCAGCTTGTCGAATCCGGTTGGCCGTGGAGAAGGCAATAAACAAATCACCGCTGCCATTGGCGCCGTGCCCACCCACCCAGGCCAGGCCAGTGGTGGCGCGGCGGGCCAGGCGCTGGCATTGAATCGGCAACAGCGGCGCATCGGTGGCAAGCACCACAATAATTGATCCGGCCTCACGCGGCATGGTGCGGTGGCTGGGCACACGATCTGGCCCAATGGCGCGCCCAACCGGCACACCGTCCACCCGTAAATGGCTGCGCGAGCCGTAATTGGCCTGCACCAGCGCGCCCACCGTGTAGGTGGCGCCAGCTTCCACCACTTGCCGCGAGGCGGTACCGGTTCCGCCCTTGAACTCATGGCAAATCATGCCGGTGCCACCGCCCACATTGCCCTCGGCGATGGGTCCGGAGGTGGCGCTGTCCAGGGCCGCCAGAGCCAGCGCAGTGCTGACCGGAAAACGCTCGCTCTCAGACAACCAGCCGTCATAGGTTTCTGCGGCCACTGGCAGATGAAAGGGCTGGGTCGCTCCCTCGCGAACTGCCAAGGCGCAAATCGCATCCCGAACCAGACCCGTCGAATAGGTGTTGGTAATACAAATCGGCGCACCCAACAGCCCCTGTTCGGCAAGCCAGGCCATACCCGTCATCTCGCCGCAGCCATTGAAGCTGTGCACGCCTGCAAAACAATACTCACCCCAAAGCTCGGGGCCCCGCGGCCACACCGCGGTCACACCGGTGCGCACCACGTATGGGGTGTTTTGCACCAGGCTGGCATAGCCCACCCGTACGCCCGGCACGTCGGTGATGGCGTTCCAGAGACCGGTGGGCAGCGTGCCGGTGGTGATGCCCAAATCACGCAGGCGTTTGGCGGGCAGCGGCTTATTCATGAGCCGATATTAGTCGCCGGCCAAGCGCCGAGTTGCCAGGCCAGGTTTGGCCCAGACTCCCCGCGTCGTGCAAAATGCACCCGTGCGATCGTGCACCCAAGCTGGAGATAAATTCCACAGACCAGCGAAACAGGCAGACCCAAGCCAATGACACTCAGCAAAGGCCGACTTTCAAACCTAGTGCAGATAGCCTGTGCCGCCAGCTTCTTGACCACCCCAGCATGGGCCTGGAATCCGTTTGCCAGGACAAAGATTTTCCAAGAGGTAGAACTGTCGTCCGCCGAGTGGCAGAAGGTTGAATTGAGGGCCGGCTGGGCTGCTGACTCCGACAACAACCTGCTCATTGAGATCGGCAACCGGCTGCCCGGCCCGCTGGCCTGCCATGGTGCGCTGGTTACCATGCAAAGCGGCGACATCATTCGTCGGGCCTTCAACCCCTACCTCTACATTCCCCCTGCCGCGACCAAGCAAGCCGGCGTCAATGGCGTCAAAAAAAACCTCATGAAAGCCTACGCCTTGACCTGCAGCTGCTGGAAAAAAGAAGGCGAGACGGCTTGCGTTGACCCTGGAAAAAAATGAAATACGGGCAGGCAAGTCAGCGGCATCAGACCTGGCGGCCCACGGCAACTGACGCAGCGCTTGGCGGTAGCCGGGCATGAGTACCGCGGTGCTTTCCAGCCCAGACCTCAGGCGCCTGCTCGTGGTGGGTTTTGTCGCCTCCACTGTGCGTTGGCTGGAGATGCTGGCGGCCGCCCTGTTTGCCTACCAGGTGACGGAGTCGGCCTTTGTGGTGGCCATGCTGGGCATGTTGCGCCTGCTGCCCATGGGCCTGTTTGGTGCCTTCATCGGCGGCGCGGCTGACCGCTTTGCGCTGCGCAGCGTGTTGGTGCTGATGGTCGCCTGCTCCACGGCCGGCACTCTGCTGCTTGCGGTTTTGGCAAGCCTTGATGCGCTGGCGGTTTGGCATTTGGGGGTGGCAGCCTTTGTCAACGGCGTCTGCTGGGCCGCCGATAACCCGGTGCGCCGCATGATGATAGGTATCGCGGTGGGTGCCGAGCGCATGCGCTCGGCAATTTCTTATGACGTGGCCTCCAACAATGTCAGCCGTATCCTGGGGCCAATGCTGGCCGGCCTGCTGCTGTCCCACTACGGCGTTGCGAGTGTGTTTTGGCTCAGTACAGTGCTGTTTGGCCTTGGCCTGGTAGCGGCCCTGCAGACCTCGCAGGGCAAGGTCAGCATACTGCCCAACAACACCAACTTGGTGACCAGCATTACCGAGGTGTTGGTTTGGCTGCGCGGTGACCCGCGCCTGCTTGGTGTGCTGGTGATCACCGTGATCTTCAATGTCTTTGGCTGGCCCTGCACCAGCATGGTTCCGGTGATCGGCACTGATTTTTTCCGCCTCAGCCCACGCGATGTCGGCCTGCTGGCGTCTTGCGAGGGTGTCGGTGGTCTGGTCGGCGCCCTGCTGCTGGCGCGCTCGGCCGGCACAGCACACGGGCCTATCTATGTGGGCGCAGTCGCCACTTATTTTGTAACCATGGCTGCTTTTGCCTGTGCGCCGCTGGCGCAGTTGGCGGCGGTCGCATTGCTGCTCAATGGCGCCGGAGCGGTTGGTTTTTCGGTCTTGCAGGCCACACTGATCTACCGCTACTCGCCGGTCGACATGCGCGCTCGCTTGCTGGGGGTGTTGACGGTCTGCATCGGCACCGGACCCATCGGCTTCACCTACCTGGGCCTGCTGGCTGAAGCACTGACACCACGCCTGGCCACCGCCGCGCTGGCGGCGCAGGGCGCATTGGCGCTGCTATTGACCTGGCGCTACTGGGCACCGGTGGTGAGACCTGCTCCGGGGCGCTCGGCTTGAACAAGCCAAGCGTGGTCTGGGTCCCCGGGCTGATGTGCGACCGCACGGTGTGGGCGCCGATTTGGCCCGCGTTCGAGCCGTTTTTTGTCAACTCTGTAGCAGACCATCGCCAGGCGGGGCAAGCCGAGGTCGACAAACGCATGGGTCTGGTCGCACTTGCGCGCAGCCAGGGCGTTCGGGCGATGGCGCTGGAATGGGTCAAGGGCATGGTCAAGTCAGACCGCCTGGATGACCAAGCTTTGATAGAGACCATTGTGGCCATGATGGCGCGACCACCGACGCTGAAAGTCCGAAAAATGCGAAACCAAGCTGCCAATAAAATATCCCTCCCAGCAATATCCAAGGCGGCGCTGGGCGCATCGGGACTTCGCAAGCCTGAACAGGCCGCCTTGCACAGAAAAAATTTTTGGAGCCTGATTTGAAACACATGGATGCATCGGCCACCGGGGTTTACCTGATTACCGTCACCCCCTTCACAGAAAGCGGTGAACTCGACCTGGTGAGCACCGACCGCATGGTGGATTTTTCTTTGAACTGCGGCGTCACCGGCCTGACTGTGTTGGGCATCATGGGCGAGGCCACCAAGCTCAGCGCCGAAGAATCCCGCGTCTTTGTGCAGCAGGTTCTCAAGCGAGTGAGCGGTCGCGTGCCGGTGGTGGTGGGCGCATCGGCGCCTGGCTTTGCGCCGATGCGCGAGCTCACCAACAGCGTGATGGCGATGGGCGCTGCCGGCGTCATGGTGGCACCGCCAGCTAACCTGCGCACCGACGATCAGATCGTCGCCTACTTTGACATGGTGAGCGAAACCCTGGGTCCTGATGTGCCCTGGGTTTTACAAGACCATCCGGTGGCCACGGGCGTGCAAATGTCGACCTCAGTCATCCTGCGCATTCTTAAAAACGCGGCTAACTGCATGATGCTCAAAGCTGAAGATTGCCCGGGCCTGGCCAAGTTGAGCGCAATTCGCGCTGCCAGCGAACGTGGCGAGGCCAGGCGCGTCTCGATTTTGACAGGCAACGGTGGCGGCCTGTTTTTGCCTGAAGAGCTCAGCCGCGGCGCCGACGGCGCCATGACCGGTTTTGCTTACCCTGAAATGATGGTTGATGTCTGCCGCGCCCATGCAGCCGGTCACATTGAAAAAGCACACGACATTTTCGATGCCTATTTGCCCTTGGCCCGCTACGAGCAGCAGGCCGGCATTGGCCTGGCCGTACGCAAGCACCTCTTGGCCCAGCGCGGCGTGATAGCCAGCGCCGCCATTCGCAAGCCCGGCCCCAAACTCTCAGCGCCCGACATAGCCGACATTGCGCGCCTGGTCTCCCGCCAAAGCCAACGCCTGGCGCAGTTTTGATGCCAGATACCGGCTTTGGCCAACCCACTCTTCCCACCTTCAACCAGACCCTACAAATGACCCAAACTCCTGAGATGCAACTCGACCCCGGCGTTGTCGAAATATTGTCCCAAGTCACCACCGCAACGCTGACCACCATCTTGCTTAAAAAAGGGCTGCGCAATGTCTGGCTTCGTGGGCCGCGACCCCTGCGCGCCGGGCAAAGCCGGGTGGTAGGCCGCGCCTTCACCGTGCGCTTTGTGCCTGCCCGCGAAGACCTGGCAACGCCAGAATCCTGGTCCTCCCCGATCTCAAGCCGGGCCGCCATTGAGGCTATGCCGGCCGGCTGCGTTGCTGTTGTCGACGCCATGGGGGTCACCGACGCTGGCATTTTTGGCGACATTTTGTGCGCCCGAATGGCCAAACGGGGCGTGGCCGCGCTTGTCACCGATGGGGTGGTGCGCGATGTCTCGGGCGTGCTGGGCACCGGGCTGGCCGTTTGGTGCAGTGGCGCGGCTGCACCCCCGTCTGTGGCAGGCCTCACCTTTGTCGACTGGCAGCAGCCGATCGGCTGTGGCGGTGTAGCCGTTTTCCCGGGTGATGTGGTGGTGGTCGACGACGACGGCGCGGTATTGATCCCCGCGGCCCTGCTGGCAGATGTGCTGAAACTTGCCCCCGAGCAAGAACGCATGGAAGCCTGGATCATGACCGAAGTGCTCAAAGGCGCGGTATTGCCTGGCCTGTACCCCATGAACACCGAAACCAAGGCGCGTTATCAGGCTGAGTCTTGAGATGGGTCGGCGTTTGTCCACCAACCCTGGTAAATCCACCCTCGTTTGCAAAGAATCCCTCACATGAAAATCGATACTGGCCGGCCTGTAAGCATGGGCCCCAACGGCATGGTCACCTCACCCCACACCTTGGCCTCTCAAGCTGGTACGGATGTTCTTCGTGCAGGCGGGTCGGCAGTGGACGCTGCGATTGCAACCAGTGCGGTGCTTTCGGTGATCTATCCGCACATGACCAGCGTCGGCGGCGACGCCTTCTGGCTGATCCATGACGCAAACACCGGGGCGGTGCGCTACCTCGACGGCGGTGGACGCGCCGCCGCCAGCGCCAGCATAGACAGCTTCTCAAAGCGCGGGCTCACCGAGATTCCCTTCCGCGGCATCTTGCCAGCGACCCTGACCACGCCCGGTGCGGTCGCAAGTTGGGACCAGGCCCATCAGGCTTACGGCCGACTGCCGCTGTCACGCAACCTCGAAAGTGCGATCGGCTATGCCCGAAACGGCTTTCCGGTGACCGCACGCCTGGCCGGCTGGATCGAACAGTTCCAATCCGACCTGCAGCCCCATGCCCAGACGATGGCCATCTTCATGCCCGATGGCAGGCCGCCAAAGCCCGGCTCCAAACTTAGCAATGCAGATCTGGCCAACACCCTTGGCGCGATTGCGGCCGGCGGCGCCGACGGGTTCTACCGCGGCGAAGTCGGACGCGCGCTTGCCCAATTTTCTGCCGACCAAGGTGGCTTCTTCACCGCCGCCGATCTTGCCGCGCAAAGCGCACGCTGGGGCGAACCACTCAAGGGGCAGTACCGCGACCTGCTGCTCTACGAGACGCCCGCCCCGACCCAGGGATTCACGGTGCTTGAGATGCTCAACCTGCTCGAGCCGTTTGAGCTGCATAAACGCGAATTTCAGAGCGCCGACATGGTCCACCTGATGGTGCAGTCCAAACAGTTGGCCTACCACGACCGAGACAACTACCTGGGCGACCCCGCCTTCGTCAAGGTGCCAATGGACCGGCTGATCTCCAAAGCCTATGCCGACCAACGTCGTCCGATCATCGACCCGCTACGCGCCCTGCCCTGGGACAAAGTGCCATCCTATGGCAGCCTGAGCGGCGATACCGTTTTCATTGCCGTTGTTGATGCCCAGGGCAATGCGGTCTCGCTGATTCAGAGCCTCTACGGCGTCTTCGGATCGGCTGTGGTGGCCGGGCGAACCGGCGTGGTGCTGCAAAACCGGAGCGCCTATTTCTCGCTTGATCCAGCCCATCCCAATCGGCTTGAGCCGGGCAAGACCCCGCTGCACACCTTGATCGCATCGATCGGTTTTCGCAACGATAAGCTCTGGAGCGTCATCGGCTGCATGGGCGCCGACGGGCAGCCACAAATCCACCTGCAAACCTATATCAACCTGATCGACTTCGGGCTCGATATCCAGCAGGCGCTCGAATCACCGCGTTGGTTGTCCGGGCGCTTCGGCTTGGGCGAGCCCCGCGACACCCTGCACATCGAGGCAAGATTCCCGAAGGCCACCATAGACGCCCTGGAGCAACGCGGCCACATAGTCGACCGCTGGGACAACTGGAACGAACTCGCCGGCCATGCGCACGGCATCGTGATCGACCCGCAAAGCGGCATGCGACTCGGTGGCTCAGACCCGCGCAGCGACGGCGCGGCCATTGGCTACTGAACCACTCGCACGGGAGGCTGAGGATGATCCCCATACCGACCAAATGGCGACAGGCTTGCCTGCTCATCAGCCTCGCGTGCGCGGCAACAGGCCCACTGCTTGCCGACGATGGGCAAACACGTAACCTTGTGCAACGGCAAGCCATCGACGACAAGACCTTCAGCGGAATGACTCGCTGCCTGCAGTGTGATGCCAAGGACGCGCGGGATTTGGGCATGACTCCCACCGGGCTGGAACCGCAATTTATCCCAGGCAGCGGATGCAGAACGATTGACGAAGGCTGGGCGATTGACTACCTCGAGAAGCGTGGAAGAGTTATTTACCACGGAGGTATCGATATTCCAGCACCCCGGGGCACGCCTATCTTGGCCGTTGCGGACGGTGAATTTATTGCCGCAATCGACGATTTGGATTCGCCAGAAGGCCTGAAGATCTACTTGCGGCATGCGCCTGCAGACACGGGCCACCCGTATTGGATTTATACCGAATATGCCCACCTGCTCGAGTTGCCAGCGTGGAAAATAGGACAGCGTATAAAAATCGGCGATGAGGTTGGCAAAACCAGCAACACGGGCCTCTCCGGCCAAGAAGCAAGAGCGCGCAACTCAGCCCCGCAGCCCCGGGCGCTTGGCGGCAAGGGGCGGGAGCGGCGCGACGCAGTTCATTTCGCGGTTCTGTACAGCGAAGATCCCAACTACGCCATTTGGAGAGGGCGCCTGATCCCGGTCGGTGGTCGCTGGATGGACCCAGTGGCCTTGTACCGAAAAAACCCTCCTTTTGAGTCAGCTGCACTGCACCAGCTGCCGCCCCCAGAAAAGTGGGTGTCCATTCCATTTCGACTGCTCGACGGCGAGACCATGCCCGGCGGCAGCAAATTGATTTGGCCCTATGCTTGCGCACGACGATAAGCCCGCGCCGGCCAAACGCCGGCAATGCTGCTGCGTCATGTTCCGCAACGATCTGGGCTGGTTCCACAAGCTCTGTGCGGGCTAACACATGCCCGGCATCCAGTTTGACCGCAACCACATCCACGTGATGCGCGATGCCCAGAGTCACACTACCGCATCCACGACGGCGGAAACCGTCCGGGTAAATACAGCTTGACCTTGCCGTCAGCATCGATAAGATTCATCGCAGACACGGCGTCCAAGGAGGCAATTTGATGACCATGCGTGAATTGACTTACCAGGTCAGCTTCAACACCCCTGCCTTTTTGGGCAACGCCGAGCAGCAGGATCAGTGGCGTACCCCAACGTTCAAGGCCATGCTACGGCAGTGGTGGCGGATGGTAAAGGCCGCCGATGCCACTACGGGGCGTGGGCTGGTGATGGTGCAAACCACTCCAACGACCTGATTCGATTTATCCTGAGACTTCCAATTTTTGGAGTCACACCATGCAAGTCTATCAATTCGAGCACAGCGTACCGTCGTCGCACACCGTCACGGTAAATCTGCCGCGGGATGCACCCACTGGGCCGGCACAAGTTATTGTGTTGTTTCCCGATATAAACGACGCCCTCAGTCAGCCCAGCCCCCCACAGTTTGCCAATATCGAGCAGTATCTCGCTTGGCATGACGTACAGCCAGCAAGTGGGCGGAGCGCGGAGGACGTGGATGCACAGATTCGCGAAGAGCGCGAAGGTTGGAGCGATTGACATGCTGTGCGGCTATCTCGACGCCAACGTCACAATCTACTTCGTTCAAAAAGTAGCGCCTTGCTACCCAGGGATTCGACGCCGAATGACCGACGCGCAAGGTCAGCCGAAGGTGCAAATGCGCCGTCAACGAATTGCTACTGATGGAGGTTCGCGTAAAACCCA
>Ga0208960_1001955_pt1 | contig 10700 bp, 8 predicted proteins | sample GreLakmeON33MSRF_FD_187703 | JGI IMG/M metagenome (GOLD analysis project Ga0208960, IMG submission 187703) | Freshwater lentic microbial communities from great Laurentian Lakes, MI, USA - Great Lakes metaG ON33MSRF (SPAdes) | ecosystem: Environmental > Aquatic > Freshwater > Lake | place: Great...
CTGCCCGTCGGAAATCGCGGACCAGAGGGGCGCGTCCGCGGGAAGCGAATCGCGGGACTGGTCGACGTAGGCGAGCTTGACCGAGTCGCCGACGGTGAGCGTACCCTTGTCGGGCTTCTCCTGACCGGTAATCATACGGAACAAGGTTGTCTTGCCTGCGCCGTTAGGGCCGACCACGCCGACGATGCCGCCCGCTGGCAGCGTGAAATTGACGTCGTCCATCAGGATGCGGTCACCGTAGCCCTTGGAGAGGCCGCGGGCCTCGATGACCGCGCCGCCGAGACGCGGGCCGGGCGGAATCCAGATCTCGGCCAGCTTTTCCTGGAGATTCTGGTCCTGCGTGAGCATCTGTTCGTAGGCGCGGAGACGGGCCTTATTCTTGGCCACGCGCGCCTTGGGCGAAGCGCCCGCCCACTCGCGTTCGCGTTCCATCGAGCGCGAACGGGCGGCGGACTGCTTCTCCTCCATCTCGAGACGCTGCTGCTTCTGCTGGAGCCACGAGGAGTAGTTGCCCTTCCACGGGATGCCGCGTCCGCGGTCGAGCTCGAGAATCCAGCCCGCGACATTATCGAGGAAGTAGCGGTCGTGCGTGATTGCGATGACCGTACCTTTATAAGTCTGGAGATGGCGCTCGAGCCAGGCGACCGTGTCAGCGTCGAGGTGATTAGTCGGTTCGTCGAGCAGGAGGATGTCTGGCTCCATGAGCAGTAGGCGACAGAGCGCCACGCGGCGTTTCTCGCCGCCGGACAGCGCGGAGACCACCGCCTCGCCAGGCGGGCAGCGCAGGGCTTCCATCGCCATCTCGATGCGGGCGTCGAGGTCCCAGCCGCCGCGCGTGTCGAGGATCGTCTGGATCTCGCCTTGGCGGGCCAGGATCTTCTCCTGCTCCTTGGCGTCGTCGGTCTCCGAGACCTTCACGAACGTCTCGTCATATTCCTCGAGGAGCGCCTTCATCGGACCCGCCGCCTGCATCACGCATGCCTGGACCGTGAGGTGTTCGTCGAGCCGGGGCTCTTGGGCGAGGTAGCCCAGCGTGTAGCCAGGCACCTGACTGATCGCGCCGTCGAATTCCTTGTCTTCGCCCGCCATGATTTTAAGCAGCGTCGACTTGCCAGAACCATTCAGGCCAAGGACACCGATTTTGGCTCCATAATAGTAGGAGAGCGAAATATCGCGGAAAACGGGTTTCTTTTCGAAGTACTTCGTGACCCCCGTCATCGTGAAGATTACTTTTTCGTCGGCCATAGGGGAAGGTTCTGTGAAGACCCCCGGGGGGCAAGCGGAACCCTCTGGGCGGGCGGGCTTACCGCACTTGACATCCCCCCCTGGGTACCCAAGGTAGGCTCCAGTTCACCTTTACCGAGGTGGGTCCTACCGGACCCGCTTTTTTTGTCCCCAAATCATTTCACCGAAAACCCGTACCCACCACTATGAGCGTCGATATCAAACCCTTCCTCCAATATCTCGAAAAGGAGAAGAACATCAAAAAAGAAGAGGCCTGCGCCCTGATTGTGGAGGCCATCAAGTCCTCCGTCGAGAAATCGGTCATGGCAGGACAGAACGTGGAGATCAACGCCGACCCCGTGACCGGCAAGCTCGACGCCTTCGTCGTCCTCCGCGTGACCGACTCCGTGTCGGACCCCCTCCAGGAGATCAACCCGGTCGCCGCCGCCCTCATCGAGGCCGACGTCAAGGTCGGACAGGAAGTCCGCAAGCCCATCAACGTGGCGGACCTCGGCCGTATCGCCGCCAAGACCACCCAGCAGCTGCTCAACCAGCGCTTCCGCAAAATCGAGAAGGATCAGGTCTTCCAGGAGTATAAGGACAAGGTCGGCGACATCGTCACCGGCACCGTCCGTCGCACCGAGCGCGGCAACGTCGTGATCGAACTCGGCACCGCCGAAGCCGTCCTCACACATAAGGAACGCTGCCACGGCGACGAATTCCGCACCGGTGATCGCATCCGTTGCCTCCTCCTCGAGATCCGCGAAGACCCGCAGCGCGGCCGCGAGTTCGTGCTTTCCCGTGCCAACCCGGCCTTCGTGCGCCGCCTCCTCGAGCTCGAGGTCGCCGAAATCGCCGACAAGACCGTTATCATCGCCGCCATGGCCCGCGATCCGGGCTATCGCACCAAGATCGCCGTCGACTCCCGCGACCCCAAGGTCGACCCCGTCGGCGCCTGCGTTGGCGCCCGCGGCGCCCGCGTCCGCAACATCGTCAAGGAACTCGGCGGCGAGAAGATCGACATCATCCGCTACCATGCCGAGCCGCTCAAGTTACTTGAAGAAGCCATCCGCCCGGCTAAGCCGCGCAACGTCCGCATCGACGAACGCACCCGCTCCATCCACTTCGAAGTGGACGAAGACGACATGCGCATCGCCATCGGCAGCAAGGGCCGCAACGCGCGCCTGACCTCTAAGCTCATGGGCTGGGGCCTCAATATCCAGAAGGCCACGCACGCCGCCGAAAGCTTCGAAGCCAAGGCTGGCGATGCCGCCGTCCGCATCGCCGAGCAGCTCGGCCTCCCCGCCGAGCTCATCGCGAAGTTCGTCGGCCTCGGCATCTCCAGCGTTGAAGCCCTCGAAGGCGCGACGGTGGAAGACTTCAAGGAAAGTGGCATCCCGGCCGAAGAGGTCGAAGCCGTCCTCGCCGCCTACGCCAAGGGCCGTCGTTCGTAATCCTTCCGCACCCCACCCTATCGCCACCCTTCGCCAGCGCACATGACCGAGAAGAAGAAAACCGAAGCCAAAAAGCCCGCGCCCACGCAGCGTTTCAGCGACGTGGCCAAGGAACTCGGCATCGAGGTCAAGGCGCTGCTCGCCCTGGTCGACCAGTTCGTGGTCGCTCGTCCCGACTACAAGGACTACGTCTATACCGACGGCAAGAAGCCCGCGGCTTCGAGCAACTTCGGTAAGATCTACCGCGAAGACTTCCTGAGCTTCGCCGCCGACATGCTCCCGAAGAAGGCCGAGCCTGTACCTGAGCCAGTCGTCGAAGCCCCCAAGGCGCCGGAGCCGGCCAAGCCCGTCGCTCCTGTCGCCAAGCCTGGTACGCCGCCGCCGGTGAGCATGCCTCCGCGCCCGACCATCGCGCCGACGCCACTTCCGGCTGCCCGCCCCCCGCTCGCTCCGATTCTCCCACGTCCGTCAATCGCCCCGAATCCGACCAAGGCTGATCTGCCGCCCGTCGTTGTCAGTACCCCGCCGCCCATCCCCTCGCGCCCAACCAACGTCCCACCGGTCGTCCGCCCGCCGATCGCGCCAGTCGTCAACCGTCCCGCCGCCACCAGCAACCAGGCAGCGCCTGGCAGCAGGGGTGCCATCACCGTTCGTCCGCCTATCGTGGTGCGCGACTTCGCGATCGCGCTCAACCTGAAGCCCTTCCAGGTCATCGGCAACCTGATGGAACTGAACAAGGTCGTCAGCGTTTCCTCCGTCATCGAGGAAGCCGACGCCCGCAAGGTCGCCGAACGCCACGGCTACACGCTGGAAATCCGCCACCGCGGCGAAGGTGCCCAGCCCGTCAAGAAGGTCGAAAAGCCTTCCGAAGACGATCCGGCGCTCATGACCTCGCGGCCGCCCGTCGTCTGCGTGCTCGGCCACGTCGACCACGGCAAGACCACCCTCCTCGACTTCTTCCGCAAGACCAACGTCGTCTCAGGCGAAGCTGGTGGCATCACCCAGCACATCGGCGCCTACTCCGTTTCTTACCAGGGCGAAAAGCCTGAGTACAAGGGCAAGACCGTCACCTTCCTCGACACTCCTGGCCACGCCGCCTTTGCCAAGATGCGCGAGCGCGGAGCCTCTGTCACGGACGTCGCCGTACTCGTCGTGGCGGCAGACGACGGCTTCATGCCGCAGACCGAAGAAGCCCTCAAGTTCGCCCAGAAGCATGCCAGCGCCATCGTGGCCGCGATCAATAAGGTCGACGCCAAGGGAGCCAACATCGACCGCGTGAAGCAGCAGATGCAGCAGCGCAACATCACCCCGGAAGATTGGGGCGGCGAAACCATCACCAGCCCAGTGTCGGCGCTCAAGGGCACCGGCATGACCGAGCTCCTCGAGTCAATTCTCCTTCAGGCCGAAGTTCTCGACCTTAAGGCCAATGCGAAGTGCCCTGCGCAGGGCGTCGTCATCGAATCCCAGATGGAGACCGGCCGCGGCCCTACCGCCACGGTCATCGTCCAGAAGGGCACGCTCAAGCCCGGCGACTCGTTCGTCTGCGGTGAGACCTGGTGCAAGGTGCGTGCGCTCATGGATGAACGCGGCAACCGCATGCCTTCCGCCACGCCCGGCGCTCCGGCGCTCGTCCTCGGCTGGGATGCCGTCCCGGCCCCCGGCACCAAGTTCAAGACCGTCAAGACCGACCGCGAAGCCCGCGAGATCGCCGAAGAAGCCGCCCTCGCCGCCCGCAGGGCTGCCGAAGCGGTGCAGCAGGCGCCAAACACCGGCGCCCGCCCCGGCATGACGGACCTCGAGCGCCTCATGGCCGCCCTCGTCCAGGACAAGGAGAAGGTTCTCCGCGTCCTACTCAAGGCCGACGTCAAAGGCACCCTCGAAGCCCTCGAAGGCTGTCTCGTCGAAATCAAATCGAGCAAGGTACGTCTCGAGATTGTCGGCGGCTCCGTCGGCCCCGTCTCCCAGAGCGACGTCTCGCTCGCCGAGGCCGCCAAGGCCCTCATCGTCGCGTTCGACACCAAGCTCGAGAACGGTGTCCAGCCGCAGCTCAAGCGTACCGGCGTCCGCCTCATCACTCATGACATCATCTACGAGCTCATCACGCTCGTGAAGGAAGCCATGACCGAGCTCCTGGACCCCGAAGTCCGCGAGAACAAGCTCGGTGCCGCCGAAGTGCGCGCCGTCTTCCCTCTTGGCAAGGAGCACAAGGTCGCCGGTTGCATGGTCACCGAAGGCCTCATCCGACGCGCCTCTAAGGCACGCGTGGTGCGCGGCGGCAAGATCATCCACAACGGCCCGGTCGAGACCCTGCGTCGCTTCAAGGACGATGCCTCCGAGGTCAAGGCCGGCTTCGAATGCGGCATCAAGCTCGGCGGCTACGACGAGTACCAGCCCGGCGACATCATCGAAGCCGTCGAGATGCTGCAGACACGTCCGTCGCTCTAAGCTTTATGTCTCAACGTCAGCTCCGGGTCGCCGAACTGGTCCAGCGCGAGGTCTCCACCGCGCTGCGCCAGAACTGGCCCACGGAAGCCGCGCTGATCACCATCACCGTCGCAACAGTCTCCCCCGACCTGCGCCAGTGCCGCGTGGGCTACGCCGTCTCGGGCGACGACGCCATACGCAAGAAGGCCCGCGCGTTCTTGAAGCGCGTGCGCACCGAGCTTCGCGCGACCGTCGGCGGCATCCTGCAGATGAAGCATGCGCCGGACATCCTCTTCACCGAAGATGACATCACTGGTGGCGTGGCGCGTGTCCAAGCCCTCTTGGATGAGATGACCCGTAAGGATCGCACCACCAATCCACCCAAGGCCGACTAAGCGGTCGGCGGGACGACTTCGGGAAAATCTTTCAGCGCTTCGCGGACCACCGCCGCGCGCCGGCGATCGCGTCCGTCGCTGTCGAGTTCCTGGCCGGCGCGCGCCTGCACGTGGGCGGGCTGGCCTTCAATCATTAGGCGGTCGACGAGGTGGCGGCGTTCTTCCGGCAGGCAACCCATGTCGCAAGCCAGCCGGAGATGCGAAAGCATGTTCATCGCCTCGGAGCTCGTGAGCAGGCGCGCGGAGCTTAAAACACCGAGCGAGCGGGCGAGGCGGTCGACAAACTTCTCGCCTTCTTCCTGCGCGAGCTTGCGGCGGGCGTTCCACTCCTGTTCGACCACGTTCTTAATCCAGCCGCCGAGATGCTTGAGGATCGCCTCCTCGGAAAGCCCGAGGGTCTGCTGGTTGGAGATCTGGAAGATATTACCAGCGGCCTCGGTGCCTTCGCCCAGCCAGCCGCGGACGGCGAGCCCGTCCTGATTGAGGGCGCGCGAGACCTTGTCCATGTGACCGGCGAGGCAGAGACCGGGCAGGTGCACCATCGCGGAAGCGCGCAGGCCCGTGCCGACATTAGTAGGACAGGCCGTGAGATAACCGAGCCGGTCCGAGAAAGCCAGTTTCAGCGTGCCGCTAAGGGCGTCGTCGAGCTGTTCGGCGATATGCCAAGTGCCACGGAGATGCCATCCCGCCTTCACGACCTGAATGCGCAGATGATCCTCTTCATTAACCATCACGGAGCAGGTCTGGTCGCGACTGATGACGGCCGCACCGCTCTTACCAGCGGCGAGCTCTTTAGAGACGAGATGGCGTTCGACGAGCACGGCACGGTCACGGTCGCCGAGTTCACCCATGCGCAGCACGTGGCCACGACGGAACTTCGGCAGGGCATCGAGGGCTTCGACGCAGCGGTCGGCGATTTCCTTGCGCTGCGGCACCTTGGCCCAGCCCGGGAAAGGCATGCCCTCGAGATTACGGGCGAGGCGGATGCGCGTGCTAAGGACGACCGCCTGCTGCGCACCCAAGAGGTGCGTCAACTCGTTTTCGGCGGCCAGGATGTCTTCGACGGAGGACATGATCAGGAATGCGCGAGTTGTTGCTCGAGGCCGGCGATCTCGTCGCGCAGGCGCGCAGCGGCTTCGTAGTCTTCGCCCGTGATGGCTTTCTCCATCTCCAAACGGGCGTCATTGAGGCGACGGCGAAGCTGGCCGGCGGGCAAGGTGCCCGCGGGAGCGCGTCCGACATGGGAAGCCTCGTGCTGCACCTTGAGGAGCAGGCCGCCCAGTGCGTCGCCGAAAGTCTCCCAGCAATCCGGGCAGCCGAGGCGACCGCGCTTGCGGAAATCGATGTCCGTGAAGCCGCACTTCGGGCAAGTGAGCGTGGGAGCCGGGGCGGCGGTCGTCAGGGCATCGGCCAGCTGGAAGACGGCTGGATCGGTTGCCCCACCCTTCTGAGCGCAAGCCTCGCAGAGATGCACCTTGGTGACATTACCATGAACGACCTGGGAGAGGTGGACCGTGGCGGCCTCCTCGCAGAGCGAACACTTGATGGGCTGGGACATCTACCTTCAGAGAATGGCAAGGTGGCCAATTGGCAAGGGCAAGCGGGGAGCGGGGTTTGACTTCATGGCCAGCGGTCACTTGATGGGAGGACGTCAGATGTCTCCCAAGCCCCGCATCGTCATCACCGGCCTCGGCCTCACCGCCCCCAACGGCAATTCGCTGAGCGAGTTCCGGGCCAATCTGCTCGCCGGCAAGGCCCGCATCGCCGTAATCGACGTACGCCACATGGGCCAGCACCCCGCTGGCGTGTGTGACTTCGATACCACCAAGTGGCAGAAGCGAAAGGAACTCCGCATTGGTACCCGCGTAGGGTCGATCTCCATCTTCTGTTCCCGCGAAGCACTCGGCGACTCCGGCCTCGACTGGGATAAAGTCGATAAGTCCCGTGTCGGCGTCTACCTCGGCATCACCGAGCACGGCAACGTCGAGACCGAAAACGAGATTCATAACATCTCCCAGTTCGGCAACGACACCAAGTATTGGACGCACCATCACAACCCCCGCACCGTGGCGAACAACCCGGCCGGCGAGGTCACGATGAACATGGGAATCACTGGCCCGCATTACACCATCGGTGCCGCCTGTGCCGCAGGTAACGCCGGCCTCATCCAGGCCGCCCAGATGCTGCAGCTCGGCGAGGTCGACATCGCCTTCGCCGGCGGTGTCTCCGAGTCCATCCACACCTTCGGCATCTTCGCCGGTTTCAAGAACCAAGGGGCGCTCGGCGCCCACGAGGACCCGACCAAGGCCTCCCGTCCCTTCGATAAGAACCGCAACGGCATCGTCATCTCCGAAGGCGGCGCCATCTACGTCCTTGAGCGTCTCGACGACGCCCTTGCCCGCGGCGCCCGGATCATCGCCGAGATCGCCGGCTGGTGCATCAATTCCGACGCCACGGACGCCGTCCTGCCGAACCCTGAACGCCAGTCCGAGTGCGTCCGCATGGCCCTGAAACGGGCGGGTATGAAGCCGCAGGACATCCACATCGTCTCCACCCATGCCACCGCGACGGCCCTGGGGGATATCCAGGAATGCACCGCCCTCCGGAACGTCTTCACTGACTGCCCGGACACCAAGATCAACAACACCAAGAGCTTCATCGGCCACTGCATGGGGGCGGCCGGCGCCCTTGAATTAGCGGGTAATCTGCCCTCTTTTGAGGATAATTGGGTCCACCCGACCATCAATATCGATGAATTGGACCCCGAGTGCGCCATGCCGGGCCTGGTGGTCAACCAGCCGATCAAGGTCGCCCGGGTGGATACCATCCTGAACAACTCTTTCGGTATGCTCGGCATCAATTCTGCCCTCATTGTTAAGAAATATGGGGTTGCCTGACAGGGTTTGGACGTTTGAAACAAGCCCTGAAAACATGACTAAGGACGACATCAAGCAGGTGGTTCTCGATATCATTGCCGACATCGCGCCGGACGAGAGCCTAGCCACCGTGAAACCGGAGGTCCGCCTTCGCGACCAGCTCTCCCTGGATTCCATGGACTTCTTGGATATCGTCATGGAACTCCGCAAGAAGCACGGCATCGAAGTCCCGGAAGCCGACTACATCCAGCTAGCCTCCCTTGACTCCTGCGCCAACTACCTCCTCCCGAAGTTCCAGGCCAAGGGTAAGTAAGGGTTAAGCCTCATACCCAAGCAAAAGACCGCCCCAAGGCGGTCTTTTGCTTGGAGTCGTCCGCAACCCTCGGCCCGCGGCGGTGTTCTTGATTTGCCGACCCTCCACCCCCCGCCCACGCTCCCGACTGTGCAACTCGTCCGCCGCCTCCTCATCGCCTCCCTCGCCCTGACTGCCCTCCCGGCCTTCGCCGAGACCGTCCAGCTGCGTCGTCCGGGCAATGCCACCATCATCACTTTCGAGTACATCACGCAGGACGAGACCGCCATCATGGTGAAGCGCCTAGATTCGGATGCCGTGCTCAACTACAAGTGGGACGATCTCGACCTCGATTGGATCAAGAAGAACAACCCGAAGATCTGGGCCGAACGCCAACAACTGCTGGCTGAGACGAAGGCCGAGAAGAAGATGACCAAGAAGGAAGCCGAGGTCGACCCGTTCGCTCAGGAGACCGCCGCGACCGACACAAAGTCGCTGGTAAAGAAACTGCTGATCTCACTTCAGGACGGACTCAAAGGCATGTCGCTCGACGCGAACCGGATCGAGGCGGTCTGCAATGAATTCCAGCTCGATGAAAATCTTTTCTGGCTCGGTTTCGAAGACCTGAAGCGCGCCAGCCAGCTGTCCGGGAAGCTTGAAGCCACCGCCCGTCCCCAAGTCGCAGTCGAAGACAACACGGACGCCAAGACCAAGGTCAAAGGCAAGACAGTGACTATGGCCAAGGTCCGCAAGAGCGCCGAAGCGGCGGCCGCCGAAGCCATGGCCCGGAGGGATTTCGCAGAAGGTAACCTCCCTTACAACACCCTCGGCTATCTGCGTAACCTAGCCGAAGGCGGCACCAAGGGTAAACCGATTTGGATGATGCTCCGTCGTTCGACCGCTGACCGCGAGGCGATGAAGGCCATCCTCATGAAGTATGCCGCCCAAGCGGTTGACCTTGCCGACAAGCCCGAGGCCAAGGCCTCCAAGGGTGAGCTAATGATCCTCAAGAGTGCCCTCGAGAATTGCGCCGAGTCGATCGGCAAGGTCAGTCGCGAAAATCTCGCCGTCGAGGCTCGCCTGCAGACAGACTGCCGCACCCTGCTGACCTTGGTGCTGCGCTGAAGCCTGGCCAGATCGCCCTCAATGAGTCCGGCCGCCTCCCCAAGGGAAGACGGCCGGTTTTGAATGGTGGAGCCTATCGGGCTTGAACCGACGACCTCTTGCATGCCATGCAAGCGCTCTACCAGCTGAGCTAAGGCCCCGTTAAATGGGAAGTTAAACAAACGTGACGGTGCAGGCACGGTCAACGCTTTTTTCCCACCCTTCCTAGTCTCTGGTTGCCAATGGGCGGTGGCTGCTTTGCCTTCCCCTCGTGGAAGAGTCCGAAAACCAGCCAGAACCAGCCGAACAGGGCGCCGAAGCTCAAGCCAACAGCCAAGGCGGACGCGGCCAGGGCGGTATCCGCATCGAAAAAGATTTTATCGAATCCTTGCCTGTCGGCGAGTGGAACGGACCAATCGAACTGATTGAGTCTGAGAAGGACGCGGAAAAGGCCATCGCCTCCCTCGCCCGCGACCGCGTCCTGGGCTTCGACACCGAAACCAAGCCGTCCCACACTCGCGGCGAATACAACCTGCCCTCGATTCTGCAGCTGGCCGGGGAGCGCCACATCTTCGTCTTCCGCCTCGACCACTGCGGCGGTATCCCCCTCGCCTTCCCGGTCCTCTGTAACGAACGCCAGGCCAAGGTCGGCGTCGCGGTCCGCGACGACGTGAAGAACCTCCGGGCCCGTGCACCCTTCGACGACCGCGGCTTTATCGACATCGCCGACCACACGAAGAAGACCGGGCTAGTGAACACAGGTCTCCAGGCGCTCGCCGCACACTTCCTGCAGCTGCAGATGAAGAAGTCGAAGAAGGTGCAGACCTCGAATTGGGCCAAGCCGCTCGATGAACGTCAGATCCAATACGCCGCCAACGATGCTTGGTTCAGCCGCGAGCTGTTCCTGAAGCTCGAGCAGGACGGCCTGATC
>Ga0208960_1001957_pt1 | contig 10688 bp, 2 predicted proteins | sample GreLakmeON33MSRF_FD_187703 | JGI IMG/M metagenome (GOLD analysis project Ga0208960, IMG submission 187703) | Freshwater lentic microbial communities from great Laurentian Lakes, MI, USA - Great Lakes metaG ON33MSRF (SPAdes) | ecosystem: Environmental > Aquatic > Freshwater > Lake | place: Great...
GCTTCGCGCTTGAGCAGCAGCATGCAGCCGCCGTCGGACACAACGCCGCCCACGGCCAGCCCGGCGCCCGCCAGCGCAGCGCGGTGCACCGGCTCCGCGCCCACATCCACCGCACCCACCAGCGCTGCATCCGCTGCGCCGCTTTGCAGCGCCTGCAGCGCCAGCTGCAGCGCATGCAAGCCGGAAAGCTGCTCAGCAGACACGGCGCAGCTGGCGCCGCCAATGCCAAACTGGCGGTTCAGGCGGTTGGCGGTCACGTTCGGCATCAAGCCCAGCGTTGTGGCAGCCACCGGCCCCGGCTGCAGCTGCTGGCGCGCAGCTTCAAAGCGTGCGCCGGCCGGCACTGCCAGCTGCACATCATCCAGAAATTCGCCGAGGCGCAGGTTCAAGCCGAAGCGGCAGGCCTCTGCATCACAGCCCATGCCCACAAACACAGCCGTGCTTTCAAACGGCACCGCCGCCACTTGCGCCAGCGCCTGATGCGCCAGCTGCAGCGCCAGCAATTGCTGCGCACCGGCCTGCTCCAGGTCTTTGGGCGGAAACGCCGCACCCTGCAGCGGCAACTGGATGGAGCGCATTGCGCCCGCAGCCGCGGGCACTGCCGCACCGGGCGCAGCCTGCAGCGCGCGCCAGAAGTCCTGCACATCCGCGCCATCCCCCGTGCGCACGGCCACGGCCACAATCGCGCAGCGTTCCGCCGGCGGCAGCGCCACGCCGCGCCCGCGCTTGGGGCGCTCCACCGTCGGGCTTTGCTCCACCAGCAGCTGCGCATTGTTGCCGCCAAAGCCAAAAGCATTGATGGCTGCGCGCCGCACACTGCGTGTCTTCCAGTCTCCCGTCTCCATTGCCGGCGCCAGCACCGTGCCGTGCAGCGCCGGGTTAAGTGCATCCAGATGCAGGATGCCGGGCTGCACGCCGGCCTGCATCGACTGCAGCACTTTGATCAGGCCGGCCACGCCCGCCACGGGCAGCAGATGGCCCAGGTTCGCCTTCACGGAGCCCAGCGCCACGCGCTTGGCAGCGCTGAATACTTCTGCGCAACTTTGAATCTCGGTGGCATCGCCCAGCGTGGTGCCGGTGGCATGGCACTCAATCAGGTCTATGTCTTGCGGGCGCAGGCCGCTGCCGCGGAACGCAGCCTGCATCGCGCGCACCTGCCCGGCCGCGGCTGGCACCAGCATGCCGGCGCCGCGCCCGTCGTTGGCCAGGCCCGCGCCGCGGATCACGCCCAGAATGTGGCTGCCATCCGCCAGCGCATCTTCCAAGCGCTTCAGCACCACCAGCGCTGCGCCTTCGGACGGCACCAGCCCGTCCGCCGCTGCGTGCAGCGGCCGGCTCTGCCCGCTGCTGCTCAGCGCCTGCAGCGTGGTGAAGCCGGCATGGATGGTGAGCCCGTGCACGCGCGCCACGCCGCCCGCCAGCATTACATCCGCGCGCCCGGCCGCCAGCCAGTCACACGCAAACTTGATGGCATACAGCGCCGACGCACAGGCGGCATCCACCATAAAGCCGCCGCTTGTAAACTGCAAAGACTCGCACAGCAGCTGCACCGGCAGCCCGGACATAAAGCGGTTTAGGTGCTGCGCACCAGCCGGCTGCGCTGCGCCGCGCTGCGCCTGCAGCTCGGCCGCCCACACACCAGCAGCATAGTTGTTCAGCCCGTAGGTTGGGTAAGAGAGGTTGCCGACGATGGCGCCGCTGCGCGCCGGCTGCGCTGCACTGATGCCCGCCGAGCGCATGGCTGCGGCGCCCACATGCAGCAGCCATTGAAAGTGCGGGTCAAGCCCGGCCACCAGCGCGCGCTCCAGGCGGTGCGCGCCGGGGTCAAAGATGTTTGCAAAGCCGCTAACGTAGCCGCCGCGGTCGGTGGGGATGCGCTCCGCTGCTGGCGCGTCCGCATCCGTGCGCATCAGGCGCTGCTTGTGCGCCACCTGCCATGTCTGCGCGCTGGCATGCGCCAGCAAGTCGCGCCCGGCCAGCACGCCCGCCCACAGTTCTTCCGGCGAGTGCGCGCCCGGCAGCAGGCAGGCCTGCCCGACAATCGCGATCGGCCGAAAGTCCGTCATGGCGCCGCTGCGGCTAGTAGGAATCTACCTGGAAGCACTCCACGCCGCGCAACATGCAAATCGGCGCACCCTTCGCGTCCACGCAATCAATGTCCGACACCGTGCCGGCACCAGCCTGTTCATAGCCGGCCAGCTGGCAGGAAACTTTTTCGCCTTTGCGCGCTGCGCGCGTGAGCACCAGCTCCGCAATGCGCAGCGGCAGCGAGCTCTTGCCGTACGCCTGCAGCGTCCACAAAGCGGCTGCCTGCAGCGCGCCATCCAGCAGCGCCGGGCCCACATGCCAGGCGGTTGCGTCGCCGCCCGCCAGCGGCTTGTTGGCCAGCTCCAGAGTGGCTGCAGCCGCGGACCAGCCGCCCAGCTTGCTGATCACCTGCAGCTCGCGGCCATGAAAGAGGCGCCCCTCGTAGGCTGCCGCCGGCGCAAAGCCAAACTCACGCCAGCCGGCATCTTTGCGCACCGCGCCATTGAGCAGCTTGGTCTCGCCCTTGCTGAAGTCCGCCAGCGCCGTAAAGTGCGGCTTGCCGCTGGCCGCATCCACAATGCGCAGCTCCAGCGTGTGCGCGTCGCGCGTGCGCGTCGTCACCGCCAGCAGCGCCTGCTCGCGCTCCGCATCGCCAATCAGAATCGCCTTCATCACCGCCACGTCGCGCAGCGCATGCAGCGTTGCCGCCGGCCGCGCCAGCGCCGCAGCGCGGCAGAACCACTCCACCACCAGCGCCAGCGGCACCACTACTTTGCCGCGCACCACATGGTCGCGCAAAAATGGATAGCGCTGCGCACTCACCACAATCTCCACGCGGTGCTCCGGCAGCGCGGGGTCTGCGGCCGCCAGGTCCAGCCGGCCGGCGCCAATCACCACCTCCACATCTGCCGCCGTTGCGCCGCCGCCCAGCTCCGCCACAAAGGCAGCCGCACCCGCTGCATGCGCAATCAGCCCGATGCCCTGCTCCGCAAAGTGCGCGCGCAGCGCCGGCGTCACCATGCCGCCTTCCCATGGGCCCCAGTTGATGGAGCGCACCAGGCATTTGCCACCGCGCCGCACAAACTCGGCCTGCGCCACCTTGTTCAACGTTTCGTTCGCCATCGCGTAATCGGCCTGGCCCACGTTGCCAAAGCGCCCGGCCACGGATGAGAACAACAGCAGCGCATCCAGTTCATCTTTGGCGGTGGCAGCCAGCAGCACCTGCAGGCCGCGCACCTTGGTGTCAAACACGCGCGCAAACTGTTCGTCGCTCTTCTCCGCAATCAGCTTGTCTGCCAGCACGCCGGCGCCATGCACCAGCACGCGGATGGGGCCGAGCTGCTTGCGCACCTGCGCCAGCACAGCCTGCACGCTGGCTGCGTCGCTGGCATCGCATGCCCAATATTCCGCAGTGCTGCCCGCTGCGCGCAGCTGCGCCAGCGTTGCCAGAATTTCGCGCCGCGCCAAAATATCACTAACGGCTGCCGCCAGCGCCTTGGGTGCCAGCTGCCGCCCCGCATTTTTCTCCGCCGTCAGCAGCGCCTGGCGCAGCGCGCCTTCCTCCACCACGCCCGCGCATTGCGCCGGCTCCGGCAACAGCTGCGTGCGGCCCAGCAATGCAAGCATGGGCTGCTGCGCGCCGGCCAGCGCCAGCAGTGCTGCGGCCGTCACGCCGCGCGCCCCGCCGGTTGCCACCACCACCGTCTTTGCCGGAATGCGCCCGCGCGCTGCGGCTGCGGTTGCGCACTCGTGCAATGCCAGGCGCACGCGCGTGCCGTTCGCCGCCAGCCCGGTCTCGCGCTCGTCGCCGCCGTTCAGCAGCTCGTCTGCCAGGCGCTGCCCCAGCTGCTGCGCGGGCAGCTTGCCGCACTCCAGGTCAATGCTGCGCACCGCCACTGTCGGCCACTCTTTTGCGGCGCTCTTGGCCAAGCCGGCAAAGCCGCCGTACCAGGCGCGCGGCAGCGCCGCGCTGCCCAGCCCGTAGCTGCCGCCCGTATCCTGCACAGTTACAAACACACCGCCGGCTGCCTGCAGCGCGCCAGCCGCCGCGCGCGCAGCGCTAAATGCAGCGCGTTGCGCAGCACACGCAGCGTCCACATCCGCAGCCGCACCCAAGCCGTCCAGCAATATCAACGCATCGCACGCGGCCGGCACACTGCTGCCCACTGTGGCTGCAATGCCCTGCGCGCGCAGCGCCGCCGCCAGCGCCGCGCCAATGCCGCGCCCGTCATCCGTAATGAATAAATGCTGCGCGCGCTGCAAGCCGGCCAGGGCAAAGCCCGGCGCTGCGGCCGGCACGGCGCGCAGCTGATAGCGCAGCACTGGCAGCGCAGCCGCGGGCGCTGCCGCAGCAGCCGCCGCGCGCGTGCCCGCCCCAACCGGCGCTGCAGCCACCGGCGCTGCCGCACCGCTCAACTGCTGCGTCAGGTAATCCGAAATTGCCTGCAGCGTTTGCAGGCCGCCCATCACCTTCGCGTCCACCGCTGGCAGGCCCGGCAGCAACTTCTGCACCGCCGACAAAATTTCCACGCGCTTGATCGAATCGATGCCCAGGTCGGCTTCCAGCAGCATGCCCGGCTCCAGCATCTCAACCGGGTAACCGGTCTTGTCCGCCACCGTCTGCAGCACAATTGGCATCACCGCTGCCGCAGCGAACACAACGCCCGCGACTGCTGCAGCCGGCGCCGCATGCGCAGCCGTGCCATTCAACGCCACGGCCGGCGCTTGCGCACCCAGCGCTGCCAGCAGATATTCAGAAATTGCAGCCAGTGTTTGCAGGCCGCCCATCACCTTGGCATCCACCGGCGGCAGGCCCGGCAGCAGTTTTTGCACCGCCGACAAAATCTCCACGCGCTTGATTGAGTCAATGCCCAGGTCGGCTTCCAGCAGCATCGCCGGCTCCAGCATCTCGCGCGGGTAGCCGGTCTTCTCGGCCACCGTTACAAGCACAATCTCCAGCACACCAGCCGCGTCAAAGGCTGCGGGCTGCGCCGGCGCAGCCGCATGCAGCGGCGGCACTGCCAACGGTACGCCCACCACCAACGGCAGCGCATGTCCGTTCAGCTGCTCTGCCAGATAGTCCGATATTGCCTGCAGCGTTTGCAGGCCGCCCATCACCTTGGCGTCCACCGGCGGCAGGCCCGGCAGCTGCTTCTGCACCGCAGACAAAATTTCCACGCGCTTGATCGAGTCAATGCCCAGGTCAGCTTCCAGCAGCATCGCCGGCTCCAGCATCTCCAGCGGATAGCCGGTCTTGTCCGCCACGGTCTGCAGCACAATCGGCATCACAGCCGCGGCTTGCAGCGCGCCGGCCGGCGCCGCCGCTGCAGCATGCGCAGCAGCCGGCGCAACCCCAGCCGGCAGTGCTGCCGGCAGCGCGCCCAGCGCCTGCACCAGATATTCCGAAATTGCAGCCAGCGTCTGCAGGCCGCCCATCACCTTGGCATCCACCGGCGGCAGGCCCGGCAGCTGCTTCTGCACCGCCGACAAAATTTCCACGCGCTTGATTGAGTCAATGCCCAGGTCGGCTTCCAGCAGCATCGGCGGCTCCAGCATCTCGCGCGGGTAACCGGTCTTGTCCGCCACGGTCTGCAGCACAATCTCAATCACGCGCGCGCTGTCAAAGGCGCTGCTGTGCGCTGCGCTTGCTGGCGCGGCCACGGGCGGCACGGCGGCAATCACTTGCGCGGCGGCCACCGGCGCTGCTTGTGGCGCACGCGCCACGGCCGGCGCTGCCGGCGGCGCAGCCATCGCGCGCGCTTGCATAGCCGGCGGCGCTGCTTGCTGCGGCTGCGCAGCCGCGGCTGCGGGCGCAGCCAATCTGGCAGACCCCACTGTCTCGAGGAATGCGCGATGCGCTTCGCTCATCGTGCGCATGAAGGTTTCATGCGCGCGCGCCACGGCATCGCTGCCCGCAGCGGGCCGCACAGTTGGGGCGGGCTGCGGCGCAGCGGGCGCCACGCTAGCAGCGGGCTGTGGCGCAGCTTGCGGCGCAGCGGGCATGCGCGCCGCGCCCGCCGGCGCAGCCACTGCAGCGCTTGCTTGTGTCAGTTGCCGGGCGGGTGCATTTTCCAAAACCGGCGCGGTCTTCACTCCCGAGCGCGGCGGGTACGGCCGCCCGATGTTGTAGCCGCCCACGGGCAGCGCTGCTGCAGAGAGCTTCGGCTCCGGCGCCAGCGCGCGGTAGCCATCCCACAGCAAATCCCAGTTGACTGCCACGCCGGCCACTGCCAAACGCGCCAGCCCGGCCAGCAGGCCCACATCCGCTGCCTGCCCGGCGGGGTTCAATGCAATCACGGTTGCCGCATCGCCCAGCGTCTGGCGCACCAGCCCGGAGAGCACGGCGCCCGCGCCCACTTCAATAAAGATGCGCCCGCCCGCAGCCTGCATGTGCTGCAGCTGCTGCGCAAACTGCACGGGCTGTGCCAGCTGCGCCGCCAACATGCCGCGCATTGCCTGCGCATTGCCGGCGTATGGCGCTGCACTGGTGTTGTTGTAAACCGGCAGGCGCGGCTTGCCAAACTTTATGCCGCCCAAAAACTTTTGCAGCGGCTCGCACGCCGGGCTCACGGCCACGGAGTGGAACGCAGTTGCCACCGGCAGCCGGCGGAACACAATCTTCTCCTTGGCCAGCAGCGCCTCCAACCGCTCCAGCACCAGCAGCGGGCCAGCCACCACCGACTGCTGCGGGCTGTTGTAATTTGCAATCACGCAGGCAGCCAGCTCGCCCGTCAGCAGCGCCGCCAGCTTCTCTGCCGGGTGCACCACCGCCGTCATCGCGCCCGGATGCACGCGGGATACTTCCGCCATCAGTTCACCGCGCTTGCGGCTGAGGCGCAGGCAGTCATCGCGCTCCAGCACGCCGGCTGCATGCAGCGCCACAATCTCGCCGAAGCTATGCCCGCCCACCAGCTCCGGCTGCACGCCCGCAGCTGCCAGCACCGCCAGATACGCCAGGCTCACCGTGCCGAGTGCGGGCTGCGCATTCTCTGTGGAGCGCAGCTGCTGCTCCTGGCGGGCCGCCTCGGCCGTGTCCACCGCCGGCGGCGGATAAACCAAATCGCACAGGCGCTCCGCACCCAGCAGCCCGAGGCTCTCCTGCTGCTCCCACACTTCCATTGCGGCCTCAAAGTGCATCGGCAGTTCCGCGGCCATGCCCACGCTTTGGCTGCCCTGCCCTGGAAATAAAAATACAACACCCGCTGCGCCCGCCGGGCGCGCTGCCAGCGCGTAACTTACGCCATCAATCGCCGGCTGCGTGCCGGGCTTTTGGGATTGCAAACGCTCGAGCAGCTTGGCGCTCTTTGCAACCAGATCTTCCGCGCTCTTGGCCACAATTGCCGCGCGGCAAAGCGCTGCCGCATCAAAGGCCTGCTGGCTGCGGCGCGCACCGCGCTCAAAGTCTGCCTCGCCCGCCTTGCGCCACGCTGCCACGCAGTCCGCCAGCTCCGCTGCGCTTGCCGCACTTGCCAGCCACACTTCTGCGTTGAAGGCGCGCACACGCGGCGCCGCTGCCTTGCCGCGATACTCCTCCACCGCCACATGAAAGTTGGTGCCGCCAAAGCCAAACGAGCTGACCGAGCCGCGCCGCGCTTCTGCCTTGGCCTGGATCCACGGCCGCGCCTTGGTGCTCAGGTACAGCGGGCTGTCTGCAAAGCCCAGCTCCGGGTTGGGCGCATCCACATTCGCTGTCGGCGGATACACCTGATGGCGCAGCGCCAGCGCCACCTTCACCAGCCCGGCGCTGCCGGCCGCGCCCTTTGTGTGGCCAATCTGCGACTTCACCGAACCAAGCGCACACCACTGGCGCCGCTCCGGATTTGCAGCGCTGAAAACTTCTTTGAGCGCCGTGGCCTCGCACAGGTCGCCCGCTGCGGTTGCCGTGCCGTGCGCCTCCACCAGCCGCACCGTCTCCGGCGAGTAGCCCGCCAGCGCGTAGCAGCGCTGCAGCGAAAGCGTCTGCCCTTCCGGGCGCGGCGCGTACACGCTCTTCGAGCGCCCGTCAGAAGACGAGCCCAGCCCGCGGATCACGGCATAGATCTGGTCGCCGTCGCGCTCGGCATCCGCCAGCCGGCGCAGCACCAGCATGCCGCCGCCCTCGCCCATCATTGTGCCGTCAGCATTGTCCGCAAACGGCCGGCAGTGGCCGGTGGGCGACATGGCCGGCGTCTTGCTGAAGCACATATACATGAAGATCGTGTTCAATGCATCGACGCCGCCGGTAATTACGCGGTCAGCGCTGTGCAGCTGCAGCTCGCCAATGCCCATGTGCAGCGCCGCCAGCGAGCTGGCACACGCAGCATCCGTCACGCAGTTGGTGCCGCCCAGGTTAAAGCGGTTGGCCACGCGCCCGGCCACCACATTGCCCAGGCAGCCCGGGAAGGTGTTCTCGTTCCATTCCGGGAACAGCGCCGTGATGCGCTTGACCGCTTCCTGCACTTGCGGCTCGGCGATGCCCGCACTGCGCATGCCTTCAATCCACATTGGCTGCGTCAGCAGGCCGGACATCGAGCTGATCATTTCTGTGGCCGAGGCCACGCCCAAGATCACACTGGTGGTGTCCAGCTTAAGTTTTGCAATCTGGCCGCCGGAGCAGTCTTCCAGCACCTGGCGCGCCAGCAGCAGCGCCAGCAGCTGCGCAATGTCCGTAGCCGGCAGCACGTTGGGCGGCAGCCCGTACGCCACCGGGTCAAACGGCACATCCTTCAGGAAGGCGCCCGCCTTGGAATAAGTTTTGCCGGGTGCCTTGGGGTCGGCGTCGTAGTAGTCATCCACCAGCCAGTGCGTGGCCGGGATCTCCTGCATGCAGTCGCGCCCGCTAAGAATCAGGCGCCAAAATTCATCCACGCTGCGCGCCTGTGGAAACAAGGCGCTCAGGCCGGTAATGGCAATCGGTTGGAATGGCAACGGGGACATGCGGACGGGGGCTCTCGAACCCTAAGTTTACAGCATAATTTAACCGAGACTGAGCGGCCGCGGCTGAAACTCAAACAGCGCAGCCGGCACGGGCACACCGGCCGTGCGCAGCTGCGCAGCGCGCGTCAGCTGCGCAGCACCCTCCAGCATGTTCCATGCAATCTGCGCCACGCTGCGGTTGGCAGCCGGCTCCAAGAAGCTGCCCGCCACCCATTGGTTAAAGCTGCCCATCGCCGGCCCGCACCAAATTTGATAATCCAGCCGGCGCTCCGCATCGCCCGCAATTGGCCAGTGGCTGGACAGCCCCAAGTACCAGCGAAACACCAGTGCCATGCGATGATGCGCATCCCGTTCGGCAGCTGCCAGCTCGCGCGGATCACGCTCGCGGAAGAATGCCTCGCACAAGGACCACACTTCGCTCAGCGGGCGGCGGAATGTTTCCTTCTCCAGCTTCTCCCGTTCCACAGCCGGAATATCCTCCAGGCTGTTGTACGCCTGATACAGCTCGTACAGGCGCGTGGCGCGCTGCGGAAAGAACATGCCCTTGCGCAGCACTTGCACCTTCACGCCCATCTCAAACATATCGGCCGATGGCGCCATGGTGCAATCCGCCAGCCCGGCGTGCACCAGCATCGCCTTGGCCGCATCAGAGATGCCCGCCTCCAGCGCTGCCTGATTGATGGAGCCAGTGAGCACGTAGGCCGCGCCCATCTGAAACGCAGCCGCCAGCGCAGCGGGCGTGCCCAACCCGCCGCTGGCCCCCACGCGCGGCACGCGCTCATAGCCATGCAGGCGCGCCTCGTCCAGCGCCAGCTGCAGGATCAGCGGGAAGAGCGCCGTCAGCGGCCGGTTGTCTGTATGCCCGCCGGAATCTGCCTCCACCGTGATGTCTTCCGCCACCGGCAAGCGCGCCGCAAGCCCGGCTTCTTCATTAGTTAGCTTGCCAGCCGCCACCAGCGCCTGCAGCATCTCCGGCGGCGCCGGCGCCAAAAACTGGCGCGCCACTTCTGCGCGTGAGATTTTTGCGAACACATGGTTGGGGCGCAGCAGCGTGCCATCCGCAGCGCGCCGCAAGCCGCTGAATGCATAGTGCACCACCGTGGGCTGCAATGCCAAAAATGCGGACACACACACGCGCCGCACGCCGCGCTGCAAAAGCAGATCCACCAGCGCCGCCTCTGTGTCCGGCTCGCTGGGTGAGTGAATGAGATTGCAGCCCCACGGCTCGCCGCCCGCCAGCGCCTGCGCAATTTCCGCCAGCGCTGCATCCACGCGCGCCAAAGACAAACCGCCCGCCCCAAAAAAACCAATCACGCCCGCGCGCGCCGCTGCAATCACCAGCGGCACAGACCCGATGCCGCGCGCCATCTCCCCCACCACGTACGCAAAGCGCGTGCCGTGCGTCTCTACAAAACTGCGCCCGCCAAACCACTCCGGATACAGCGGCGGCAATGTGCCCGCCAGCACGCAGCCCGCCGGCAGGTCCGCTCCATCCAGCGCCGCAAACATGGCGCCACTGGCCGGATCCTGCAGCACATGCGCGGCCTGCCGGAACTCCTGCACCGCCGCCGCCGTGGCCGCGTGCTCCGCCGTTTGCGCCGGCGCATGCACGCCAGCCTCGCTCTCAATCACAGAGGTCTTCATAATAGATGGGGGGCGCGCCGCAAACCGCACGCGCGCCGGACCGTTATTTTACAGTGCTTGGGGAATTGGACCAACGCCTGCCCGCGGGCCGGCGGTGCCGC
>Ga0208960_1001965_pt1 | contig 10677 bp, 5 predicted proteins | sample GreLakmeON33MSRF_FD_187703 | JGI IMG/M metagenome (GOLD analysis project Ga0208960, IMG submission 187703) | Freshwater lentic microbial communities from great Laurentian Lakes, MI, USA - Great Lakes metaG ON33MSRF (SPAdes) | ecosystem: Environmental > Aquatic > Freshwater > Lake | place: Great...
GGCCGCCCGTCCCACGCAGACACCTTGATGGCGCTTAACTGCACCCCTCCGTTCAGCATGTAGAATGAAAGCCCCGTGCCTGGCAGCGCCGGCCCGCGAGCACGGGCCGCGTCCCGCACTGCATCGGCCACTGTCGGAGGAAGGTTCGGGTCCACCACCGGCACGGCAGGCTTCGCCACGTTTGGGTCGTTCCACTGCTGAATCACGTTCCCGTCCACGAGCAGCGTGAGCGCGCCGGCCAGCAGGTCTGTGCGGATCTCGACGCGCAGGTTGCGGCCCGGAAGGGGGACTGGAATCTGTGCCTGACCGAGGTGCTGCATCCCGAACTGTCCCTGCCCGCGCATCAGATTCACATAGCCAAGGCCGAGATTGAACTGATAGCCGCTGCTCGCGAAGTTGAAGCGCTCGACCGCGTCGGTGTAGAGGCTGAAGTAGAGGTTCAGCGCACTCACCGTGCCGACCTCAAACTCGACGCGCGACTGCGGCGGCAGTTTCAGGTCGCGGCCCATGAAGGCGTTCGCGCTGCCGGTGAGCACGCCGTCGCGCGACTGCCACGCGGTGGGCGTCGGCCCGGTGGTCCAGCCATCGAGGCCCGTTGGCCCGTCGTAAATCGTGGCGAAACCCTTCGCGAGGAACGAGAGCGATTGCACGCCGGCACGCGGCGCGCGGAGCTTCCCGGCGAACCACGTCTCCAGCTCGATGTGCGTTGAGTCGAGGGACAGAAGGTTGCCGGTCAACTCGTCGCCGTTGATGAAGCGGAAGCGACAAGTGTGGTGCGCACCGGACTGCACCGGCGCGCGCGCGACCTGCGCGAAGCGAATCTGGTGCGCGTTGCGCGGCAAGAACTCGATGGGCGCAACGGACGCCGGGTGCTTCCAGCGGATGCCCTTCGCCGGGTCAATCGCCTCCAGCGCACCGTGCAACGATGAGCCGTCGAGGAACTGGAAGATGTCCCCGGCGGGCTGGGCGTGGAGCGGGAGCGCAGCGGTCAGGAACAGCGCGCAGAGGAGGAAGTAATTAGTGTTCAGTATCCAGTTCACGCGCGCGTGAGTAGAAGCCCTCACAGCCCGCCCCATTCATCCACTGGACCACGCGGCGCAGACGGGTTGAAGCGCAGCCCGCGGACAGATTCCGGCTTGAGCTTCAGCCGCCCGAAGACCGGGCTGACGGCGATGATCTCCCCCGCCTCCCATTTCTCCAATGCCAGCGTGAGGCGCTCGTTGCGATGCAGCGTGACCTGCACGCCCTCGCCCTTCGGCAGCGCGGGCGCGGCGTTCACGGGGAAGGCAATCAGCGCCGCGCGCGTGAGGGGGATCTCCAGCTTTGTGCCGGCCGGATCGAATGTGAGCTTGCCGTCGCGGATGCCGTGCAGCGTGCCGGTGGCGCGGTCACGATTCGCAAACTCGACCACCGCGCTGTCCGCCGGCGGCACCACCACGAGCTTGTCCGGGTCGTCACCCGGCGCGCCCAGCGGTTCCGCGACCCGCTCGCGCCCGTCCCACGGCGCGATGCGGATGTCGCTGAGGCGGATGCGCGAGTTGGAGTTGAAGGTGTGGAAGACGATGCCTGTGCCGTTGCCGGGGCTGCCAAGGTTCTTCCACTCGTGGACACGCTCACCGTCCGCCAGAAGCACGGTGGTTTCCGTCTCCGTGTTGACGAGGAAGGTCAAGCGCACGGAATTCTTCGCAAGCATCTGCGGCACGCGCGCGCTCATGGAAGTGGTGGCCCCCATGCCGGAGCGGCGCATGGAGTAGATGTAGCCGCTGGAGGACGTGTAGAACTGCCAGCCGTCGTTGTAGTCATAGTGGTCCGTGCTCCGCGTGAAGAACGAGAAGCGGATGTTGGGCTGCCCCTTCCACGCCAACTCGAACTCGATGCGAGCCTTCGTGGGCAGTTTGCATTCGCGTCCGATCGTGCCCACGCCGGTCGAGTAAAACGCGCCGTCCCGAAAAACCCACGACGCGTTCGTGTTCGCGACCGGGCGTCCGGCCAGGGCGACCTCCGCGCCGAGCACGGGGTTCGGGTTGTTCATGTTCAGCCGCAGCGCATCGAGCGCGCGCGCGCGGGCGTCGGCGAGGGCGTTGGCCGCGGCGTTTCCCTGCGCCTGTGCCTCGGCCTGTTGCGCGGGGATCTCGGCAAACACCGCCGCGCGCCCGAGCAGCCGCCGCCCAATCAAGTCCGCCTCCGCACGCGCCATCGCCTTGAAGCGCGCGGTTTTCACCGCATCGCCCTGCCAATCTGCCGGCTGCTCGAACTCCGCGAACCACCGGTCGAGCGTCGCGCGCGAGGTCTGTTTCTCGGCCAACGCGGTGGTGACGAGGTCGGACTTGAGAAACTCTGCGACGCTCGCGGCCTTCGCGGCGGCATCGGTCAGCTTCGTGACCTCGGCCTCGGGGAAAGGCTTGCGGACGATGGGTTCGCCAGCAGGCACGACGGGCTTCACGACGGCAGGCGCGGACAATGCGGCCGGTGGCGGTGGCACCTGCTGCGGAGCGGGCCGCACACCGTCGATGACTCGCTGAATCTCCTTTTGCACTGCCTGCACGACAGTATCCACTTGCAGAGCCGCGGGCGGCGCAATGGCATTCGGTGCTACATTCGGCGGCCTCGGTATGTTGTCCCGTGCCGGCAGCGGCAGCCTTAGCGGCAGCCGTGGGGGTGGTATTGCCGCAGCAGCAGGCGCAACAATACGCTGCGGCGCAACGGCGTTCTTCCCGTCCATCTTCGGGGCAAGGGCCTCGGCGTCCTTCAGCGCCTTCTCCAACGCCTGCTTCACCACAGCGGGCGTTTTGTCGCCCAACTTTTCCAGCTGATCCTTCAGCTTGGCGATGAGCTCCTGCGGGTTGGGCACCGCCACGGGCGCCGGTGCTACCGGCACGGCTGGCCGAACCAGCAAGTTGCCGCCGAGGAAATCTCCGCCGATGCGATTGATGACCATCGCACCGTTGCTGACCTTCCACTCCTCCGCCACTCGCGGGCCGTCGTAGAGCACGGACTGGCTGCTGCCATAAAAAGACAGGCTGGCCAAACCCGTGCGCTGTCCGCGCAGCCGCCCAGCAAACCACGTCTCCACCTCGAAGGTCTCGCCGTCCAGCGAAAGGAGGTGCCCCTCGAACTCGTCGCCGCTGGCGAGCTGCACACGGCAGACCGGCCCGGCGTTCGTCGGCAGCGTGGCAGAGCGCGTGGGCAGGCGGATGAGATTCAGGCTGGTCGTGGTGAACTCGATGGGCTGCCGCGCGTTGGGGTGCCGCCACTTGAGCGTCTCGCTGTTGAGCGTCTCGATTTCCCCGCGCAGGAACGAGCCGTCGAGAAAGGAGACGGAGGCCGGAGGAAGATTGGTGGCGAAGGCCGCAGCCGCGAAACTCGTGGCGGCCATCGCGAGCAGTCGGACGAGCGGGCCGCCACGCAATTTTCCACTAGCGCTCATAAATCGGCAGGAAGCGGTAGTTCAACGCCAGCGACAGGAGCGACGCCGCAGTGCCAAAGGAATTTCCGAACGACCCATCCCAGCTCCCGTCCTTGTTCTGCGTGGCGGCGAGCGACTTGATGTTTGCGCCGTTCCACTTGCGCCACGCGTCCGGCGAGCTGTGGAAGTAAGCCTGCGCCGCGTAGTAGAGATAGTATTGCTGGTAGTGCGCGTCGCCAGCGGCGGTCTGGAGATATGTCCACGCGCCCTTGAACTCCGCCGTGTCCTTCTGCTTCGCCAGCGCCTGGACGAGCACGCCGATGGCGCACCGCGTCGCGTTCGGCCCGCTCGCGCCGGTGTAGCCGTAGCCGCCCTCGGGCGTCTTGCAGCTCGTGAAATACTTGAGGCCCTTCTGAATCGCGTCCTCCGGCACGGCCAAGCCCGCGTTGCGCGCGGCGAACATCGCCACCATCTGCGCGCCGCTCACCGTCGTGTCCCCGTCCATGCTGTCCGGCGAGTAACGCCAGCCGCCCGTCGGGTTCCGCGCCTGCGAGGCGACGATGAGGTTGATGGCGCGCTGGAGGGCCGGCCCGAGCCGCACGTCGTCCACCGCGCCGTAAGCCTCCGCGAGCGCCAGCGTGGCGAAGCCGTGGTTATACATCGAGGTGCCGATGTAGCCGGTGTCCTTGTTTTGCTGGGCGAGAATTGCGTTGAGGCCGCGTTTGATGGCCGACGCGTAAGGCCCCACATTCGGGTCATCCCCGTGCGCGAGCATGGACACCACGCACAAGCCGATGACACCGGGCTGCCGCCCATACACGTCCGCCCACGCGCCCTCTGCCGACTGCGACTTGGCGAGGAACTGCAAGCCCTTCACATACATCACGTCAATCGCCGCCGGGCTGGCGTCGGACTTCTCGATGAAGAGTTGTTGGGCGGAGGCTTCGCAGAATGACCAATGACCAATGAGCAAGGCCCAAAGAATGACCAATGCCCGGAGCGCGGCGTTCACGCCGCAGACGGCCCCGATGCGAAAAGCGCGTAAGGACGGTCTCCGGCTGACGTCCGCATCTGCGGCCTGAAGGCCGCGCTCCACTGACGCATTCGCGCTCACGGCTTCGCCTCCACTGCCTTGAAGAAGTTCTCCAGCGCCTCGCGGAACTCCGCCGGCACCTGCCGCGTCACCCCGCTGCCCTTGCCCATGCGCCGCGCCGCGGCCTCAGCGCCTCTCGCATCACCGGTCAAGCCCGCGCTCGCCTTGTCGGTGTTGCCGCCGTTTTGATTCGGGCCGCCGGGCTGCTGGCCGGGCTTCATGCCGATTTGCGCCTCCTGCTGCGCCATCTGCATCATCATCTCGGCCTCGGCCTGCGCCTGCTGCTGCTGCTGCTGGCTGCTGCTCTTCTGCCGCTTGGCCTGCTCGTTGATGAGATTGATGAGGTCGGTCAGGTGCAGCAGCGCGTCGTTCTCCGGCTTCTGCGCCGGCTCGCCCGTGAGCTTGTCGAAGAGCGCTGACTCCGCGTCGCGCATCCCGTCCTGCGTGCCGATCAAAAACTCCTTCGCCTCCTCAATGTCGTTGCTCATCTGCAATTTTGTCAGGTCGCCGCGCAAGGTCCGCTGCTGCTCCCCGACCTTCAGCGCGCCCTCGGCGTGCCGTGGGTTCCGCGCCTTCTCCTCCTCGAGCAACGTCGTCTGCTGCAACACCCGCATCTCGCCCGCGCGCAGGCGAATCGCCGCCATCAACATCTTGAGCAGCTTGTCTTCCTTCGGCTTGCCCTCGCCCTCGCCGCCCTGGCTCTCCTCCTCCGGCGGCTCCAGCTTCTTTGACCAGTCGCCAAAGCGCTTCGTCCACGTCGCCAGATTGCCCATCGCGTCCATCGAGACGTTCGCGTCAATCAGCCCGCGCACGCGGTCCAACTCGCTCGCGGTGTTGACTGACTTCATCTCCGCCGCGACCTCGCCGTAGTTCGCGCGCTGCGTGCGGTCGAAGAACCGGCTCATCTCCGCCACGACCTTCTCGGCCTCCACCTTCACGCTGCCTTGGTCGCCGGCGAGCGACGTGTTGATTTTCTTGTAGCGCTCCGGCAGCTCGCGCGGGAGCAAACCAATCGTCTCGCCCACCACCTTGCCGAGCTGTTCGCCCAGGCCCTTCTCTGACTCGGAAAGTTTCTTCAACCGCTGGGACAGCGTGAGCGCCTGCAAGTTGTCGAGCCCGTCGTTCATCTTCTTTTGCAACTCCTGCAACTTCTCCAGCGCCTTCTCTTCCGCCGCGAGCGCCTTGGTCGCCTCGTCCGCACGCGGCTCGGCGCCGGTGCTCTCCTGCGCCTTCTGCAACGACTGCTGTGCGTCCTTCATCTCGCCTGCGGCGAGCGACTTCATCTGCGCCAAGTTCTGCGTCCACTCGCGGAGCGTCTGCTGCGTGAGCGTCGGGTTGCGCATCGCCTCGCGCACGATGTCCTGCCCCTGCTGCGCGATGCGCTCAAGCTGCGCCGCGTTGCGCGCCTGCTCGTCGGCTTGCTCGCCGGCCTTCTTCGCGGCCTCGTCGGACTTGAGCTTGTCCTCCGGCAAACCCATCAACTCGCGCGTCGCCGCCGTGATGGCCTCCTCCTTGCGCGTGACTTCCTCGACCTGTGCGAAGAGCGCGTCGAGTTGCTGCCGCACGAGTTCCGCGTGCTTGGAAAGGCTGACGATGTTGATGCGATGCGTGACCGACTCCGCCGGCTCGCGGCCCGGGAGGAAATCCGTGGCAAGTCCCTTCACCTCCACGACCGAGTCCGCCGGGATGCGCATCACCGTGGGGCTGAACAGGAAGACATTCGTGAACCGCCGCTCCTGCGCGCCCGTCGCCGACTTCCTGAACTGCGCAATCGCCGGCGTGTTCGTCGGGTCGAGCGATGCGACGATCTCGGTGCTGACCGCGCCCTCGCGGACGCCGAAGTCATCCGATGCGGAAAACCTCAGCGGCAGCACGTCGGTCTCGAGAATCGAAACCTCCATGCCGAGGTCGCCGAGGTCCACGCGCGGCGCGGCGTCCTTCATCGGGCGCAACGCCAGCAGCCACGGCGCGATGGGCTTCAGCCCGAACTCATCGCGCCAGTCGAACGTGGCCTGCGACGACGCATCCAGCTTGAGCGAGCCGCTGTTGAACTTCTCCCCCGAGAGCAGCAGCGAGAGCGGCTCCGTCTTGTCCACCGTCAACTCCGCCGCCGCGAGCGGGCGCGTGGCGATGCCGTTGAGCGTGACGCGGCTGCCTTCGAGCACGGCCAGCGTGGCGTTCTGCACAATCTGGTTCGTCGCCGGATACTGCAGATAAGCCGGCAGCGTGAGGCTCGCCGCGAGCTGCTTGAGCGCGGGCCGATGCAGCGGCTTCACCGCGATGGTGTGGGTCGCGTCGCCGAGGCGGACGCGGAGCGAACCGATCTGCGTCTGGCCGGGGAGGGTGAGCTTCACCGAGCCGTTCTTCACCGGTGCGGAAAGTTTGGTCTGCAACTCGAAGCGCCCGCTCGCGCTCGACGGTTTCCAGAACGAGCGGTAACTCACCTTCGCCACCAGCTCGAACGGTTCGCCATGCGGCACGACGAGTTGCGTCGGCAAGTTCTCCAGGGCTATGAACGTGTAGCGCGGAATGCCCGCGACCGGAGCCGCCCAGCGTTGCAGCGCATTCCAACCCGCCGCTGGCGCAACGGCAAAGGCGAGCGCCACCGGCACCAGCACCGCCGCAAGTGCGATGCTCGCGAGCCGCGCAGGGCGGGAGTTCACCACTTCGAGGAAATCGAACTTCGCCGCGTCCGCCGAGACTTGCCGGATGGCCGCGCGACACAGAGCGAGCGACATGTTTTGCGGCCGCACTTTCTCCTCCGCCAACTCCACGATGCCCAGCAACCGATCGCCCAGCCGCCGGTGCCCGTGCTGCACGACGTTTGACAGCGCCCGCAAATCGCGACGTTGCCAAACCCAGCTCCGGCACCACCGCATGACGAACCACGCCGCACCCGCGATGCCCGCCAGCAACAGCGCCGTGCGCAGCGCCTTGGGCGTGTCCCCGACGCGGTCACACAGGAAGAGCAGCGCGAACGAAGCCGCCAGCGCCGCGACCCCGCCAGCCACCGCGTGCGTCGTCTCCGTCCGCCACAGCGCGCGCTCCAGCGCCGCGAACTGAGCGCGCAGCGAGTCTGGTAGGGAGATGCGAATTTCGTCTGGCATTGGTGCGACGGACGGAAGTTAGCATCCAGCGACTCCCTCACAATCCCCAAGTTCCCTTACGCAGGCAGCCGCCGAAGTGAGGCGGCGGACCGGAGGCCCAGGAACTGCGCGCGGAGGCTCAAGGCAACGGCGCCTGCTCCTTGCCGCGCAGGTAGGCGATCAAGCTTCGCACCTCGTCCTCCGGCAGCACCTGGAGCAAGCCCTCGGGCATCATGGAGAGCTCGCTTTGCTTCAGGCTCGCGATGTCCGTGCGCGCGATGGTGAGGGTCTCGTTGGGCGTGACGATGGTGACGGCGGTCGCGTCCTGCCGCGCCAAGATGCCGGAGACGCTGCGGTCGTCCTTCGTGTCGAGGTTCCAGGTGCGGTAGTCGTTGGGAATCTCCGCGTTCGGGTCGAGGATGTTGTGGAGCAGGTAGTCGAGGTCTGAACGGTTTGAGCCGGTGATGTCCGGTCCGACCTTGCCGCCGATGCCGTAGAGCATGTGGCACTGGCCGCAGGTCTTCGCAAACACGGCGCGGCCCTTCGCCAAGTCGTCCTTCAGAGTGCCCGGCTTCGCGAGCAATACCTTGTAGCGCTCCATCTCCGCCTTCTTGTCCGCCGTGCTTTCACGGGCCGCGCCCCAGTGCTTGTCGAGCGCGGCGTTGAGGTCGGCCTGCTGGTAGTTGCGGAGCTGGCGCACGAGGTCGGCGGGCAAATCCTTCGCCGCGAACTTCCCGGCGGCGAGCGCGCCCACCAGCGCCCGCGCAAATGAAACGCGCGAGGACAGCGTGCCAAAGGCGTCGCGCTTGCCAGCCGGGTCGAGCGTCGGGAGCAGCTCCAGAATCGCCGCCGCAGTCTTCGGGTCGTCATACGCCGCCAGCCCGCGCAAGGCGGCCCCGCGCAGCGCCGGCTCCTTGAGCAACTGCCGCAGCGGCTCCACGAGCGTGGCGTCCCTCGCCGCCACGAGCGCATCGAGCGCCGCGAGCCGCTGGGCGGTCGGGGCCTTCACGTCGAGCAACTGTTTCCTCATGTCCGCGAGCGCGCTGGCGCTGCCGAAGACGAGCGAGAGCTGCTGCACGAGTTCCTTCACCTGTGCGTTGCTGCTCGTGGCCAGCTTGGTCGCGAGCGTATCCCAGCCCGCCGGAGCCTTCACGCCACGCCGGCCTTTGAGTCCGTCGGCCAGGCCCTTGAGGATGTCGAGCTGCACCTGCGCGTCATCGGTGGACTGGAGCACCTGCACGAGGATGGGCAGCGCGTCATCGGACTGTGCGCGGAGCGAGGCCAGCGGCAGGCTTGCCGCGAGCAGGAGGAGAAAAAAGCGTTTCACTGGCGAACTTTGGAAAAGGCACGCGACTTCGGCAAGCGCACTTTGCCAGCCACCGGTGCGCCGGGTCCGACTGAGTGCGCTTCAACTCGTCATGAAAATCTGCACTTGCAATGAATCGGGCGTTGCCTAGTCTTTGCCCGCTCTTATTACGGAAGCGAGCGTAGCTCAGTCTGGTAGAGCGTCACCTTGCCAAGGTGAATGTCGAGGGTTCGAATCCCTTCGCTCGCTCCACTTTAACTTCGCCGGTATCAACGAGTTCCATCCAACCAAGGATGGCTCATGCCCGCTAGCTGACAACCAGCTGACAAAACCACCGCGTTGTCAGCGAAGTTTCCAGTTCTTGGAGGGGCTATGAAAAACTCATTTCCCATCGAGATCAGGAAAAAATCGGCGCTCGTGAAAATCGTCTACACGCCTCGTCACGGGAAGCCGTGGTTCACGGTCGTCCATCATGATGCGGGCGGACAACGGCAGCGGAAGGTGCTGCGCCAACTGGACGACGCCCGAGAATTCGCCGAGGCGACTGCTACCGCATTGAGCAACGGTGCGCTCTCGGTGCTGCCCCTCAGCGGCGCGGCGCGTTACGCGTATGAACGGGCCACCGGACTCTTGCAGAGCGTAGGTGTGCCGCTAGACGTGGCCGTGATTCAGTTCGTTGAGGCCACGAAGGCGTTGCAAGGCGGCACGCTGACGGAGGCAGTGCAGTTTTTTATCAAACATGATCAACGCAAGCTTCCGGTCAAAACCGTGGCTGAGGTGGTGGCCGAGTTGCTCGAAGATCGGCGGGCCAATGGCGTGTCCAAACTTCATCTCCGCGACCTGCGCATCCGCCTCGGACATTTCTCCAAGGCTTTCAGTTGCCCCATCGCCTCGGTGACACCCAAGGAAATCGGCGACTTCTTGAACAGCATGAAAGTCGCCGCCCGGACACGGCACAATCACAGAACAACCATCGCCACGCTCTTGAGCTTCGGAAAATCACAGGGCTACCTGCCCGCTGACCATCCAGGGGTGGCCAAGTCTTTGAAGTCCGCCACAACGGTAGGCAACGTGGAAATCTTCACGTGCAAGGAGATGGCGGCGCTCCTCAACGCAGCGGAAGCAGAAGTTATCCCCGCACTTGCCATCGGGGCGTTCGCGGGCGTGCGCTCAGAGGAGCTGCGCCGCATGGACTGGGACGCTGTGAAACTGGATCGGGGATTCATCGAAATCAAGGCGAGCAACGCCAAGCTCAAGACGCGCCGACTGATCATTATCTGCCCAGCACTGCGCCACTGGTTGCTGCCCCACGTTCAGCCCTCCGGGCCAGTCTTCAAATTCCAAAACCTCACGAATCAATTCCAAAAAACCGCGACGCGGGCTGGCATTCAGTGGAAGCGTAACGGCCTGCGGCACTCGTTCATCAGTTACCGTGTCGCTCAGCTAAAAAATTTCGACGAGGTCGCGCACGAGGCCGGGAACTCGCCGCAGGTAATCAAAACGAACTACCTGAAGGTGACGACGGAGCAGGAAGCGAAAATGTGGTTCTCGATATTCCCGGCCAACGCCAGCATCAGCGTGCCCACACCGACAGAGACTGCATCGCCTACGGCCTGCGGCTGACCTTGAGCTTTGTGTCGAGAGCTTCCAGCAGGTCGCTGAACTTGAACCGGATAGTGCGACCGACCCGACGATGGGAAAGCAGACCCTTGGCACGCCAAGCCTCCACGGTTCGCTCCGTGACCTGGAACCACGCAGCGGCTTCAGCCGTTGTTAGCAGCCTGTG
>Ga0208960_1001966_pt1 | contig 10673 bp, 7 predicted proteins | sample GreLakmeON33MSRF_FD_187703 | JGI IMG/M metagenome (GOLD analysis project Ga0208960, IMG submission 187703) | Freshwater lentic microbial communities from great Laurentian Lakes, MI, USA - Great Lakes metaG ON33MSRF (SPAdes) | ecosystem: Environmental > Aquatic > Freshwater > Lake | place: Great...
CTGACGCACACGCCCAGCCCGATGGGATTCCTGAACGAGCTGCTGGGCCGCCCCGCGCATGAGCGCGCGTTTGTGCTGCTGGTGGCGGGCTACCCCGCATCCACTGCGCGCGTGCCGGATATTGCGCGTAAGGCGCCGGATGTGATCGCGAGTTTTAGGTAGGGGGCGGGGAGTCGACCTGATGATTCTTGAACTAAAGAATGCTTATATTGTTTTTACTTTATTCTGTACAACCCCGGCACTAATTGTATTTTGCAAATTAAATAGTGGCGGGAACCTGGTTACCCGCAACTGGTAATTTGGCGGGAAGGAAAAGTAAATCTTTACGCAATTTAGTTTGCCTATTGTAGGATCGCAAGTGCACGATCAAACGCATTGCCGGGTGGGCAGACTTGAGTGTCATAAAACTCGCTGTTTCTAAGTTTAGGTAAGTGGCCGCTTAGGTAAAGTGCGAGGAGTTCCATAAAGGCGTCAAAAGTATCTGCCAAATGAACGCGTTTCTCTAGGAGAAAGCGGACAGGATCCTTGATAGTAAACGGACTTACAAATAAAATTATATCTACATCTTGAAATACACAGTCCGTCAGAGGGGTACTCAGATTCTCCAGAAGTACAAGTTTAGGGCGGTAGTAGGCCAGCGCGTCGGTAAGAGATAACTTATCGTTTACGGTACAGTTGCGCAGATGTTTAACTGTATTATACGCTTGGAAATATTGTTCTCTCCATTGCCTGTTTCGCAACGAGTCACGCACTAGCTTGAGCACCACAGATGCGGTGGAGCTCTCCAAGTAGTTAAGAATTTGCACCTGCCGTTCAAGCACTAAGTTGCAGGGCGGGTAGACATCTCCCATTAATATGTCACAGGAAATATTCATGGGAAACAGTATGTCTATTTTCGATACCTCGAGAGTCGACTGGATTTTGCTAATAGCGTGGTATTTCAATGATCCAGTCGCAATCATTGTGGCTGGTTGAAAACCAGTCTTGGGGATATAGCCCACTTCTAGATTGTTCTTGCCGTAGCAGAGGAATTTGTCGCAGGATAAGTAGTCTGACATGGTGTGAACCTCATCGTATCGCTTGACAGTTCCGTAGTTGGCGCCATGCTGAATTCCGATTACACATACACCCAGTTTTCTTAGATAGTCAGTTACAACACTGCGCGGGGAGATCTCGCAAGGCGAGTTACCCCAGACTGCGGTTTTGATTTTGTACCTGCGAACAGCATATTCAGTGAGCCTCAGTGCAGCGTCAAACTCGTGAATATGCCGTCGCAAATAATCCGTCATGAGTTCCGCCACTAAACAAGCGTATGGTAAGTTGTTATATCGATCGAAGTCAATACTGCTGACAGGGAGTTGTTGTGGTGTCCGCGCGCTCATAAAGAGTGCCCAGGTGGGAATGTGGTTGCCCGCGTGCAGAAATCGTACGATTATCTTCTGCTGATTTCCAAGTGGGAGGTAGTTGAGTTCGTACTGAGGCTCAAAAATCAGGATCGGCGAATTTCTCGGTGTGAAATAGGCCTGTGTGATAGTTAGGACAATGTTTCTGAGAAACTTCACAGATCTGACAATTTCTGATGCCTTTAGTTTGAGTTTGTTTAGATCCCCAAAAGGGGCGCGCAGCTTTCTTCTTCTTGAGGACAGATGCACGTTGAAAGTCACATTACTGGCAGCTGTTGCATCGGTTAGTATCTGCAGGCGCAGGTTGCCGAATAGTGAATTATGCGCGGGCGCAATGCTCTCGTATAGTGATAAGTGGCTTATTCGAGTTGTTGCCAGATAGCGCCGTAGAGCAGTTTCGAAAGCGATTAGACCGGAATACTCAGTCAGGCCTTCCATTCTAAAAGTAAAGTACCAATTTAGATCTGGGGGCAAATGCATTCCATTTAGTGCGGAAGCGTTGGTTTTGTCCAAATCCAGAAGCAATTCCGTGAATATCGGAAAAGCGTGGTAAAAAATGTCGGCCGGCTCAGTTATTGAAAGATAGCTATTTAAGTCTATGCAAGTCACACCAAGCTGGTCTCGGCAGTAAAGGGCCGTGCCGGGCCTGTAGGTTACCCAGTGCACATATGTGTTCGCCAGATCGTCCTGATACGCGTGTTTTGCAGACGCTATTGAACCTACCAACAGTGCTCTCATACTTTTTTTATTTCGGGAATTGACCTCAGCCAAAGCTCCAAGTTTGTAAGCTGCCAGATGAACATCATGTGGTTCTCCCTGGCAGCTCCAGAAGTGACAATGTCTTGGTGGTCTTTAAACAGTTGTTCAAGCCGTGGGAGAACGTAAATGTTGCGGTCTCGAAAAACTTTTGAGCTTACCAAGTCACGGACTTGCTCCAATCCACTTCCGGAGAACCAGTTATGCGCTGGAGCATTCCACCCAGTTTTTTTTGCCCGGGTTCTTGTTTCTTCGGGAAGAATTTCACGCATGGCTTCTCGCAGCAAAATTTTAGATAGCCCGTGTTCTATTTTGAGACTACCAGGCATTCTAAACATAAATTCGGCAACCCTATAGTCAAGAAATGGCAGGAAGTTATCCATGCCGAAAATATTTGCCTGACGGTCTTCGGCTCTTAAGCAGCACGGTACGGTTTCGAAGTAAAGGTCCTGAAAAGTGCGATTAGTTAGATAAGTTTTGTACGGGTGGTCCATTGTGGGTGTGTAGGATTCTGAGAAGTACTCCTGATTTATGGCGTCTAAGTAACGGAATAGACGGCGCTTATCGGGCAGGCAGTGGCCGGGACGTGCAATGTCCACCCTTTCTGTTATCTCGTGCTCTGCGATTTCGCGGTTTTTTTTATAAATTGGATGATCGTGTAGTTTTTCCCAGGCATCAATTTCAGAGTTTAATAAATCATGATGTCTGGACAGTTTCAGGTCCGCAAAGTAGTAAAAATAATGTTCGTATTCGCCTGCATTTAGCTCATCGCCGCCAAGTCCTCCAAATAGGCTTCGGTAACCTTGATTCGCAGCGCTTTCGCATAATAGATAGTGTGACAACCAAGTGGCGGTTGCCACTGGTTCATCATGGCTATCGATCATTTTGCGGATTAATTTAAAAATGTCAGGTGTCCCGATGACTTGAGCTTTCCAGTTTTCGACGCATGGCGCCAACATGCTCTGAATTTCGCTGCGTTCATCGTAAGTTTGGTCAACGTACACTGAAGAAATGGCATCGTGCTTGCGCCCCGTTTGGCGCACGGCGCATGCAAGTACTGATGAGGAATCCATGCCTCCCGATAGGGTAAAGACTGGCAGATGCGCTTTTCTTAATCGCAGAGTGACGCTTTCGCAAAGTAAAGCTCTGTATTGCTCTGCCAAGGAAAACTTATCAATGGGGGTACCACTGTAAAGTTGAGTGGGATCGAGTGACCACCACTTTGCGGTCTCGAAGATTTCCGGATTACCATATGCATCGATTCGTAAGCGCATACAGTGGCCTGCAGGCAGTTGCTTAATTGCGGTATAGGGTGAACGTGTGGGGTAGTTGTCTATATACCGGTAGTGTGATCCTGCAAATCTCCCGATGTATTCAGGATCGGGAATTAGCTCTATTCCGAGACGGGCCAGCGATGCACAACGAGAGGCAAATGTTATTCGGGATGAGGCTTCGAAATAGTACAGGGGTTTTACCCCGAACCTATCCCGGCTAATGTAACAATTCCCGCTTGCCTCATCAATTATTATTAGTACAAAATCACCATTGAGTGCTTCCAGCATCTTGGGAAAACCGCGCTGATGGTAAAGGTCGATTAAATAGTGTGGAGCCCGATACTCTTTGGTGCTTTCGCACAGATCTGCATCGTTATAGATATGACCATCTAGTAGCACTACTGTCTGGTCTTTCTGGCCAAATACTTGAGTCTGCCATCCGGTCCAGCCGAGTTGCACCTGTCCGGAATCAAGAACTTTTGTGGTGACAGGACTGACATCTGATTGATAGTTTGCGACTGCAGCCAGCGCGCTATCCAGATGATTTTTGTTGCGCGTTGTGGCAAACATCTCCCCTACAATTCTGCTCATTTGGCTTTCTTTTTGTAAATGGTTTAAGAGCTTGGTAATTTACTGATTAAGGAACAGGGCTGAGTTCAAATATATGCCACAGGTAATTCGTTTTGTGTCCCAATCCTGATTCGAGGTCTAGGAATGGAGCGATAAGAAACGTGACCGTCTCAACCCATGATTTTTTGAGCTCGTGTAAAGCTGCCGGATTTTGTCGAGCTAATTTCTCGTACATATTCATGAAGACGGAAAACATGGGTCGCAAACCAATTTCATACATTCTCCCCACAGAATCGGGAATGAATTTGTCGTGCCGCGACAAGGAGAACCTTGCATTTGAAAATTTAGCTTCCCACTGTAGCAGGGTCTTTGCATGTGCTGTTGCGTTTTCGTGACGCCCGCGATCTAAATCGGCTATCCAATTACTTGGCGCGATTTGATGAAAACGGTAAATCAGAGTGTCAAGGACATTTATGTCGGGAGCAATTGTATATAATTTCCCGTTTGTAGATAGTACCCGCTTAAACTCCGCGAGCAAACCATCTAGGTCATTGACCCAATATAGGTTGGGGGCCCAGATTGAATTTATTGAGTGCGTCGCATAAGGTGCAAGTGGGGTTCCCGGTGCCCAATTGTATAAATGTTTATATACACCATAGCGAGTAGCTTTATCCAAATGGGACTGCTTCCAATCCAGGCCATGGGTAAAGAAATTCTTGGCCGGATGGATTATTGATGAAATTCTAGGTGTACCACTAGAGATATTGTAGTAATCGTCCTTGAGTGATGCACCTTTGTGGGAGTTTCTACTCCATGAGACTTCATCAAACACGTCAAAATCGGGTGCCATTACTCCGCCGAATAGTGTAAATGTGTTCAGTCCATCCATGCATCCAAACTCGAGATTTGGTGGATTCAATTGGGCTACGCCAAACTTGGCAGCGGCGTGCAGCATGTGTGCGTACCAGAGTGCGCTTTCCGGCCGCAGCCACAAGGCAGAGATCAAGGGCCCAAAAAATTCTCCGGGGCTATTCCGCATGCGCGAGCTCAAACAAGTGCCAAAGTTTTGGGAATCCGGCTTGGGTTTGCCATTTGTCGTCGCATAGCGGTTCCATGAAATGGGAGATTACTTCTACCCAGTGGTGCTTTAGGTCTAACCAATCTGTTGGTGAGGATTGCTTTAGCATTTGGTACATTGTTAAAAATACATCAAACATCGGCCTAAAGCCGATTTGGTAAATATTTCCGGCCGCACTTGGCAGAAAAGTCTTGTGGTCGGTAATTTCAAGATTGCAGGACTGAAACAATTGCTGCCATTCGCTGAATGATTTTGCGTTGGCAGTTAGATTTTTTGAAATGCCGCGGTCAACAAATGCTAGCCAATCCTTTGGCAAATAGCTAAGCGACGCAAGGTATTGGTGTTCAATCTGCAGTTGGTCGGGCATGATTGTGTATATCTTTCCATTCTTTGCAAGCATAGAAGCGTGGGATTGGAGAAGTGGTGACAGATTGTTTTGGGATGTCCAGTACAAATTAGGTGACCAAATAGTTGAAAAGGCCCGAAGCCCTAACTGAATGTGCAAGGGTTGGTCAAGCGGGACTTCAATTAATTCTCGGTATATATTTAATCGCCGCGCTTTTGTTAGATGTGATCTGCGCCAGGATACGCCCACGTCAAAATACTGTTCGGGTTGTTTTTCTACGAAAATTAGCGCATCTGGTAATGTGCCGTCAAAATAGTCAGGAGAGGATGACTCTGGTTTGAATGTAAAATTCTGGGAGTGCGCAGCGTCAGCTGCCAAGTCAGCGTAGTCGTCAAATTCAAAGGGCAGAAGCCCGCCCAAGAGAACAAATGAATTTACTCCATCGGTGCAGCCGTACTCAAGTGCGGGGTGGGTGAAGCGTGGAACGAGCATATTCCCGACTGCAGCAAGTTCATGAGCGTCCCATAATGCACGTTCAGGCCGGAGCCAAAGTGCTGGAATTAGCCGCGAAAACATTTCGAGTGTAGTGATCATGGTTTATTGCCCACAATGTAAAAAGCTGATGCCATAAAATTGCCGCGCCAATTTTCCGGATCTTTTTCCATTTCGAGACTTTGTTTCAGAAATATGTCCGGCATTAGGCTCTGAAACATTGGTGGGAATGCATGAAAGTGGTAGAAGAGGACTTTTAAATTTATGAAACCTGCGTCACTAAACACTTGTTGCAATTCAAACGGGTTATGGGTTCTAGATAGTACTTCGTCATATCCCGGCTCGGCGTTCTTCCCTTTGCGAATAGATGGCAGGTCCATTTGGAATTGCCGGCTAATTTCAATTTGTAGGGTTTCAATTTGTTTTGGATCGGCGCCAAAGCTGTTCTGCAGTAGTGCTGGTCGAATGAGCTGATTCATCATCAATTCGTAGGAATAGCGGTTAAGAGTAAACAGAGCAAATAATTGATTGCGCGCTTCGACTGCACAGCAGCCGCCGGGACTCAGGGCCGCGAAAATATTCTCGGCGACCGTAGTGTCGTCGTCTTGCGAGATGTGGGGCATTACCCCGCCACAAATTATGCTGTCGAATAATCGTCGGTTGTCAGGAGCGTGGAAAGCTTTGGGTTCTAAAATATTGCCCGCCCATATCCTGCTTGGTGACAGGCGCAAATCAATAAATATGCGCTTGGCTTCCGCCACCATCTCTGGAGTGAGATCAAATCCGTAAAGGTCTAATCCTAGATCCGCTACGTTGCGAAGAAAGGAGGCGGGTCCGCATCCAGCATCAAGCAACGACATACCTGATGACTGAGCAAGTAGCTTTCGCAAAAGGTGCAGTTGAACCGGTGGATAGGCAGCGGTTTCTCCGTAGTAATCAGAGTAATATGTATTTCCCCACGTTGAGTAACACTTGGCTATCGCTTCTTCGTAAGTATTCATTTTGTGGGCTGCTCTGGACTTGGAGTACTAATGTACATAAGGCGGCCGGGCTGGAAGTGTTGGTGCCCTACTGGAAAATAACTTGTTTGCACGGTGTACCGTGAGAGAGTCGTCTTATTAATTCCCGAAGAATGAAACAGATTCATTGAAAAGAGGACCAGATCACCACGATCGGCTTCGATAACTGAGGTGCTATAGCTGTGGAGTGCATCCTCTGGCAAAGAATATGACGTGGAGCTTCCGGCAACCGAGGGTGGTTTCCGTGCTCCGATTTGGTGCCCGCCTTTGTGGCTGCCTGGGCAACAGATAATCGCACCCCGTTCTGCAGGTGTGTTGTGCATTGGAATCTATGCCGTAATACCAGCTTCATAATCGGAAACCTGCTCTTGGTTAAATTGATCTTGGTGCCACCCAATGAAGTTAATACTATCGTGTGGCTGCGCCATAATCAGTGTGTGAACAAAATTGCTAAGCTCAGTAGGTTGGCACTGGGCCAGCTCCGCCACAATTGATGTGACTTCAGGTGCATTGACCAGGAATTTTATGGGCACCATTGATTGCATAGAATCATAGATCGCTCGGTGAGCAACTGCGCTGCTTGTTTTCAAGATCTGCGTCAGATTATTGAAGGTTGGATTCTCCAAGAATTCGGAATCTCCAAATTCCTCAAATTTACCCTTGAAGTATTTTTTGAGCAGGGTAATGTAAGAGACTTCTATAGCTTTAATGTAAGGATCGGGGATAACATTCGCTAGATGGATGTAACCATTGCTTTGAAAAAACTCCAGCTGATGGTTTGAAAGTATTTGGGTTGGCATTGTGCTCGTGTAATATCTCTAAAATTTCAGCAGCGCTTAAGGTTGGCAGTGCGGTTATTTTCTCGTGACTAAATATCTTCCGATAATTACCGCATCTAAGGCTGAGCGGTTCATTGTGTCGATTGCTTGCTGCGGACCCAGAACTATTGGATTTCCATGCAAATTAACTGATGTATTTAGTAGGGCACCAACTCCTGTGAGTTTCTCAAATTCGCCGATGATAGCGTAGTATTCAGGGTTGGCAGCCTCCTCAAGAATTTGTGGGCGCACGGTAAAGTCCGCTGGGTGTATTGCTGCTGGAATTTCTCGGCGGCCCTGTACGGTGGTATCAAAAGCCATGGTCATGTATGGGCATCTGAGAGATTTTGGATTCTCAATGTAATCGTCCTGTCTCTTGGCCAGAACAGTTGGTGTAAATGGCATCCAAAAGTCGCGGTATTTTATTTTGGAATTTATCTTTTGAACTGATTCGGGATTCCGTGGATCTGCTAGGATAGAGCGGTTTCCAAGAGCGCGCAGGCCAAATTCCATTCTCTCTGAACAGCGCGCTATCACAAGTCCTTGTTCGAGCAGCTGCGCAATAGCGCTGGGCGATGTGTTGCTAGTTACGTCGTAGTGCTCGCGCACTTTGTTCTGGCTCAGAGTTTCTTCTACTTCTTCGGTCGAAAACTCTGGTCCGAGGTAAATATTTTCAAGGGGAGCGAGCGAATCAAAGGTTTGCCCAGTATGATTTAGATGTCTCCACATTTCCGCATAACATGCACCAATGGCCACTGAAGTGTCTCCAGATGCAGGGGGAATGTAAAGGTCTTCAATGCCATCAAGTTCCGCGATTTTCTTGCATGCCTTGATATTTTGGGCCACACCGCCTGTAAAACACACGCGGGATAACCTCGTGAAGCTTGAAGCAGCTGCAACCCATTCTGCAAGTAATTCCTCAGTAAATCGCTGCAGCCCGCCGGCGATGCCATCGAACCTATGGCCTTCAAAGCGATCCCTAAACCAAAAGTATAAATCCCGAGGGGCTTGGTCATACACAATATTGGTGCCCTCCACCCGTAAAAGTTTTCGGAACACTTCGTAACTTCGGGAGGCTTCGTAATTGGTAGAGTAGGGTGCAAGGCCCATAACTTTGTACTCGTGCTGTCCAGGCTTCATTCCTAGTAAAAGCGTAATGTATTGGTAAATATGGCCAAGGTGATTTTCGAGTGTATGGGAAATATTTGTTTGTTGGTGTACAGAGAATCTGGAGACGCTGCCATTTGAATAGTCTCCAATTCCTTCGGCCGTTAGAGCAAGGGTCTCGCACCGCAAGTTGCTTGAAAAATAGCCATAGAACGTATGGCAGTCCTCATGGGTAACGGTCCGAACCCGGGCACTCGGGACCCCCAAAAGTCCTGAGACCGTAGAAATCCGAAGTATTTGCATCGCCTTCATTTCTTCGGGCTCCATATACCCGCCGAGAAATGCATCAGAAGCATAAGTATTTTCGTATGACCATTCAGGATTGTCTTTGAAGAGGCTATAGTAATCCACCCGCTTTTTTTCAAACAACAACGGCTTCCAGTAACTATGTTGTTCCCGCACCCAGTCATCCACGGAAAAATTCGCGCCGCGTTTGATTTTCATAAGAACCGGATTTAAATTGTGCGATGCAAGGGCTACCGCATCCAGCTGTACCGACGAAATCCCAGCTTCAGAGAGGCAATATGCAATGGAATGATGCGGGTAGCCGTAGTCGGCTTTCAAGCCTGTAAATCTTTCCTCTGATGCGGCGGCCACGAGTTTTCCATCCCTCATTAATGCAGCGGAAGCTTCATGCATTTCGTGAATCCCCAGCACATAGGTCATTTTAATGTAATACTCCGTGTGGTTTCTTATGATGGGTAGTTGAAATCATTTTCACGAGCACAGCGCAAGCGCAAGCGCAATTCTTGCATAGTTTGCCTGCCCGACCGATAGTTTGTTTCGCGTTATGAAAATCTGGTTGTCGCGTCGCGTCAGGGAAGTCGCATAATTGTGAATATTTAATGCAAATACTTGTGTATCCCCCTAGAATATCACAGTTTCGGGTAGAGGGGTGCTACTCAGGTGCTATGGTGTGAGTGCTCACTTTGCCTGAAAGTTGTGTCTAAGAGACACGCGTTTAGCGCGCTTACGTCTTCGACTGTTTTTTGCTCATTGCTGCGCCATGAATAATTGTCCGCGCAATGAATGAACTATTTACGCGTAGCGTAAACCACCTCTAAAGTTCTCTTCGGAAAATTTCCAAATCGTTTGCGAGTAGCACAGCGGATTATCGGCGCTCTTTCGTGGATTTTAAGTCGCCGCTACTGTTTAGTTGCGATGGCGCGAATTGTGCGCTTGGTGCTTGGCTCTTGCTGCCTTTCAATTGTGAATGCGGAGAATCCTGAACGGTCAACAAGCAGACTTGTTGATGAAAAACTAAACACGTGCAAATGGTCAATGAAAAATTCTTCCCGGCCAGAGCCCATGGTTTCGGCCGCTTCGCCATCCGGCAATTCTAAGTAGACTACGCCACCCGGCTTTAGGAAAAATCCGGCGCGTCGCAGCATGTTAATCGGGTTTGTTACGTGCTCCAGTACTTTGTTAAATGTGATCACGTCGTAGTGGGATTGCGGCATAAGTTCAAAAAAGTCACCGCATAAGGCAATCACATTTGCGAGCGACCTGATGTGGGCCGCAGATTTTGGATCTGGGTCCAAGGCAGTTACTGCGTAGCCGCGCTGCGCCATTGCAAATGGAAAGATGCCGAGTCCTGATCCTATGTCAAGAATGCTGACCGTGGCCGGGTCATACTGGCCAATGTGTTCTCGCAGATGGCGTTCAATGCGGTTGCAGCGGCCATAATTGTCAGATTGTTCCGGGGCAAGTTTGGTTAACCTTTCAAAAGATTGCTGCATCCCAAGGTCAC
>Ga0208960_1001968_pt1 | contig 10671 bp, 9 predicted proteins | sample GreLakmeON33MSRF_FD_187703 | JGI IMG/M metagenome (GOLD analysis project Ga0208960, IMG submission 187703) | Freshwater lentic microbial communities from great Laurentian Lakes, MI, USA - Great Lakes metaG ON33MSRF (SPAdes) | ecosystem: Environmental > Aquatic > Freshwater > Lake | place: Great...
AGGGCCGACGGCGGATCGGTGGTGCTCGTCTCGAGCGCTGCGGCGCGTGTGGGCCTTGCCAATCACGAGGCGATCGCAGCGGCCAAGGCTGGCGTCATCGGCCTGATGCTTTCGGCGGCTGCCACCTACGCCCGGCAGAAGATTCGGTTCAACGCAGTGGCCCCTGGACTGGTGCGAACGCCTCTGACCAAGGGGCTCGTTTCGAGCGAGTTGGCCGAAAAAGCCTCGGTGGCTATGCACCCGCTGGGGCGGTTAGGGGAGCCCGAAGACGTGGCCCGGGCGATCGCCTGGCTCTTGGATCCGGCACAGGGCTGGATCACCGCGCAGGTGATTGGCGTGGATGGCGGACTGGCCGATGTGCGGGGCCGCCCGGGGTGAGGCTTCCGAAATCCTGATGCAACGCCTATTCTGTGGGGCATGAAAACAAACACCCCCGCTGCGGCTCCTACGTTTCGTCTCTGGCTGATGATGGTTTTGGAATTTGCGATTTGGGGTGCGTGGCTGCCGCTCATCTGGGGCTACATGGGCGCCCAAGTCTCCGATGGTGGCCTCGGTTTCACTCCAGCCCAGACGGCCTGGGTGGGCAGTGCCTTCGCAATCGCCTCGATCGTGGGGATTTTCTTTTCCAGTCAGTTTGCCGACCGGACGTTTGCCGCCGAGAAGTTCATGGCCGCGAGCCATCTGGTAGGCGGCCTGTCGATCCTCGGGATGTACTGGGCCAAGGATTTCCCCACGTTCTTCGGGCTGATGCTCGTGCACTCGCTTCTCTACGTGCCGACGATTTCCGTTTCTAACTCAATCGCGTTCACCCACATGAAGAACGCCGAGAAGGAGTTTGGCTTGGTGCGCATGGGCGGCACGATCGGCTGGATCCTCGCCGCCTGGCCACTTTTTTTCCTGCTGGAAGGGAAAACTGGTGCCGCGGCGACGACAGCGAAGGCAAACATCTTCCTCGTCGCCGGAATTGCGTCACTGCTTCTGGCCGCCTACAGCCTCACGCTGCCACACACGCCGCCGAAGCGGGCGGCCGCCGGTGAGGGAGGCCTGGCATGGCTCAAGGCTGTCAAATATCTCTCGAAGCCCTTCCTGCTTGTGTTGTTCGTGGTGACGTTCATCGATTCGGTGATCCACAACGGCTACTTCCTGTTGGCCGGAAACTTTCTCGGCGACAAAAATGCCGCTGACATCGCCCAGAAGTGGATCATGCCAGTGATGAGCATCGGCCAAGTGGCGGAGATCGCCACGATGGCCGTCCTCGGCGGCGTGCTGGCCCGGCTCGGCTGGAAGACCACCATGATCCTCGGCATTCTTGGGCATGCGGCCAGGTTCGCTGTCTTCGCCTTCATGCCGCAGAACCAGGTCATGATCATCGCCGTGCAGGTGCTGCACGGGGTCTGCTATGCGTTTTTCTTTGCCACGCTCTACATCTTTATCGACGCTGCCTTCCCCAAGGACGTCCGCTCCAGCGCCCAGAGCCTGTTCAATCTGCTGGTGCTGGGATTGGGGGATCTGGCTGCCAAGTGGTACTTCATCCCATTGCAGGAACGGCTGACCGAGAACGGCACGACTGATTACAGGCAGTTGTTCTTGGTGCCCTCGGCCATGTCGCTGGCCGCCGCTGTGATTCTGCTGGTGGCCTTCTGGCCGCCGCGTTCGCTGGCCGTTGCCGCTGACGATTCCGATGCACTGCCTGCCCGCTAAACCATTCCATGGCCTGCAGACTTCCAGTGCATTGCCTATGCAATGCACTGGAGTGACTAGAATATTTGCCCGTGCATGTCCTGCATGTCTTTCTACGAGAGGAGCTCTCCATTGAAACCCGCTGATCCCATCCGCACGCTGCCAACGGCCGATCCTTCGGGCCCCTTGGATTCGATCCACCACGTGGCCATCGCCGTTGAGAATGTGGGCGAGGCGGTGGACTGGTATCGCAAACATTTTCGCTGCGAAATTGGCTATCAGGACGATACCTGGGCCTTGCTGCAATTCGGCAACACACAACTGGCGCTCGTGATTCCGGCTCAGCACCCACCCCACATCGGCTTCATCCATTCCCAAGCCGAGGCATTTGGAAACTTAAAACTCCACCGCGACGGCACGCGGAGTTGCTACGTGGCCGATCCGTCGGGCAATCCGGTCGAAGTGCTGGCGCCGATTGAGCCTTGAAATGTGATTAAAAGAGAAAGAAACTAGCCTAAAATCTACCTTGCGTCGGTGCCCGTAAGGCTCCTAATCTTCCCACTTCCTCCTGCGTTGGATGCGGGGGAACCCGAGCGGGAGAATTGCCGATGACACTGACACTCAGAATCCTTGCCGACCAACTTGGCGGTACGCTTTTCGATGCTGCTGGAGCCGCCACAACTGACGCTCAACCGCAGCAGATCATCGGCGCAGCCACGCTCGAAACGGCCGGCCCCCAAGACATCACGTTGGTCGACTCCGCTGACAAAATCCATCTGCTTGCCAAAAGCCACGCCGGCGCCGCGATCGTGCCGCCGGGCTCTGGCCCGCTGGACCGTCCAACGATAGAAGTAGCCGATGTGCATCGGGCATTCGCTCTGGCAATTGTTGGCTTCCGGCCGCCGCGACCGGCCGAGCGGGTCGGCGTGAGCCCGCTGGCTGTTGTGCACCATACCGCGAGGATCGCAGCGGATGTGGATATCCATCCGCTGGCCACGATCGGCGCAGATGTGGAGATTGGTGTCGGGGCGATCATCCACTCCGGTGCCAGGATCATGGCCGGCTGTCGGATTGGGGCTGGCACGATCATTTTTCCCAATGCCGTACTCTATGAAGACACTCGCGTCGGCAAGCGTTGCCTCATCCATGCGGGCGCCAGCGTGGGCGCTTACGGATTTGGGTACAAGATTGTGGATGGTGCCTATGCGATATCCGCCCAACTCGGCTGGGTCGAGATTGGAAATGATGGAGAGATTGGGGCCAACACCACGATTGACAGGGGCACCTACGGACCCACAGTGATTGGCAACGGCACAAAGATCGACAACCTTGTGATGATCGCGCACAACTGCCGGCTCGGCGAGCACAACATGATCTGTTCGCAGGTGGGTGTGGCGGGCAGCACCACCACCGGCGATTGGGTCGTGATGGCTGGGCAATGCGGCGTGCGTGACCACGTGCACATCGGCGACGGCGCGATTCTCGGGGCGCGGTCGGGGGTGTCCAACGACGTGCCGGCTCGCACCACCGTGCTGGGCGAGCCAGCCATCGAACTGCGGGAGCGGAAATTACAACTGGCCACAATCAGCAAGCTGCCGGAAATGCGCAAAGCTCTCAAGCAACTCGCTGCACGCGTGGAGGCACTGGACCGCCTTCACACCACCCCCAGCGCCGAAGCCGCCTGACGTGCTCTTTCTCCATGACGCCATGACTCCATGATTCCATGACGCACCACAACACGCACACACTCAAGGGGGAAACCATCGGCATCTTGGCCGGTTGGGGCCGATTTCCTCTGGCTGTCGCAGAAGCCATTCACCGACGAGGTGGCCGCACGGCCGTGCTCTCGATCCGCGACCATGCAGATGCAGCGATAGAATTATTGGCAGACGAGTATGGCACCGTCGGCGTGGCAGAGATCGGTAAAGCCATTGATTTTTTTCGTCGCCACGGCGTGCGTCGTGCCACGATGGCCGGCAAGATTCACAAAACCAAGCTCTTCGCAAGGGGTGCGTGGGTCCGCCATTTGCCCGACTGGCGTGGGCTGCAAACATTCTGGCCGCATTTTATCAGCCGTCGCCGAGACAATCGCGATGACTCCCTTTTAAAAGCGATTACCAACGCGATGGAAGCCGGCGGCGTCCACATCTGCCCGGCAACCGACTTTGCTCCAGAACTCTTGGCCGACAGTGGAGTGCTTGCCGGCAGGCCCCTGTCGTCGTCGGAACAATCCGACATAGCGTTTGGCTGGCGGCTGGCAAAGGCACTGGGCCAACACGATATTGGGCAAACGGTCGTCGTCAAAAACCGGGCGCCGCTGGCCTTGGAAGCCATCGAGGGCACGGACGAATGCATCCGCCGCGCCGGTCGGCTCTGCGGCTCTGGCGGTATGGTCATCGTAAAAGTGGCCAAGCCGCAACAGGATCTCCGGTTCGATATGCCCACGATTGGCATCGGCACACTTGAATCGTTGCGAGCCGCTGGTGGGCGAGTGCTGGCCATTGAGGCTGGTCGAACCATTCTAGTGGATGCCGATCGGCTTTCCATTTTTGCTGAGCGGAGCGGCGTCACCATCGTCAGTTTCTTTGACGATGCCGGCGAGGCTCTCATGCGGCCGGCAGTTCAAGACGCAGCATGAGCGTGGCCTTTGGCACAGTGCCGACAAAACGGCTATCGTGTAGGCGTACGTGTCAGGTATGCCCTGTTGTCGGAATTGTTGGCAATAGATGGCGTAGAAGCAATGCCACAATGGCTCCCGCCGGCCCAATGAATGCAAACCCTCAACCGCCGCAATGCTGCCGTCCACGCCTTGCGACGGGCGTAGTCGCTCTGGTTTGGATGTTGCTCGTCGGCATGGCACAGGCACAACAAAGCGATATCGAGCCACTGGCCATCGACGCGGCGATTGAAGAAACCGCGCTGACCGAACCCCAACTCACCCACTTCATGGGCCGCGAGATCGCGCAGACGATGCATTTCACGGGCGCTCCGTGGCTGGTGCGCGAGAGCCGCCAGCGAGAGGAGGATTGTCGATTGCTGCTGGATGCCTTGGAAATCCAGCCAGGGCAGACCGTCTGCGACATGGGTTGCGGCAACGGATTTTACACGCTTGAACTGGCCAAACTCGTCGGGCCTCGTGGGCTTGTTTACGCCGTTGACGTGCAGCCACAGATGCTTGGATTCTTGGGTCGGCGCGCAGCTGAGGAACACCTCACAAACATCCGGCTTGTGTTGGGCACGCCGAAAGATCCCCGCTTACCCAAGGGAAAAATGGACGTGGTGTTGTGTGTTGATGTCTACCACGAGTTCTCGGACCCAGAGACAATGCTCGCGAAAATGCGGGAGAGTTTGGCTGTGGGTGGCCGACTCGTCTTGGCAGAGTTTCGCGGCGAAGATCCCGCCGTGCCGATCAAACCGCTTCACAAAATGACCAAAGCACAGGTGCGTGCTGAATTGGGGCCGGCCGGATTTGAGTGCAACCGAGAATTTGATCGACTGCCCTGGCAACACTTGCTCTTTTTTGGAGTCCGCAGCGAACCGTCAACCGAGCCGAGTGGCGCACGCTGAATCAGCCGCAGCGTGAATGCGATCGGCCTCACGCCTGTCCCAGCATCACGTCTGGTCGCAAGCTCACCGCCCAGCCTGTGCCGATCGTTTCCAAACGCAAACGTCCCGCAAGCATTTCGCTTTCGATCCGCACAACACATCCCGTCGCGGCTGCCAGATCGACTGCGTCGCTTGAGAGCAATTCAAACGTGCCTGCGGCGATCCGCCTAGCAAATCCTCGGCCCCCCGAAATCTCTCCTTCAACGTGATCCAACCACGCCAGACGGTGCGGCACAATTTCCATCGCAGCAACGCACGGCCCGCCTGCCTGCGGCACGTCCATCAGCCGCCACGTTCGGCATGCTTCGCCAGCTTCCAGGAGCAGGTCGAAGTGCCGGCCAAGAGGATCGGCGGGGGCGGCGGTGTGTTCGAGGAGTGCGAAGCGTGGCATGGCAACAGAGGCATCACAAGAAAGAGAAAGCGAACGCTGGCTAATAGTCGCTGCCAGACAGAGTTCCAGCTGCAGGCTCGCTCGGCAGCACCAGCGGCTTGGGCCTGTGACGCACCGCGCGGCGGGCGTTTTCATCCCTGAGGCGTTCGACAACGGCGTCGAGGCTCATCGCGCCTAAATCGCCGTCGAGTCGGTCTCGCAGGCTGACAGTGCCCGCCGCCTCATCCCGAGGACCACAGACAACCATGCATGGAATCAGCTCCAGTTGCGCCGTTCGCACCTTTGCGCCGAGCTTCTCAGCCGCGAGATCCAGCCCCACTCGCAAGCCCGCCGCCTCCAATTTAGATTGCACAAGCCTTGCGTATCCCTCGCTCTTCTCACTCACCGGCAGCACACGCACCTGCTCTGGCGCCAACCACAGCGGGAACGCACCGGCGAAGTGTTCGATGAGCACGCCGATAAAGCGTTCCATCGAACCCAGCGGTGCCCGATGGATCATCACAGGCTGGTGCCGACCGTTATCGGCGCCGATGTATTCCAAATCAAATCGCTCGGTGCTGGGCAGGTTGTAGTCGAGTTGCACCGTGCCAAGCTGCCACTCTCGACCCAGCGAATCATTCACGACGAAATCGATCTTCGGACCGTAAAAAGCTGCTTCGCCCGGCTCGGGCTCGCAGCCCGGCAGGTTCATCCGACGGGCGACGCGTTGAATGGCAGCCTCCGCCTCGTCCCACCTCGCAGGCGGCCCGACGTATTTGTCACTTGTCGGATCGCGGAAACCCAACCGCACGCGGAAATGATCAAACGCCAGACTCTCCAGCACTTTGAGCGTGAAATCGATGCAGCCGGCCACTTCCTCTTCAACTTGCTCAGGCATACAGAATATGTGGGCATCGTCTTGAGTAAAACCTCGCACCCGAGTCATGCCGCCCAACTCCCCCGACTGCTCGTAACGGTAGACGGTGCCAAACTCGGCCAGCCGTAGTGGCAGCTCCTTATAGCTTCGCGGTCTCGCTTTATAAATCATCGTGTGGTGCGGACAGTTCATCGGTTTGAGGAGATACTGCTCGTCTTCGCTCATCACAATCGGCTTGAATTGGCTGTCGGCGTAGTAGGGATAGTGGCCCGATATCTTGTAGAGATCCACCTTGCCGATGTGCGGCGTGTAGACCGGCTGGTAGCCGCGTTTTGTGAGTTCCTCTCGCACAAATGATTCCAGCACGCCGCGCACAATCGCTCCCTTGGGCATCCAGAGCACAAGGCCCGAGCCAACCAGCGGACTGGTTGTAAAAAGATCAAGCTGCTTGCCGAGCACGCGGTGGTCGCGTTTTCGGGCTTCCTCCATCGCCAGTAAGTGCGCGTCCAGATCTGCCTGCGTAAACCATGCTGTGCCGTAGAGTCGTTGGAGTTGTTCGCGCGAGGCATCCCCTTTCCAATAGGCTCCTGCGATGCTTGTGAGCTTGACGGCGCCAATGCTCCCAGGACTCGGCAGATGCGGTCCGCGGCACAGATCGACAAATTCGCCCTGCCTGTAAAACGACAGCGTCTGATGATCGGCCAAGCCCGTCTGGATGTGTTCGACCTTGAGCGGCTGTTTGAGATCTCGCACAATCTCGACGGCTTTGTCGCGAGGCACTTCAACTCGCTCAAAAGCTTCGTCGTCTGCGATAATTTTTTTCATCTCAGCCTCAATGGCCGGGAGATCCTCTTCGGTGATCGGACGGCTGGCCCGCATGTCGTAGTAAAAGCCCGCGCCAACGGTAGGCCCAAACGCCAGTTCAACGTCGTCGAACAGACGCATCACCGCGCGGGCCATCACGTGTGCTGCCGAATGCCGCATAACAGCAAGAGCCTTTGAGTCGCCGGCGTGCAGCCATTCGATCGTACTGTTGCCATCGGTGGGGAGCACCGCGTCGAGTCCAACTGTCTTGCCGTCGAGCACGGCTGCAATCGGCCGTGGGCGTTTGGATTTTCCGGCACCGCTTCCGCCACTGGCTTGAGACCCTTGAGCGGCCCCGGTATCTGTGGCAATGTCGGCCACGCGTGCGCCAGGGAGATAGTCGTGAACAACGCCGTTGGGGAAGCGAACGGTGGGCATGGTGTGTGCTATCGGGTGGTATCAGATCGGGAATAGAAGGCGGCTCTGATTTCAAAGTATCCGGTCCGGCGCGCCAGCCACAAGGGCATGCCATCCGCTACGCACAACGCTGGCTTGACTGCCAGCGGGCTTGGCGCGACACTACAGCCACCATCTGCGGCGGGCGATTAGCTCAGTTGGTTAGAGCACTAGCTCGACAAGCTAGGGGTCACAGGTTCGAGCCCTGTATCGCCCACTCAACACATGTGCACTATCTCGCGTGGTGAAGCAAACTCAGTCAAAACGGGAATTTGCTCATGCGAGACCGTGGCGGGCTGCGAGTCAAAACGGCTCTCCGCGTGCACTGACTGCATGCTTTATGCAGCGCCTTTTCTTCGGTCGGTCCCTCGCCCTTCGTGGCCTTCTCAAAGTCGGCATCTGTCATGACCTGCCCCCATGAATGCCGCCAGTTCTTAAGTTAGGATTTCTCCCTTTTCACGCTGCCCCCAACTTGGTCGCGCCGATCATCGCTAGGATGCCTGCCCGGATTGCTTCGGGAAGATTCGACCAGGCACTGACCACGGCTTTCAAGTCAGAACCCAGCGGGGCTTCCCTCGCATCGAGTGTAGCGCTTTGAGTGCCACACCCATTCCACCCCGATGATTCCATGGCATGTTCGAGCCCTGTATCCGAAGGCACTGTGTGGTCGGATCGTGTTGGTGTTCTGCCGCCACCGATCGAAATAGCACCTTGGCCTCAAGCAGCGTGTCAAACGCTTCCCGTTCCAGCAGTTCGTCTCGAAGCTTCCCGTTGAAGCTCTCGATGGTGCCATTCTCCCTATGGTGAGCAATGGCTCGATAAATAAAGTCTTCACACCAACTCGCCCCAGCCACTCCCGGACGCACTTGGCCGTGAACTCTCGCGAGAGTCGCTGCGGATATTTTCCGGCACACCCTTGCAGATAAACAGGCCACTGCAGGACGGCCCCTTATCCGAACCCTCACCACATTTCTTGACAATCGCTCATAAGCTATTGAAGGTTCCCAATCGGAATGGTGTGAAAAACTACACTGCGACTGTTTCCATGAGATTGGGGGCGCGCACGTCAGCAAAGCCCATTTCACGAAGTTGTTTTTCAAGGGCAAATAACGACCCCGGTTCGCCGTGAACCAGTCGAACGCGGCTCGTTCCGGCGACGGCTCCCTGGAGAAGCCATTCGAAATCGTTTTTGTCAGCGTGGCCTGAAAACCCTTTGACTTCCGCTACGTCGATCCACTTGTTCCAATCTTTGCCATGAAACCGAACAGTCGGCCGAGGCAACAAAAGCTGTGCCCCGATCGAATCCGGTGCCTGATAGCTGACTAAAACAACCGTCGAGCGTGGATCATCGATGTGGTATTTGAGGTGTTGAATGATTCGACCTCCCTCGCACATCCCGCCGGATGCAACGATAATACATTGATCAGGGTGCGTTGATTTTCGGCGTGCATCCTCTTCGGATTCCAGCCACTCGCACTGGATTTCTGCGATCTCAGGCACGAGGTGGTCTTTGTATTTACGGAACACTTCGTCAATCTTTTGTGCCAGCGGACTATCGACGTAGATTGGAATCCGCGGCAGAAGTCCTTTAGCCATCCAGAGTCGCAAATAGGACAAAACGAGATGGGTTCGGCCGAGGCTGAATGCAGGAATGAATACTTTCCCGCCACGCTCTAACGTGCTTGCGACAACTGCCGACATCTTTGCGCACATCGCCACGAGCGAATCATGGCTTTTTCCGCCGTACGTACCCTCGCAAATAATCAGATCAGCTGCCGGAATCTGAGAGGGCTCAGCGACGTATGGCACTCCGCGACGGCCCAGATCTCCGGTAAAGACTATCGAATACGATCGGCCATACATGTGGCCTTTGATTTCAACCATTGCACTGCCAAGGATGTGCCCCGCATCGATGAAGCGGATTTGCACATCTGGGTTTACGGCGGTGGGCTCGTGATAGTCGACGCCTGAGCACAGCTCCATCACACGATCGACGTCTGCATAGTCGAAGAAAAACTGCCCGTCCCTCAGGTCGCGAACATCGGCCCGCATCACGTTTTCGTACTGATTGATCCGTGCCGAGTCCTTCAGCATGACCTCAATCAAGTCCCGCGTAGCCGGTGTGCAGTAAATCGGACCGCAGAACCCTTGCCGGACTAAGTTCGGGAGATTGCCGCAATGATCGACGTGTGCGTGGCTGAGGAACACGGCATCAATGGTCGAGGCGTCAAAGCCAAAGTTCCAGTTGCGCTGCCTTAAATCCCGACCCCGCCCACGAATGAGTCCACAGTCAAGAAGAAAGCGGTACTCAGCAATTTCTAATAAGTGCATCGAGCCAGAAACGGCCTGCGCTGCACCGCAGAAAGTTACTTGGGGTGGCTTTCTAGACTTCCTGACTGCGTTCAGACTCATCTTTAATTGTTGTACCTAGGAAATTTGAAGTGGCGGCGTACGCCGCCATCAAAAGTATAGCCTGCGCAATCGCACGTTTGCCACGATTTCAAGGCGGAAGAGCGACGGGTGAGGTTCGTGCAACATTCGTTCTATAAGTGAGTTTCTGGAGAGTTGGCTCCAGTGGCGGTTGATCCGCCGGAACGTGTCAATGACTTTGAGACAGCTGCGGAACGAATTGAGTGTCGCTGCGTGTTCCTATTGCTGACCCAACATCTTGCATGCGGACGTTCACGCCAGTGGTCATGCGATCATGCGGTCATGCAGTCATGGCCAAGAGCGGTTCTTGTCTGATCAACTGCGCGTAGCCGCAATGAATAGGCTCGAGAAGTTGGCTGCGCTTCCCTTGGGTCAAATCCGATGCGGCCTCCCGAAACGCCAGAGTCGAGTTCGGCGTCGGCCAACAGCCGCTAGAGTCGGCTATTCT
>Ga0208960_1001971_pt1 | contig 10668 bp, 10 predicted proteins | sample GreLakmeON33MSRF_FD_187703 | JGI IMG/M metagenome (GOLD analysis project Ga0208960, IMG submission 187703) | Freshwater lentic microbial communities from great Laurentian Lakes, MI, USA - Great Lakes metaG ON33MSRF (SPAdes) | ecosystem: Environmental > Aquatic > Freshwater > Lake | place: Great...
CAACGACCACACAACACCGAGAAATGATTCTTGGTCACCATTTTCATGTTTTTATTTTTGAAGCCTTTTTAGGTTTTATCGTCTCACATCTTATATCTGAGGGAACTTTTGTAATTGGTCTTTTGGGCTTTGGAGCTATTTATGTTCTCTTATTAGTCTTTGGTCTTTTTCTTTATCAATACTTTTTAAAATTTATCGAAAAAGTAACAGCTCTTCAATTACGTCATTCATTTAACCAAAATTTAATTAAGGAACTTAGAGTTAGTTTTGCTCTCATCTTTTTACCGATTTTACTTTACTCGTTACTTAATTGGACATTTCAAAATGACAATTCGAACCAGGGTACAAGCCTTTGGTTAATTGAGGTTTTAACAAATATTATTTTTGTCTCTGTACTGACAATCTCTTGTACAGTAATAATCATGCTTAGACTCTTGCCGAACCGCGAAGTCACAGAGCCTGAATACCTCAGCATCATTAATAAAAGATTAAATCAAATTGGGATGCCTCGGTTAAGAGTCAAATGGATAGAGACAGATATAAAGAATGCTTTTGTTGTAGGCCTTAAACTCCTTAGATTTTCCAATCAAACGATGTTCATTGGAAGAAAACTCCGTACGATGTTAACTATGGAAGAGTTTGATGCTGTGATAGCTCACGAACTTGCCCATGTGGCCAATCGCCATATTCACAAACGAGTAATTGAACTTTTGAAGAATTTTATTTCAGCTCTGGTTGGTTTCGGATTACTCATGGTTATTACCCTTGGTTTCTTTCACCTTTATTTTGGTGAAGATATGGGTCTTTATGACAAACCAGTGGCCTTCGTATGTGTCCTTACTTGTATGACGTGGCTGTTTTTTAACTATTCTTTATTTTTTGATACAATTAGATCCCATGAATACGAAGCTGATGCCTTTGCAGTGGTTGAGCTTGGTGCAAGCTTTCCGGCCCTTAAGTCAGCTTTAGAAAAATTAAACCAGACTGAGGAAATGCCTGAATACTTAAAATCGAAAACAAAACAGCCTAGAAAGAGAAACTGGTTTTCGAGAATATTTAGCACTCATCCCGAAATGGCGGAACGTATAAGTTCTTTGGAACACAAAATTCAAATGGGTCTTCCATTTAATTATTATCTATCTACTCTTCAAAAAATTCGTTCGTCCCTAGGGTTCTTCTTACAGTGGAAAATTTCACTTCCTATCGTGCTTTGCTTTTCTTTCTTCATAACTTGGACAACTCTTACAATTAAAGAAGGTAGACTCTTAGTTAATTTTATCAAAGAACACGATCCACAAACTATTTTACAAAATGAGTTAATTTCTAAAAACATTAATTCGAAGCCCTTTGTTATTGGAAAGAGTCTCATGTACTACGTTGTCCAGAGGCAGAATCCAGAGCTCATCGATCATTTCCTTCAGAAGGGAGCTGATCCAGGAAGAACACTTATTTATCTTTCAGAAACTCGAAATTTTGATTTATTCCAGGCCTACTATCCTAATCTTGCGCAAAATATTTCGCAAGATGAATACTATTTGGTTCTTTTGAGAAGTGCTGATACTAATTTCACTGAGGGGTATAGGTATCTGGTTAACTCACCAAGATTTGATACCCTAAATCCCGACTACAAAGCTGATCTCGCTCGAGATCATAAGCCTAGCCGCAAGACCAGACTTCCAGCTTCAAGCCTCAACGAATAAATAAAATATTTTTTTAAAAAAAGTGAAATTGATTATTTCCAGTCTACTATGTATGAAGATTCAATTTTCATACCAGTGCCGGTTGGATTTGTAAGTTGAACTTTTACTGAAGCGCCTTTATCCATAGGAAAATCTACGCTCTCCATATCTCCAGAATTAGAAATAATTTCTACTCCACTGCTTGATACACATCTTTCAAAAGCTAATTCTGTTGCTCTTGAAGTCGAGCGATATGAACATTGAAATTCGTATTCGCCTGAACTCCAAAGATTATAATAAATTTTAATTTGTTCCCCAATTGCGTTACCCTCTTTGGCGAGTAGTTTAGTCGGAAGCTGGAACCAGGCATTTTCTGGAAGCTCGTATCTCTTAAAGGAAGATTCTGATTCATTAACCTCAATTTTGAGGTCTGTTGGTAGTTCAAGGGTTAGTTCTCGAGTACTGGCAGTGGTGGTCTTTGGATCACTGATCTTCTTCCCGCACCCGAAGACGATGGCCAGACTCACTAGAGGACAAAGTTTTTTAGTCAGATTCGAGAACATCATTCCCATCCTTGAGACATGCCTGGTTAAATAGTACCGTGAATACTATTCGGCGTTCCTAAGGGTAACTTTAAGATTTTAAGTCTCCGATTTTGTTAGTTTTGAAGGAATTTTTTTCGCAGTAGAATGGTGGGTCAAAAAAATGCTATGTGGACTACTTTTAGGCCTAGAAACGCTTCTTTCAGGATATTGAAAAACTACGGTCAGGATTTATTTCTTGGTATGCCTTGACACTCACGCCTTCGGCATTACATTGTGTGAGCTAAAAGTAATCATTTTATTGCGTTGCAATATTTATATCCCAGGAGGACCTATGACTGTTAAGCCACTTCAAGACCGAGTTCTGATTAAAAGAGTTCAGGAAGAAACTAAAACTGCTGGCGGGATTATCATCCCTGATAACCACAAAGAAAAACCTGCTCAAGGTGAAGTCGTTGCTGTTGGCAGCGGTTACCGTTTACAAGACGGTACTATAAAAGCTCTTGAACTTAAAAAAGGCGATAAAGTTCTTTTCGGAAAATATTCCGGAACAGAAGTCAAAGTTGGAGCTGATAACTTGCTCATCATGAAAGAAGACGAAATTCTCGGCATTCTTCAATAAATAAAATCATTCATTCCATAAAGGGAGATAAATATGTCAGCTAAAGAATTAAAATACTCTGAATCAGCAAGAAACTCGATCCTTGCTGGTGTAAACACACTTGCAAACGCTGTTAAAGTAACTTTGGGCCCCAAGGGTCGTAACGTTGTTATTCAAAAGTCTTTCGGCGCTCCATCAATTACTAAAGATGGTGTTTCTGTTGCAAAAGAAATCGAACTTGAAAATGCTTTTGAAAATATGGGTGCTCAACTTGTAAAAGAAGTTGCTCAGAAAACTAACGAAGATGCTGGTGACGGTACAACTACTGCAACAGTTCTTGCTCAAGCAATTTACCGTGAAGGTGTTAAGCTTGTTGCTGCTGGCCATAACCCTATGGACCTTAAACGTGGTGTTGATCTTGCAACTGCTAAAATCGTTGAAAAATTGAAAGCTATGTCTAAGAAAATTGATACTGCAGAAGAAATTGCTTCTGTTGGATCAATCTCTGCTAACAACGATATGGAAATCGGAAAACTTATTTCTGAAGCTATGTCTAAAGTTGGTAAAGAAGGCGTAATCACAATTGAAGAGTCAAAAACTGCTGAAACATCTCTAGAAGTTGTTGAAGGTATGCAATTTGACCGTGGTTATGTTTCTCCATACTTCGTAACGAATCCTGAAAAGATGGAAGCAGTTTTCGAAAATCCTTATATCCTAATCACTGACAAGAAAATCTCTTCAATGAAAGAGCTTCTTCCTACACTTGAAAAAGTTGTTCAGACTGGTAGACCATTAGTAATCATCGCAGAAGACATCGAAGGTGAAGCTCTTACAACTTTAGTTGTAAATAAACTTCGCGGTACTTTGAATGTTGCTGCTGTTAAAGCTCCTGGTTTCGGTGACCGTCGTAAAGAAATGTTGAAAGATCTTGCGATCCTTACTGGTGGAACTGTTGTTTCTGAAGAGCTTGGAATGAGCCTTGATACAACTCTTATTACTGATCTTGGGACTTGTAAGAAAATCAAAATCGATAAAGAAATCACTGTTGTGGTTGATGGTGCAGGTAAAAAAGCTGATGTTGAAGCTCGTGTAGCTGCAATTCGTGCTCAAATTGCTGAAACATCTTCAGATTACGATAAAGAAAAACTTCAAGAGCGTTTAGCTAAATTAGCTGGCGGTGTTGCAGTTATTAAAGTTGGAGCTCCAACTGAATCTGCAATGAAAGAGAAAAAAGATCGCGTAGAAGATGCTTTAAACGCAACTCGCGCAGCTGTTGAAGAAGGTATCATCGTTGGTGGTGGAGCTGCTCTTTTACATGCTTCTTCTGCTCTTGATGGTCTTAAAGGTGAAAACGACGAGCAAACTGCTGGTATTAAAATTATCCGTCGTGCTCTTGAAGAGCCTATTCGTCAAATCGTTTTCAACGCTGGTATCGATGGTGCAGTAGTTGTTAACAAAGTTCTTGAAAGCAAGAACGCTAACTTCGGTTACAATGCTCGTGACGATAGATACGAAGATCTGGTTAAGGCCGGAATCATCGATCCAACTAAAGTAGCTCGTTCTGCACTTCAAAACGCAGCTTCAGTTGCAGGCCTAATGCTTACAACCGAAACTATGATCGCTGATCTTCCTAAAAAAGATGACGGTCATGGTGCAGGCGCTGGTATGGGTGGAATGGGCGGAATGGGCGGCATGGGCGGCATGATGTAATTTTTGCCTATCGCAATTTTGACTCCAGAGGGCACCCTAGCGGTGCCCTTTTTTTATCCCTTCGAATCTTCAGCAAGTTACCTTTTGTCCCCGACAACTCTACTCTGTTCGTAAATAGGCCAATTTAGCCACTCTCAGACATTGGCACAAACCATGCAATCATATCAATCAGGAAGACGGGCATGGATGCTCGACTGACGATGCCAAGGAGACAGGCGTGCCACTTTTATTAGCAGCACTTTTTTTGACCTCATTTTCATTTGCTACTATGACCGTAGGCAAAGTGGATTGCCCAGTGCAATTTGAGGGGAGAGTAGAAGACTTTATTGAGGGCGTCGGCACAAGCAGTGCATTCTCCACTCGTACGGTGATCTTTAAAAATCTTTCAACCTTAAAAGGTGAAGTGAGTGAACAAATTGCTGTCGAGATTTTAGAGCATGGACCTTTTGAACTTGAGCGTGGTGAGGATTATCACGTTCAACTGAGAGCAGGGCGAGTGTGTTGGATTGAAAAAATATAAACTGCGTTTGTCTTTCAGGATGAAAAACTATGTGGCTAAAATGGATTATCATTTTTTCTCTTACATCAACTGCTTGGGGATTTCGATTAACTTCAGATTTTACCAATGGATTTTACTGGTCCACTCTTCCCATTAACATTACGGTCGTAGAAGCTGATCCCGCTCGAAAATCTATGATTGAAGATCTAGCTAAAACTGCCATAGATGAATGGCAAACGAGATCCGGTTTATCACTTTGGGATTACACTGGCGCTGGAACAAAAAATATTATCCGCTGGTCTACTAACTTTGCGAATGAGACTAGAATGGATCCACAATCCACCTTGGCCGTAGCGATACGTTATACCAAAGGCCCTTATTTTGCGCGTACAGAAATTGTGGTTAATGGTGGGCACATCTTAAATCAAGATCAAGCAAATTTACGAACGACACTCACCCATGAGTTGGGTCACACTATGGGCCTGGATCACTCAGATGTTGGAGACGCTGTCATGGCACCAACACTTCAGGCATGGTATACGGGACTTCATTCCGATGATGTGGAGGGAGTTCGGGCAGCGCAAGCGGAAATGGATCACCGACAGGTGACGGGGTACGTTTCCCCACTGGCCTATGAAAATCAAGAATCAGGACAACCCTTGAGCTGTGGAACAGTTGGGCGAGCAAGTACAACTTCAGCGGTCAGTATGAACGGGTTATTGTCTCTGGTTAGCGGACTCTTGATTAGTTTTGTCAGGAAAGTCTTGAAGTGGTTCAAGTCACGCATTTAAATTCCGATCAGGAGTTATGCAAAAAAATGAAACAGCCACACCATTTATTTTTTATCTCTCTTTAGAAGACACACTCCCAAACGCATTCTATACCTTTGATAAATATCTTAAAGAACTAGGATTTATTCTGGTTCCAGTAAAAATTGATCAACTTCAAATCTTAGTTGCTTCAAGTGAACAAGAACAAGTCATTGTACTATGTTCAGTGACTAATGTTCGGGAATACAAACTTTATAACGATAAGATACGCAAATTCTTAAAATTTATTTTAAAATCTAAGCGCCTAACATTTATGCACTTTTCAAGCTTTGCAAAACTAAATGATCAAAAAAATCTAGTAACACAAAAAAATTATTACTTTTTAAGATATCCATTAAACGCCAAACAACTATCTTTAAAAATCAGCAAGTATCATGCTCTTAAAAAGGAGCAACACACGATCTGGCCTGGTGGTAAGAGGGCGACAATTGGGGCCGGGGTCGCATGAAAAGTCGAAACAATGAAATCACTCAGAGAGTATTGATGCTCCTGAAGCTGGACGCAAATAGCGTTTTTAAACGAATTAAAGAACGAAAATCAGAATATCTTGAAATTTTTGCACTTCGTAGAACTCGCGAACACTTTCCAATGATTTTTAATAATCGATATGAGTCGACTTCATTGGAAAACCTGATTCATTGTAGTACTGAATTAATCACCACTCTTGATCAGTTCTATATACCTGTTGAAGAAATGAAGTGGTATCTATTTAAAACAGAAGATATGCCAAACACTGTTGAAGATTTTATAGATAGAAAAATCCGAAAGATGGAAAAGTTACTTGCGACGTTGAATCTTTATCTTGATGCTGAGCTGGGTATTCAAAGTGACGAGCCTATAAAAATGGATGAGCCAATGTTTATAGATCAACCCGATGTTGTTGAGAATAACTTCCCAATTGATTTCGAAGATGATAATTCTCAAGAATCATGAAAATACTTCTTCTTATCTTATTTAGCTTCACTGCTTATGCCAGAGATCCCATATCTGGTAGTAGATTTCAACAGCTCTCAGGCGTTAAAGTTTCACAAGATTCCAAAACCCAATGGGACCAGCGCTATTCAAGGCCAACTTTTATATTTGGTAAATCACCGGCCCAATTTTTGTCAGAAAATTACCAATATATTCCTTTTGAGGGCTCGGTTTTAGATATGGGAATGGGAGAAGGCAGAAATGCCGTATTCCTTGCCCAAAAGGGTTATAAGGTAACAGGAGTTGATTTAAGTTCAGTTGCGGTGAAAAAGTCATATCTTCTAGCTCAGGAGTTTGGAGTAAAAATTAAAGGGGTCGTGGCGTCGTTAAAAGATTATAAGATCAATCCAGGAACCTTTGATGCCATAATTTGCTTTTATTGGGTTGATCGGGGCATGGTCGAAAAAATCAAAGCATGGCTTAAACCAGGAGGGGTCCTGATTTACGAAGCTTACACTTTGCGTGAAAAACAGCGTGACCCAGGCAAACGTTCTGACCCATTGGATGATAACTACCTTCGAGAGGAGGAGCTTTTAAAGTTTTTCCCAGGAATGCGAGTACTCAAATATCAAGAGCCGCTCCATGAAAAAGAGTTTCGCTCAAGTATAATTCTAACGAAACAGTAGCGGTCCTTTTCTCTTTCAAATAGCTCTCTCCATGGCATAATGAAAGATATGCCTAATCTGTTATTAATTTTTATGATTCTCTTTTCAACTTGCCTTGGTTGGTCACAGTCTAATGAAAAGAAACAAGACGAAGATGACACAATCTTTTCTGGTAGGATTTCTCGTTTAAATGGCCCTGCAAAGTTAGCAAGGATTAGAACAGATTTTGCCAATATTAAATTCCTTAACCGCAAAGATCGAGTGGAATTTTGGAATGAAACTTATCCTGAGCGCAGATGTTTGGCCTTGATTGAAGGGCGGACAAATGATTATTTTTTGATTCGAATTCCTCAGTATGATACCTGCATTCGCAAAGTCCATTTTACAAGCGGAACATATTTGCATTTTGAAAGTCCAGATCTAGAGAACTCTATAAAAATTGCCAAAGAACTGATTGAAATACTATTGAAAAAACGCCTTGCCATGAACGCCAAAAAAACAAGACATCAACGTGAGCTTGATGGTTACGTGGAAAAGGTGGATGTTGTTAATAAACGTTATGAGATTCTTAGACAAAAACTGGAAATTGAATGGCAAAAAGAACTTGCTTCAGTTGAAGAAGATAAAGCGGTCTCTTTTACTGAATTTAAAAGCTCAGAGGCACGGGTGAATGAAATTGATTCAAAAATTGAAACTTACAGAGTTGAAGACCATAATTTAAAGCTTGATAGATGGTCACTTGATCCTGCGCTTTATATACGAAAATAATTTAAGGAGTCTATATGTTCCCTACAAGCATGAAGCTTGTTTCTATTGTTGTGCTACTCATTCTTATTTCTTGCCAGGATAAGAGCAAAAAGTCGAACAACACAATATATTTTAATATCGGTGGGGAGCCTACCACGTTAAGTCCATTATCTTCAACTGATGGCTATTCAATTTCTGTTCATGCCTATGTTTTTGAAGCTCTTCTTGATCGTGACCCAGAAACTTATGAGTGGAAACCGGCAATGGCCACGGAGTGGAAAGTTTCTGAAGATAAACGAACTTTTGAATTTAAAATTCGCGAAGGGGTTAAGTGGCACGACGGCGTTGAGTTTACAGCGGAAGATGTGAAGTATTCATATGATGTTATTTTTACTGATGATTATAAAGCCGTCCAGGCACGTTCATATTTTGAAGCGATCAAAGAAGTTCAAATTGTTGATAAATTCAGGGTTAAATTTATTCTTAAAGATGATTACTTTGGGAATTTTGAAGTTTGCGCAGGCATGACGTTACTACCTAAACATTTTTATACAAACCCAGAAAACAAAAAAGAGTTTGGTAAGAAATTAGTCGGAACTGGCCCATACATGTTCACCAAGTACGACAAGGGGCAGAAAATTATTCTTGTGAAGAATCCTAACTGGTGGGGGAATACAGATGAAAGTCAAAAAGGTCAGAGCACCATTCCCAAAGTCGTTTTACGATTTTCATCAGAAGAGAATGTTACGCTTGAGCTTTTAAAAAAGGGCGACATTGATTTCATGGGTCTCCAAGCTGATGGGTTTATGAAAAAAACTGTTGGTAAAATCTGGGATGAAAAAATAATAAAGGTTAAAACCGAAAATAAAACTCCAAAGGGATACAACTTCATTGGCTTTAACTTCAAAAACCCTGTTTTGAAAGATCTGCAAGTTCGTAAAGCTTTAAGTATGCTTTTTAACCGTCCGTTAATGCAGGATAAGTTTGAGTATAATTTATCTGATCCTGCGACTGGACCCATTTATATCCAGTCGGACTATGCTAACCATGATGTGAAAGCAGTTCCCTATGATCCACAAGCAGCTTTGAAAATGCTGAAAGATTCAGGTTGGATAGATTCAGATAAAAATGGAATCTTGGATAAAGTCATAGGTGGCAAAAAAACTGACCTCTCTTTTACGATTCTTGAACCCACTGAAATGATGATGAAGTATTTAACCGTTTTCAAGGAAGATGCATCTAAGGCCGGTGTCGAAATTAATATCAAGAACGTTGAGTGGAACTCATTCGTAAAGCTAATCGAAGAAAGGAACTTTGATGCCGTTCGATTGGCCTGGGGTGGCGGAACTGTTGACCTAGACCTGAAGCAAATTTGGCATACCAGCTCAATTAGCGGGGCAGGCTCTAATTTTATCAGTTACTCGAATAAAGAAGTTGATCGTTTGATTGATCAATATAGAAAAATTTATGAGAAAAAGGATCGTATTCCATTGCTGCAAAAAGCCCATGCGATTATCGCATCTGAATACCCATATATTTTCTTTTTTAATAAAAGTTCTACTCTATATGCCACTACTAAGAGAGTAGTTAAACCTAAGGATACTTTTCAGTATAGTCTTGGACAACAATACTGGTCTTTAAAGTAACATGCTAAAATACTTCCTACGTCGTCTAGCTATTTTGATACCAACCCTAATAGGAGTTACAGTCGTTGTATTTGCTATTATTAATATGGCGCCTGGCGGTCCAATAGAGCAAAGAATTCAGCAGATGCGTTTTAGTGGAGGAGATGGTTCCGGGGCGCCCGCCAATTCAAGTAATCGTGGTTCAACTCAAGGTGTTTCAAATGAAATCATGGAAGCTCTCAAAAAGCAGTACGGATTTGATAAACCCGTACACGAGCGATACTTCCTGTGGATAAAAAATATTGCGACTCTCAATTTCGGTGACAGTTTTACTTATGAAGAGCCAGTCCTTGATGTCATCGTGAGCAAGTTTCCTGTTTCTCTACAATTTGGAATTATCTCTTTATTTTTAAGCTATTTAATTTCAATACCTCTTGGGATTTTGAAAGCAATTAGGCATGGCAGCTTTTTTGATGTCTCATCTAGTTTCGTTCTCTTTGTTTTTTACTCCATTCCCTCTTTCATGCTCGCGATTCTTCTTATTGTGGTTTTTTCTGGAGGAAGCTTCCTGGAGATATTTCCCATAGGGGGAATACAGTCTGAAATGTATGATGATCTAAGTGGTTGGGGACAATTTATGGATCGTGTATATCACTTCACGCTACCACTAGTGTGCTACACGATAGGTTCATTTACGAGCTTAACAATTCTTATGAAGAATTCACTGATTGAAGAAATTAAAAAGGATTACATTCGAACGGCCCGTGCAAAAGGTGTCAGCGAAAAAGTAGTCTATATGAAGCATGCTTTGCGAAATGCCTTGATTCCTATCGTCACTGGTCTTGGTGGCTTCCTTTC
>Ga0208960_1001973_pt1 | contig 10663 bp, 7 predicted proteins | sample GreLakmeON33MSRF_FD_187703 | JGI IMG/M metagenome (GOLD analysis project Ga0208960, IMG submission 187703) | Freshwater lentic microbial communities from great Laurentian Lakes, MI, USA - Great Lakes metaG ON33MSRF (SPAdes) | ecosystem: Environmental > Aquatic > Freshwater > Lake | place: Great...
CGGCACGCGTTGAGTGATGGCGAAGATCACGAACTACTTGCTGCAATTGATGCGCAGGCTGAAGTTCCTGCAGGCTGGACTGCAATCGGAACAATCATTCAGCGGCAAACCGAGGATCAAAGATCAGTTCTTGTTCAAATCGCAGATTCGCTCGAAGACGCAACAAATCTAGGATGGCTTCATTGAATCATCCTGCAACTGAACAAGTGATTGCTCTCGCCGACGAAGCTGCAACCGAAGCGCTTGGCGAGAAAATTGCTCGTGAATTGAAAGCGGGAGACTTCATCGCACTCGATGGAGAACTCGGCGCAGGAAAGACATGCTTTGTTCGTGGTTTGGCGCGAGGACTTGGCATCGATTCACACACGGTCGCAAGCCCGACATACGTCACGATGCAAACGTATTCAGGCGGTCGGTTGCCACTGATCCATATCGACGTCTGGAGAATGAAAGATTCAAACGAACTGGAAACCATCGGATGGGATGAATTGCTGACAGATCGATCTGGAGTGATTGTTGTGGAGTGGGCGCAGAAAATTATAGACGCCCTTCCACAAAAACGAATTCAAATTCAGATTGCGTTTTTAAATTCTAAAGACAATTCAACAACAATGTCTTCGTCGCAGAATTCACGCACTGCAACAATTGTCGATCACCGTGTCTTGCCGGCTTGACCTTCGGGACTGACGGCATAAATCTGGAACCGATGACCGACTGGCAACCATCCCAATTCCTTGCAAATCCGATTTCGAAGCGCCGTCAACTCTGCGCTTTGAAATTCAACCAAGCGTCCAGTCTTCATGCACACCATATGGTCACGGGGTTCCTTGCCATAAATCAATTGGTAATGGGATTGCTTTGAATCGAATAGCGCCTGCACAATGATGCCGGCATTCTGCAAGAGATTGATCGTTCGATAAGTGGTTGCCTTGGAAACTCGTTGGCCGCGTTTGCGCAACTCGAGAAGAAGTTCTTCGGCTTCGAAGAGACCATCGCGGGCGATGATTGCATCAAGGACGTCCGCACGCTCGATGGTGTACTTGAGGCCTTGAGACTTGAGGTACCGCCTGAAGACAGAGCAGAGCGGCGCCATCGATTGCGCCTTTGGCACAGCAGAAATTGGATCAGTTGGAGTCATTAGATTTCGGCATTTGAGATTGCTTTGAAACGTCGAAGGTCCGATAATATATGTTCTGTAAAATCTCTAAGACATCTACAAAACAAGCCAAATCCATGCAATTCAATCAGTATCAAGCAGATGCTATTTCGCATTGGCGTCCTGAGTCCATTTTTCAGCGCTCTGGTTGTCTCCAGCCTTCAGCGCGATATCCACAAGCTTGGCGGCAATATCTCTCGCCTCCTTTTCGTCGCCCATCTTGATCGACAACTCGTAACTCTTGGCAAGCCAGATCATCCCCCCAGGAAGATCCTCAAGCGCCGCAAGCGCACGGCCATGGGTCTTCATCGCGACAAGCCGCATCGAATTTGGCAACTGAATCGTTTCGTCTTCTGCATAGATACGAACTAAATCATGCGCCTCCTTGGGATCGCCAAGATTCAATCGAGACCCTGCCAAAGTGATTGATGTTGCAGCTGCCTGCTGACTTCGCTCGCCAAAGATTTCTCTGTATCCAGTTGCAGCTTCGCGCCAGAGTTTCTCAGCGTCGACGGTCCGACCCATACCCATATAGAGAAAACCAAGATTGTTCAGCGAACCGAGCGTGCTTTCTGCTTTATCGCCAAGCGACTGACGCTTGCGAGCAAGATTTTCCAGATAGATGGGCTCTGCTTCAGCAAACTTTTCTTGCATATCCAACACCATTGCCAAATTCCCTTGGACTGTCAGCGAGTACTTGGCATTGAGTCCATAGCGTTTTTCAAATCGTGGCAAGATCAAACGATAAATATCTTCTGCTTCGGCAAGCCGCTTTGAATCTCGAAGAATCGAAGCGAGATTGTTCTGGGCAATCAATGTAAAAGGATGATCCACGCCAAAAACTTTGTCCATGTCATTCACATTTGCTCGGAATGATTCTTCTGACGATGCGATATCGCCTTTCGCTTTCAAGACCATGCATAAGTTGTTTCGTGAAAGCAAAGTGTCCGGAGCATCAATACCGAATCGCTTCGTTCGCTGAGCGACAGTTTCTTCCAGTGTTGCTCGGGCTTCATCCAACTTTCCAATTCGACGCTGAACATCACCAAGATTGTCCATTGAACGAAGCGTGCTCTCATCATCCAAACCCAAGACAGCCTTCTTCTTTGCAACAACTTGCACATACAAAACCTCGGCTTCCTTTGTTCGACCTTGTTCGTCGCGAAGCCACGCCAAATTGTGCAACGATGCAAGAGTTGCAGGATCATCTTCACCCAAAGAGTTTCGTCGACCCTCCAAAACTTTTTCAAAGATTGGTGCGGCTTCATCAACACGATCGCTCAAGAGAAGCACATTGCCCAGATCATTCTGCACATTGAGCACTCGCAGATCACTTGGCGCATAGAGACTCTCAATGATCTTGACTTCACTCTTGATGTGTTCAAGCGCCTTGGCATATTCACCAATCGATCGATATGCCAAACCAGCTGTGCCGTGCGCATCCGCAGCAAGAATGGGATCGTCGCTGTACTTGACATCAATTTCTCCCATGGACTGATCAAAGATCATCAACATCAATCGTGTATCCATTCCTTTGGCGATATCAGGAGTGACAGAATTGATCATCTGCGTGTTGAACCCATGCAATCGCTCCGCTCGAGCGAGTTGACGCTTCGCCTCGGCAAGTCCATACGCCATTGCCACCGTGCCTGAGATCAACGCGATTGCGATCAATGCTGCTGCGGCCAGACCCAGTCTGTGACGCCGTGCAAACTTGCGCAGACGCACTCCTCGTGATGCTGGGCGAGCAAGAACGGGCTCGAACAGAAGCCAACGATTGAGGTCTTCGCTCAGCGCTTCGCATGTTGCGTATCGATTTTCTGGGTCTTTCTCCAAGCAGCGCAATACCACAGAATCCAATTGGCCTCGAATCGCCCGAAGAAGTTTGGCGGAATTCAACCCACGGGCTTCGGCACGCAATTCTCCTTCTGCGATTTCCACAATATCTGCTCTGCGAAGTCGTTCACTTGGAACCTCCACCTCGCATTCACGAATAATGCGCTGCGCTTCCACAGTTCCAGCTGCTCGAAGTTGGCGAGAATCAAAGAGCGTTAGACCTGTCAGCATTTGATACAGAACAACTCCGAGTGAATAAATATCAGCACGAGTATCCAACTGCCGCGTGCCAGAGAGTTGCTCAGGCGCCATATATTCCAGCGTCCCCACGGGGCCAGCCCCATTACCTTGCATTGTCACAATCGCATCGGGATCATCTGCAAGCCGAGCGACTCCAAAGTCGATGACTTTCACAATTGGCGCACCATCAACTTCACGCACCAGAATATTTGCAGACTTCAGATCAAGATGAATGATTCCTTTTGTATGCGCATGCTGGACTGCCATCGCAACTTGCCGCATCAATCCCAATCTGGATTCGACCGACAATCGATTGCGATCACACCAATCTAGAATTGGCTCCCCTTCAACCAATTCCATGATGAAATACAAACTGCCATCCTGCGACTCACCTGCATCGAAGACTTGCGCAATTCCAGGATGATCCATGCGCGCAAGCAATCGACGTTCAGATTCGAAGCGCTGACGCAACCTCGGACCTGCGATCACCGTGCGCATGACCTTCACCGCAACTTGTCGCAGAAGCGGCCCTTGTTGCTCGCAAAGCCAGACTGCACCGAACCCCCCCGCTCCCAGCAAACGAATCACTTTCAGCCCAGGAAGCGACGGCGGCTGAGGGGCATTTGGACTTGGCTCATCGGCCTTCCAAAGATTCTGACTGAAATCGGAAGTCATTATCGCGTTGAGTCCGTCTGCATCGCCATCGTTGCGTTTGCTCCAAGCCCAAGCCCGAATGTGGAATGCACTGCTTCGAGTCCGCGCTGACCGTTCGCAGCGTCGATGATGCAACTGATCTTGATTTCGCTCGTGGTGATGTTGTGAATTGCAACTCCGGCTTCGCCAAGCGCGCGAAACATTCGGCTTGCAACTCCAGCGTGACTCTTCATCCCAACACCAACGACAGAAACTTTCGCAAGACCAACCTCGACCGACATTTCTCCCTCGGCTAATTCCTGCAAAGTCTTCGCCACGATCTGCTTGGAATCTGCAAGGTCGGCATGCTCCACAGTGAATGCGATCATCGTTGCAGAACCTTGTTCGGTCTGCATAATGTCATCCACCACAATGTTCGCATGTGCAAGTGCTGTAAAGAGTCTTCCTTGAAGGCCAACAACATTCTTAATTTGCCGAATACTGACACGCCCAAGTTCATCCTTGAGCGCGCAACCCACAACTGCAAGTTCTTCCATATTTGGATTCTCCCGCGAGATCATTGTTCCATGATCTGGTTTTTGACTATGCCTGACATGAATTGGTACCCCATACTTTTCTCCAAAAAGAACAGCTCGTGCATGCAAGACACCTGCGCCAAGCGTGGCGAGTTCGAGCATTTCTTCATAGGAAATCCGCGGCAATTTCACCGCGCAGCGGACAAGCCTTGGGTCCGCCGTATAGACACCATCGACATCGGTGAAGATCTCGCAGTATCCACCTGATTCAGAGATGCGCAGTGCGGCTGCAATTGCAACGGCAGTCGTATCGCTTCCGCCACGACCGAGCGTTGTGATCTCGCCTTCATCGCTCGTCCCTTGAAATCCAGCGACAACTGGAATCTCACCGCGGGATATCAATCGTTCCAATCGACCGCATTCGATTCGCGTGATTCGAGCGCGCCCATGAACGCCATCCGTTCGAATGCCTGCTTGTCCGCCCGTGAGACTGCTTGCAGGACAACCAAGTTCGCGCAGTGCCATCGCCAACAATGCGACGCTCGCTTGTTCGCCAGTCGCCATCAACATGTCAAGTTCTCTTCGATCTGGAGATGCTGAGACTTGGTCCGCGAGTGCGATCAAATCATCGGTGGTGCTTCCCATTGCACTTGCGACGACGACAACATCGAATCCAAGGTTTCGCGCATCCGCAACTCGCTCAGCAGCTCGCCGAATGCGTGCTGCATCCGAAACGCTGGTACCACCGAATTTCTGAACAATCGTCGGCATTGGACGAATCTTACGGTCAGATTCGCTTAGTCGTCCGCCCCGACTCCAGCCGCTTCCCGATCTTTCTGCTGACGAACCAATTTCTTGCGGTCGTTTTCCTTCAGGATTTTCTTGCGAATTCGCACCGAAGTTGGAGTGACTTCCACATATTCGTCGACTTCAAGATATTCCAAAGCGCTTTCCAAACTCAGTGGACGAGGCGACTTCAGAACGACCGTCGCTTCCTTGTTGGATTCGCGAACGTTGGACATCGGCTTCGCCTTCACAACATTGACATGCAAATCTTTATCGCGGTTGTGCTCGCCAACGACCATACCCTCGTACACAACATCTCCGTGGCTGACGAACATCACGCCACGCTCGGACAAATTCAAAAGCGAGAATGTTGTTGCGGTACCAGCTTCAACAGCAACCAATACGCCATTCTGGCGCTTGCGAGGAGCGAATCGAATCGGTCGATAGTCGCAGAACGAATGGTGCATCACAGCTTCGCCACCAGTTGCATTGAGTACTCGAGTGCGCAGGCCGATCAAACCACGAGCAGGGATATCTGCTTCGACATGAGCTCGCGTTCCGCGCATATCCAACTTGGTAATTTCAGCCCCTCGTTGACCAAGCAATTCCAGCGCACCGCCCATCACATGCTGAGCAACATCGAGCGCAAGTTTTTCATACGGCTCATTCATCACGCCATCAATCTCGCGTTCGATGACTTCTGGCTTGCCAACCGTCAATTCAAACCCTTCACGCCGCATTGTTTCCAGAAGCACACCAAGATGCAACAAGCCTCGTCCAGAAACGTGGAATTCTTCAGCACCATCACCTGGAGAAACGCGCAGCGCAACATTGGCACGCAGTTCTTTCTCGAGTCGCTCTGCAATTTGGCGACTGGTCACGAATTTTCCTTCACGCCCAACGAGTGGGCCGTCATTAATGCGGAAAATCATGTGAAGTGTCGGATCATCGACCTTGACTCGCGGCATTGGAAGCGGGCTATCCGGCAAACACACTGTGTCGCCGATCTCGATATCTGTAATGCCCTCGATAGCGCACAAGTCTCCAGCTTCGATTGACTCTGCTGCAATGCGTGCGAGTCCTTCGAATCTTTTCACTCCTTGGATGCGAGCCTTTCGAAATGATCCGTCCGCCTTGCAGACCACAACAGCCATGTTCGCTTTCAGCACACCGTCGAAAACTCGACCGATGCCAAGTCGTCCGACATAATCGTTAGAATCGAGATTCACAACAAGATATTTCAAGGGTGAATTCATATCGCCAGCAGGCGAAGGCACGCGTTCTGCAATTGTTGCGAAGAGATCATCGACACCATTCAAACGATCTTCACGATCTCGACTTGCCCAACCATCACGACCTGATGCCCAAACAACTGGGAAGTCCAACGCAATTTCATCCGCTCCAAGATCAATCAAGAGATCAAACACTTCATCAACCACTTCGGTTGGTCGCGCATCTGGACGATCGCACTTGTTGACGACGAGGATGGGCTTCAATCCAACTTCGAGTGCCTTCGAAAGAACGAAGCGCGTTTGCGGCATCGGACCTTCCATTGCATCAACCAACAACAGACAACCATCAGCCATACGAAGAACGCGTTCGACCTCGCCACCGAAATCAGCATGGCCTGGTGTGTCGATGATGTTCACGCGCATCGTAAGACCCGCATGAGGACCCTTCTTCACAACATAATTCACCGCGCAATTTTTCGACAGGATGGTGATCCCTCGCTCACGCTCGAGCGGATTGGAATCCATAACGCATTCAGCTCCAGTCTCCACTTCGAGAGCAGCGCTTGACGATCGCAACATGGCGTCCACCAACGTTGTCTTTCCGTGGTCAACGTGGGCGATGATTGCAACATTTCTGATATTTTTTTGTTCGTATGCCATAGGAAAACAGGTAGAGTCCTCCGAGCCTACTCGCAATGCCAGATTCCGCACCATCAAATATTTGGAAATCTCCTTCTTGGGTCCGAATCGGGCTTGCAATGGCAATTGCGCTTGTTTCTGACGGTTTGAGTTTCTTCTTATCTCCAACAGTCATCGCCGAACCTCTCGTCATCGGCATCGACCTTGTGACCGGCGTTCTGATTTGGTTCGCACTTGGAAGACCGATGCTTCTTTTCGCTGTCTTTCTCGCTGAGGCGATACCAGGAGTGGGAATGGTTCCGCTTTGGACAATGGTCGTGGCGCTCCTCGCGACGACGGGTCGACTTCCGGGCAGAATGGGTGCGACGACTTCTGTTGGCAAGGATCTGCCCAATGATCTGGCAAACACGCCCCCTGCTCCGCCGAATCAGCAGTTATAGAGCGGTCGCAACTTTCCTTCCAGATAGTTCAGGTAATGCTCCGAAGAGAGCGGCGATCCAGTCACTCGCTTGCAAAGTTCTTCAGGCAAATATCTCCGACCGTGCGAGTGAACTTCTCGATTGAGCCATTCGCGCAGTGGAACGAAATCGCCTTTAGCAAATCCATCTTCAAGTCCAGGCATCGCTTTCTTTGCAGCATCGAAGAATTGCGCGGAATACAAAGTTCCAAGCGTGTATGTCGGGAAATATCCAAATGCTCCCATGCTCCAATGCACATCTTGCAAACACCCTCTTCGATCATCCGGCACGGTGAGACCAAGATATTCCTTGTATCTGCGATTCCATTCGCCTGGCAAATCCTTCGGCGCAAGTGAACCCGCAATGAGCAACCGTTCGATTTCAAATCGGACCATCACGTGCATGTTGTAAGTCGCTTCGTCTGCATCGACTCGAATGAATCCAGGTTCGACGATATTTGCTGCGCCATACAACTCATCAAGCGAAAATCCATCGATATTTTTCCCAAAGAAGTTTTCAAGCTTTGGCGTACACCACTTCCAAAATGGAAGTCCGCGCCCAACTTGATTTTCCCAAAGACGACTTTGACTTTCGTGAATTCCAAGCGAAACCGCCGTGCCTGCAGGCGTTCCAATTGCGCGTGAAGGCAATCCTTGTTCATACATTCCATGACCTGCTTCGTGCATCGACGATCCCAGCGCATCATTCAAACACGTTTCGCTATAACGAGTTGTCATGCGAACATCATTGCAATGACTACCACCGCAAAATGGATGCGTGCTCGAATCCAAACGCCCTCGTTGAAAATCAAATCCGATTGACTCGACAACCATTCGCACAAACTTTGTCTGTGCTTCGATGGGCAATGCAAGTTCGTTGAATCGATTCGATGGACGACGCGATCCTCCCATCAAATCTCCAAGCAATTTGACCAAACGAGCTCGAAGTGGCGTGAATACCTTGGTGACAGATGCTGCGGTGCAACCAGGTTCGTACGTATCTGCGAGCGCATCCCATGGTTCTCCACCCGCTGGAATTCCTAAGCATGCTGCTTTTTCGCGATTGAGCGCAACAAGCTTTTCAAGCCACGGCAAAAACATTTTGAAATCGCTGGCCTTTCGTGCTGTCGCCCACTCATGCTGAGCCTTGCTGGAAACTTCTGCAAATTCGCTGATCAACCTCTCTGGCAATTTGGTCGCTTGATCGAAGTCACGGCGCAGTTCCACGATATTTGCAGACTCGACAGAATCACTCGCCATGAATGCGCGGTCTGCCTCGCACTGCGAAATGAATTCTCCCACTTTGGGATCGGTGGACATCTGATGTTGCAGTCGAGCGAGAATCGCCAATTGCTGACTTCGCAATTCGACTCCGCCTGCTGGCATCATTGTCTCTTGATCCCAACTCAGAATCCCACCCGTCGCACCAAGCAAATGCGCATCACGAACTCGTTCGATGAGTGCTTGATATGCCTTGGGAGTCCTGACCGATGTTGTCGACGATTGGAGAGTTGCCGAAGTCATGGCTCTACTCTATCGCCAACCGCTGCAATGAACCCAAAGAAAAAGGCCCCGCATTTGCGGAGGCCTTTGGTGAAGACTTTGTTGAAAACTTTTATAAAACTTTGGATCGTGCTATTTTTACTTCCCAGCAGGAGTTGCAGCAGGAACTGCGGGAGTTGTTGCAGGAACTGGCACGGCGCTTACGGCGCCCTTGCTTTGGAGGAAATCAGCGATTTCTTTTCCTGAGGCATCTGTTCGTCGTTGCGCAAGATCAAGCGCAGTTCGTCCAGTTGCATCCTTGGTATTCAAATCAGCCTTCGCCTCGATCAACAGTTTTGCCTTCTCGGGGGTTCCCGAAAGAGCTGCGAGTTGAAGTGGCGTATATCCCTGCTTGTTGATTGAGTTCACATCTGCATTCTTCTCAATCAGCATCCGAACACTTTCAATCTTGCCACTTCGGACAGCGCGCATCAGAGCAGAGTCGCCGGTCACTCCATCTTTGACATTCAAATCAAGATTTGGATATTTTTCCAAAAGAACAGCAACAGTTTCTGGCTTGCCGATACCCGCTGCCCAGATGAGTGGAGTCAATCCATTGACATCGACCACAGTCGCATCCGCGCCCTTTGCGAGCAATATCTTGACAGTCTCCGCAGAACCTAATCCGCAACCCCACGTGAGAGGAGTTCCGCCGATTGAATCTCGTGCTGTCAAACTTGCGCCAGCGTCAACCAGTTTTTGCGTTGCATCAACGCTTCCAGTTTCAGCCGCAAGAGTCAATGGACCTTTTCCAGTTCGGTCTTGCGCATTCACATCGGCTTTCGCTTCGATAAGAATCGCAACGATTTCTCCACGGTTTTCACGAGCTGCCCAATGCAGCGCTGTTCGGCCAGTATCGGCATCGACCTGATTGACATTCACTCCAGCAACAGCAAGTAATTCCTTGACCTTCGCAACATTTCCCTGTTGAGCTGCGAGTACAAGTTCACTTGTTGGAGTTGTAACGGCACGCTGCGTTGGCGGCGGAGGAGTTGGACGATCACCAGCAACCATCGGTCGCTTGATCATCACACTGACAGAAGATGCTTTTGGATGATCAGTCGCAATGGTCACTTTGATTGCGCGTCCTTGTTCTTCCCATTTCGCCCAGTCGATCTTCAGAATGTGCTCCTTGGCAGAATCTGGACTGATATCAGAAATGACGGGAGGATTGACTCCAGTAATTTTGAATTCCTGTCCATCAGCTGATGCGATGACAAGTTTTCCATCAAGATTGCCAGGATCATCAGCCTTTGCAGGACCTTCGATCACATCGGGAGTGATCGTGACATAGGCCGCCACGTTTCCTTCCACAGTCAGAATGATTGGTGCTGCGCCTTCGATCTGAAATGTCACGCGCTTGGACATCTTCACGCCCTGCTTTGGTCCTGGCTTGAGCGTGATTTCCATCTCGGTGAAGCCACCAGCTGGAATTGGATCCTTCGGTGCATTCGCTGTCGTGCAACCGCAACCTGGAATTGCTCGTGCAATCGTGACAGGCTTGTCAGTTACATTTCTGATAATCAATTTCCCTGTCTTGGGAACATCTGCTTGCATTTCTCCAAGATCGAGAATTGGAGGATCAAAGACGATCGGAGGCGGACCG
>Ga0208960_1001976_pt1 | contig 10660 bp, 8 predicted proteins | sample GreLakmeON33MSRF_FD_187703 | JGI IMG/M metagenome (GOLD analysis project Ga0208960, IMG submission 187703) | Freshwater lentic microbial communities from great Laurentian Lakes, MI, USA - Great Lakes metaG ON33MSRF (SPAdes) | ecosystem: Environmental > Aquatic > Freshwater > Lake | place: Great...
GATCACTGCGCCAAGCAGCGCGTTCAAAAATCCCTCCCCGACATCTCTCCATCGATTGCTGCTCCATGGTTTCCAGTACGTGCCAGCGAATGCGTTGACGCTCACGCAGCACGCCATCGCGACAGGCAGCGACCACGCAACCGAATTCGTCAACTCTGGAGGAATCGTAAAGTCCCAGCGAATTAAATATCCAACGTTGACCGCAACAGCGATCGTGATGACGTCGATCACGCCCTTTGCAAATGGAGCGAACGCTGCAAGTTGGCGTGATGTTCCTCCAACAGCCGCATCGTCCATTCGCACACACACTCGCAGCATTTCACCAACAATCACTGCAAAACAGCCAAAAAGTACGCCAATCGCCAAAGTCATCGCCACCACTCCCGTCGCCGCAGCAACTGCAATTCCAGCACTCACAGTCGTAGTCGCCACAATCATCAACACGATTGCGCCTCCAGAAAAACCCATCTGACTCAAGCGATGCGTTGTGTGATCGCGTCCGCCGACCATCGGACTCTGCCCTCTGCGAATGCGCGCGATCGAGACGACGGTCATATCCGCAAGCGGTACGAATGCAAATCCAGTTGCGGCGATAATCGTCACGAGCCATCCTTGCGATGACTCAAGCAAACCATTTGCATTCGCGTCGATCGCCACAGGTCTTGCGCAGATCAACACGAGTGCCGCAAGCAAGAATCCAAGAAAGAGCGAACCTGCATCGCCCATAAAAATCTTCGCGCGCGGCAAGTTCTGCACAAGAAATCCAATTGTCGCACCCGCAGCAACGAGAGCGACGCCAAACACAAATGATCCTGGCGCATTGATCCAAGTCATCCCAGCAATCCCCAAGAATCCAACGCTCACCGCCGCCGCTGCTGAACCATCCATATTGTCAAGCATGTTGACCGCATTCATCACAGTGACGATCCACAACAGCGCGATCACCGAATCGACTGGCGCACTTCCTGTGATTTCAACGCCGCCGCAAATCCACAAGAATGCGCACGCACATCCACACTGCGCGGCCAATTTCGCACCGGGTCGAAAGTGAAAGATGTCATCGCACAAGCCGGTGAATGCCGCGCCGATTGCGCCCACAAGAAGTGCGATCACAAGCGCTGCATTCGCACTTGTCGCCTCTCGAAATTCGTCAGATATTCCCCGAGCCATCGCAACCGCGACAAGAAATGCAACTGCAATTCCCACTCCGCCAAAGAGGGGAGTCGCATGCACGTGCCATCTATCCCCGCGCACAGGCGCGACCCATCCACGCGTCCGCGCGACATTGCGAGTCACTCGCACGAGAATCCAAGAAAGTCCAAATGCTCCCAGCCAGAGAATCAACGCCAGCATCAACATGCTCGCACTATATAAGCATCACTCTTTCATGCATTCTTAAAGAAACAATGTCGCGCTGAAGAATCGTCAGTTCCCAGGCTCTCTTGCTGGGCCAAGAACCGAATATCCCTCTTCGAGTTCGCCGATTATTCGTGAGTAATCAACGCGGATATTGCCACGACCCGCAGGCAATGTTTGCAGCGGTTCAAATCGAACGGTCAGCACAAGAACTTCGCCTCCGCCTTTGGAGAACATGATTCCAGTTCCACCACTCGTTGTGAAGTTCGCAGCTTGATCAATTTTCCAGCCAGAAAGATTGGAATCCCAAGGAGTATCGAATCGCACTGTGTCGTCAGAATTCAAGAAAAAGAAACGTAGTTTGTTCGAAGACTGCTCTTCCCAAAGGAAATCAGTAGAGCCATCGCCGTCAAGGTCTTGCGCGGATGCAATTCTGTAGCCTGACCCCGGAGTTGGGATCGCTGAAGTTGTCACGCTGTCCGCACTATTGACGTTCACTTTCAGCACTGAACTCCCATTGTTCTTGAACATAACCAAGTCTTGGCTGTCATCTCCAGTGACTTCGCCCGTAAAGAAAGTCCAACTTCCTTCAAGTAATTCTTCTGGTGCCCATTCGATCTTGCTTGTGACTGCTCCACCTTGGATGACCCAGAAGGACATAGAAATCCCGTCTGCGTGTAAGAAGCAAGGTCCATCAAATCCAGTTCCAGTCCAATCACTGATTCCAATGCACCGATCTCCATCAGAGGCAGTTCCGACTGTAACAATTTCTGCAATGGTGAAACCCAGTCGGATCCACGCTTTCACTTTTCGAGTCGCAGGCACATAAAACAAAACATCGGTTGAACCATCACCATTCACATCGCCAACGCCGAGCACTTCCCAACTTGGGTCATAAAAACCAAGCGAACGGTTTGATTTGCCGGCAGTTTCAATTTGTCCATTTCCGTCAGTGGTAAGAATCGATACGCGTTTTTCACTGCGGTTGACGGCGATCACCGACGCACGTACTGGTCCCCAATCTTCAATGGTTGGTGCGGCTGGAGTTGCAGCACTCGATCCACCAAATCCACCAGTTGTTGGAGTCGTTCCGCCAGTTCCAGTTCCAGTTGTTGGGACAGTTGCTGCGAAGCCATCGGGCCCAGGCGCATCTGGAGTCGGTGGAACTGTTCCCGTGACAATGTCGACGCCAGTCGGCGTCTGACCAAATGTTGACGCAAACATATTGCTTGCAATTTGAGTGGAAAATGCGCCAGAACTGACATTGTGTCGGCTTCCCAACACAGCCTTCTGGCCATCTTGGCTGAAGGCGCACTGCTCGCCGATTCCTTCGCTTGGGCGTCCGCTTGGAGACCAGAGGTCCGTCCTTTGAAGAATCCATGAACCAGATTTGGCACGAGTGAATGCAAATCCAACACCAACATTGATCCCATCCGGAGAAGTGGTTTCGTATCCAGGGCATCCAACGATCAATTGATCACCGTTCATTGCCAGACCCAGTGAATATCCAAATGCATTTCCTGCATTTGCTTCTCGTGGAAAGACTTCACTTTCCAAAGTCCATAATCCGCCAGTCAATCGATAGACAAATGCGGATCCATTGCTTGAAGATGTGACGAACGACGTTCCGGTTCCTTCACCTATAGCAGTTGCAATAAAGCTGATACCAACCCTATTACTCGCAGCTCCAATCAGTGTGAAATCCGTAGTGCCAACAAACTTGATCGTGTAACTCGTTCCAACAACGAATGATCCCGCACTGACAACTCCGCGATCAGTTCCAGGAGCGCCCACAGCGATTGTGTTGCCGACAATAGAAACAGAACTTGAAAATCCATCTTCGCTCGCGCCATTGGATGGAGTCAAGGTTGCTTCTGGTGTCGAACTCCAAGTTCCAATTGTTTCGTCGACATTGGGAGTGCGTCGATAGACATACGCCGCTCCGCTGTTCACGAGATCGTCGATGTCCGCCAATTGCGCTCCAACGACCAGCAGATTGCCGTCCATCGCGACTTTCGATCCAAATTGATCTTGTGCGATGACATCATCTGGAAGTAAAAATTTCTTTTGCACAATCAGGTTTGGTGTGATCCCAGGGCCTTCAAAAACATAAACGCCACCCTGATTTGCAGTCCCACGGAATGTAGAACCCACAGCGATTCTTGTGTCATCGACACCAAATGCAGGATCAACATCAATCGCAACAGATCCGCCGAAGTATCCAATCTGCTCAGGATCCGTTGGTCCAAGGATCTTGTTCGCAACGCGTTCGCCTTGGAAAATTTTGCCCCACAATTGATCTTCGGCGCTCTGCTGAAAAACATAGACGCGACCAGCAAGCGCAGGTGTTCCAGAGTTTGGAGTGACAACTGGCGCACCAACGGCGATCGTAGATCCACTAATTGCAACAGACCAACCAAAGAGCGCCAATCCAGGCGATCCGTTAATACTGCCTAATGTAATTTTCTGCGGGCACTCAAGAAGTTGAACATGCTCCCATGCATGCAGTCGATCTGAGTATGTATAGATATGAACCGCTCCAACTGCGTTGACGTCCTCAACTTTGGCGTCGGATGCGCCTACGACGAGAATCGTTCCATCTTCATTCATTGCAACTGCACATCCGAAACCGTCACCGACGACAGAAGGAATCGCAGACAATATTTGCGGAATGACTTGCCATTCGTCGCCCACGAGCGGGCTGACTGTTGATATTCCTTTTCCCTCAGTCCGTACATCAGGTTCTACTTGGTCGCGCTGGGTGGTTTTGCCCGCACGGTTGGACGAGGTTTGCGCACTTGCTGATTGAGTCGCAGCGAAAAATAGTGATGCAGCAATTCCGCTCGTCAAGCAAAGAGTGCGCAGCGCGAAATTGGACTGTGTTGTGTAGTTCTTCATCTTCATTGTTATACGGATTTTTAGTTGTAAAAGTTCAAAAAGTTCAAGCCGCATTTTCATTGTTATGGGCGAGTCGAGAAGCAGGAATCGTCGCAGTTAGCAGTGTTTCGTGGCCAAATGGAACAGTGCAGATTTCTAGGCTACCACCGAGGGACTCTGCAGTTGCCGCAGAAAGTCCGATTGCCGCATCTGCGCTTGGGACCTTCCTCTTCTGTGCGCCATCAAGAACATGCAAGCGCACAAGCCCGCCGTCCAATCGCGCACAAAGCGTGATTTCAGCCGAATTCGCACAGCTTTCTCCTTGAGCGCTCGCCAATCCATAAGCATCGATCGCACGGCGAAGCATCCCAAAGAGGATTGTTCCAATTGGGCCTGCGGTCAAACCACTCACAAATTGGTCAATTTCAACGCGGATTCTGATGTCTGCGCTCTGGGCTCTTGGCATGAGTGTTCGTACAACAGCAAGAATTTCTCCACCAATTGAAGGCATCCCGCTTTGTCCAGCACGCTCAAGTCCGAAGTTTTGCGGTGAGTGTCTTTTGAGTCTGTTTGGATGGGAATCTTGATCAAGATCGGCGCAGATTCCATCATCGAGCGGATCGTTATTGGCACCGAGCCGCAACTTTGATGCCCAGTTGGTCGCGCGAATTGTTTCGCGTTTCCCCCCTTTTCCTGTCCCAGTTTCATAATTTTTCATAATGCCTCCTATTCAATACGATCGGATTTGGTTCCGATATTGCAAATGGAATAGCCAAAAATATGATTTTCACACAAAAAATCATATGCCAAGCCCAGGTTTGGGGGCAAAGCTTGGGCTAAATTTGGGGTTTAAATTGGAATAAGAATCTAGACCGTCACACGTGCATCTGCAGAAAGCGTTTCAAGTGCATTCTGAACGATGGTGTCAGGATTGATTCCTTCGGCTTCGCCTTCGAAGTTGATCAGCATTCGATGCCGAAGCGCGGGAAGCGCGCATTTTTGAATGTCTTCAACGGCAACGTGACCTCGTCCCGCAAGCAATGCATAGACCTTCGCTCCAAGCGCAAGAGTTTGCGCCGCGCGCGGACTTGCGCCGAATCTCAGATATCGATTGGCCATCGGCGTTGCGAATTGACCTTGCGGATGCGTCGAAAGCACAAGTCGCACGGCATAATCCTGAACATGCGCAGCGATCTTGACATGCCGCACCAACTTCTGATGCGAGAGAATTGTCGCGGCATCGATCACTTGTTCTATTGCTGGCGTTTCACCCGCGGTCGTGCGATTCAAAATTTCGGCAAGTTCTTCACGAGTTGAATATCCAACTTCCAACTTGAAAAAGAATCGATCGAGCTGCGCTTCGGGAAGTGGATATGTTCCTTCTTGCTCGATTGGATTCTGCGTCGCCATGACAAGAAATGGTTTCTCCAGAATATGCGTCGTTCCTCCAACTGTGACGCTGCGTTCTTGCATTGCTTCCAAGAGAGATGATTGGGTCTTAGGGGTCGCGCGATTGATTTCATCTGCGAGCAGAATTTGCGTAAAGACTGGACCTTTGCGAAATTGAAAATCTCGACCACCGTCGCGTTCGACAACGATGGTTGTTCCAGTCACGTCTGCTGGCATCAAGTCTGGAGTGAACTGAATCCGATTGAAATTCAGCGACAGTGCCTGCGACAACGATCGCACCAAAAGAGTCTTCCCCAATCCCGGAACGCCTTCGAGCAGAGCGTGACCATTGGCGAAAAGCGCAACAAGCACGCCGTCGACAACATCTTTATGCCCGACGACGGCTTTCTGAATTTCGGTGCGTACACGGGCGAAATCTTTTTGAAATCGCGCGGCGTGTTGTTCGATGGTTGCGCTTGGAGTGTCGCTCATCTAAATATCGTATCGCCATCTGTCGACAACAATATAATTTGGTATTCTTTCGCGCACTGCCGAAGTATCGGTAGTGCGTTTCAAGTTGGAGGAATGCCGTGCAATTCGGCAGCGATCGCGTCACCGTGAACGACGAGTGGAGAACCCACTTTGCGTAAGTCGGGTCGACCAACTTGATCTGCTCGTCCCTCGGTTCCCTCCCTTTTTGGATCCTGCGCGAAACAGGCACTCCGCATTTCAAGGAATTTTATGTCCATCTCTTCGCTCTTCGTAAGCGCTCGCGCGCTTGTTGTGTCCGTTACATTCACATTCTTCGCTTCGTCGCAAGCGTCCGCAGCAATCATTGCTGATTTCGATATCGGGATCGGCGCAAATCTTGCGTCGTTTCAGATTGATCAAGAAGATGGCGATGGCTATCTCTTTCATGTTCGATGGGACAGTGCGAATTACACAAGTTGGGATGCTCTTGTCGACATCGATACTGCTCTGCCAACATTTTCGATGACATACGACACCTATTCGTGGGGAATCTTTTTGACAGGTATCACCATCGACGGCGATACGAATTATGGCCAAGGCGATCTTTGGCCAATCGAAAACTATTGGCATCTCTGGTTGCAAGACACTGGAAGTTGGGATCAAGCAGCGTTCGGCGCATCTGATCGCATTCTTTTCAATGGCGCATCAGATGCGTGGGTCTTTGGATCATCGATTGTTCCTCAGAGCGTTCCAGCTCCTGGAGCAATCGCAATCACGCTTTTTTCAATTGCAGTTTGTCCAAGACGCCGTCGATCAAACCATACGAAAGCATCTCTGGCGCACTGAGCCATTTATTGCGTTCGCAATCTTCAGCGATGCGTTCTTTGGTTTGTCCTGATTCGGTCGCATAGATCTGATAGATCTGATCGCGCAGTCGAAGAATGTGTCGGGCCTCGATCTCAAGATCGGTGGCCTGACCTTCTAAGACTCCGCCGAGCAGAGGTTGATGCATCAGGTTTTCAGCATTTGGCAGGGCAAATCGTCGTCCTTTTGTACCGCAGCATGCGATCACGCTGCCCATACTTGCAGCTTGTCCGATGATGTATGTCGCCACTGGACATGGAACGAATCGCATCGTGTCGACGATGCCAAGTCCCGCGGTCACGCTGCCACCAGGACTGTTGACATAGAGCGAAATTTCGCCCTTGGGATTGTCGTTGGCCAAGAACAAGAGCTGAGCGACAATCAAGTTTGCCATTCCGTCAGAGACTTGTCCGCCGACAAAGACAACGCGATCGTTGAGAAGTCGCGAATAGATGTCGTATGCGCGTTCGCCTCGGCCGGTTTTTTCAATCACGATTGGGATGATGCTCATAATTCAATCCTTAGAAAGAGATGGAGATGGAAGTCGATTCACGATCCGATCGATGAGGCCATAAGCCAACATTTCGGAAGCATTCAGCCAGAGATCACGATCGCAGTCACGCCCGATTTGTTCGGTGGACTTTCCCGTGGCATCTGCATACAGCACATTGCATTGTTCTTCGAGTCGCAACATTCGACGCGCTTCAATTTCAAGATCGGTCGCTTGACCTTCGATCGCATCGAAGTATCGACCTTGATGCATCAAGTTCCACGCGTGCGGCATTGCGAATCGCTGCCCCTTTGTTCCGCAGCATGCGATGACGCTCATCATGCTTGGCGCAGATCCAACGATGTATGTCGCAACGGGGTATGGCATCATGCGCATCGTGTCGATGATCGCAAGCCCGTCGTTCACGCTGCCGCCTTGTCCATTGATATAGATGCTCACTGGCGCATCAGGTTTGTCATTGGCAAGAAAAAGCAATTGCGCAACGATCGAATTTGCCATTTCGGATTCGACCTCACCTGAACAAAGCACAATGCGATCCGCAAGCAAGCGAGAAACGATGTCGAATTCGCGCTCGGAATATCCCGAAGCGTCGATGACATACGGCACCAATAGAGGTTCGTCTTCCATCATCAGCAAAGATGTTTGCTCAGCGTCCACGATGGGCGATTATTTCTTGCTCTTGTCAGGAAACGAAGCCACTTCGTCGACGAGTCCATACGCCTTCGCTTCTTGCGCGTCGAAATATTTATCTCGCTCGCCGTCCTTTGCGACTTGTTCGTATGGCTGCTTGCAATGTCGAGCGATGATCTCGTTCAACAAGCGCTTCGCTTTGATGATCTGATCCGCTTGAATTTGAATGTCGGTGGTTTGTCCAGTGACGCCGCCGTAAGGTTGATGGATCATCACCTTTGCGTGCGGAAGAATCGTGCGCTTGCCTGGATGTCCGCAGCACAACAAAACTGCACCGCCTGAATATGCGCGGCCAATACAAGTCGTCGCAACTTCGCTGCTGATGAATTGCATCGTGTCATAAATTGCAAGCGTGTCATCAACAGAACCACCTGGGCTGTTGATATAAAAATTTATATCTTGCCCCTTTTTTTGATTTTCCAGATAGAGCATTTGCATCAGCACGCGCGCACCGGATGCGTGATTGATTTCGCCAACCAAGAAGACCACGCGATTTTCTAAGAGCAGTTCGTCGATGGTCATCTCGCGTGTGCGCTGATAGCTGGTGGAAATGCGCGGGTCGATGGGCAATCCCGCGGCGGAGAGGGTTTCACGGGAAGCGGTGCGTTCGCCAAGAGCGCCCAAGCCGTACGGATCAGATGGAATCTGCATAAGGCGCGCAAGGATAGAGAGAAGTTCGCGGAAGGGGGGGATGGATCGAATTGTCGAGGGACTAGGATGCCTCGGTGACCACTCGAGGACCAGACTCACAGCACCGCATCGTGATCTTGCACGGGAAGGATTCTTTTTTGCGAGTTGAATGGTCGCGGCGACTGCGAACCAGCCTAGAAACCGACTTCGGTGGAGTCGACGAATTCACATTTGACGGGTCGACCGCCACGCTCGCGACCGTCTTGGACGAATTGCGTTCATATGGATTGATGTCTTCGCACAAATTGGTCATAGTCGATAACGCGGACGCCTTCTTTGGCTCTGAAGATCGACGCCGTGCCATGGAGCGATATGCAGAAGACCCTATGAAAGAAGCAACTTTACTGCTTCGATCGCAGAATTGGCGCCCCGGAAACTTTGACAAAATTGTTTCAAAGATCGGGATTATTTTGAAATGCGAATCTCCTGGCGATGCAGACGCCGGGCGTTGGTGCGTCGCTCGCAGCGAAAAACAACACAAAATATCGATGGATATGGATGCTGCAACATTATTGGTCGAGCGAGTTGGCGCAGATCTCGCACGGTTGGACTCGGAAATTGGCAAGTTGGCGGTGGGCGCATTGGCTTCTGGGCGCAAGAAAATAGACCTTTTCACAGTTCGAGAACTTGTCGGCGCAAGCCGAGAAGAGCAAGCGTGGGAGATTCAAGACGCAATTCTCAGCGGAGATTCTGGGCGCGCCGCCGCAAAATTGACGGAATTACTGCGTATTTCCAAGGCTCCAGAGGTGATGATCTCTTGGTCTGCAATCGATCTTGCCCGCAAAATTCACGCTGCAGCCGCGCTTGCCGCCCAAGGAGTTTCCGATGGCCAGATCGCAAAAGACCTTCGTTTATGGGGCGAATCGACGATTCCGATCCTGCGAGCAGCGAGAAAAATAGGTGAAACTCGCGCGGCCGCGCTCTTGCACCAAGCGATTCATACTGATTTTCAGATGAAATCTGGCGGCGCACCAGACCCAGAACGAGCCCTCGCGGGGCTCTGTGTTTTGCTATCGGATTCGTTCTCCAGCGGAAAAATTAGATAATTCTGAAAAGTTTTTGGCTGATAATGGGATGTCGCTTTTCGTAATATGCCCTTTTTAAGCGATTAAATGCAGTTTGCGCCTCTATTCCAACTTGACAGGTGGACAATCGCACCCATCGTCCCTATAGTTCCGCCTTCAGGTTTCGACCGCAAATGGTCGATACTGAAAAAACCTGATTCGGTCCTCGTCAACGTGGCGGGGAGTTCCGATTTCAGGTGTCACAAAACGGTTCACCAATCGCGTCTCGTATCAAGAACGGTGAATTCAAAACCAGGAGCACAGGAAATTATGACTCTTACTAAGTATGTTGGAATTCTCGCTAGTGGTCTCGCCCTTACCGGCGCGGCATCTGCGCAAGGAACTGACGCCATGAGCGAGATCGCTCAACTCAAGGCTGAAGTTGCAACTCTCAAGTCCCAAAATGGCGACAAGTGGCTCACCGAAGAGCGCGCCGCCGAAATCAAGTCGCTCGTGAAGGATGTCCTTGCTGACTCCGAAACCCGCACCAGCCTTCAAGGCTCGGGCGCAACTTCGGGTTACAACAATGGATTCTTCATCTCCAGCGCTGACGGAAACTTCAAGTTGAACCTCAGCTTGCTCGCGCAAGCACGCTTCACTTGGAATTATCAGCCAGGGGAGAATATTGCTCCTGAAACCGTCCCTCCAACCACCACCAACGGAACCGGTGATGATGTTTCAACATGGGCATTCGAAAATCGTCGCACCCAGATGGCTTTCTCGGGCAACGTCGTTGATCCAAGTTGGA
>Ga0208960_1001977_pt1 | contig 10656 bp, 15 predicted proteins | sample GreLakmeON33MSRF_FD_187703 | JGI IMG/M metagenome (GOLD analysis project Ga0208960, IMG submission 187703) | Freshwater lentic microbial communities from great Laurentian Lakes, MI, USA - Great Lakes metaG ON33MSRF (SPAdes) | ecosystem: Environmental > Aquatic > Freshwater > Lake | place: Great...
GGCTTTGACCTATGCCCGTAGGTACTCATTGATGGCAGCTTGCGGTATTGCCCCAGAAGATGATGATGGCAATCTAGCATCCAAAAAGCCTGCGGTTAAAGAACAAAAGGCTAATCACAATCAAATGCAAGACCACATTACCTCAATCAGCGAGTCCACCACCTTAGAGGAACTCCAGACGCGCTTTAAAGAGGCTTACAAGTCTGCGGGTACGGATAAGGAATGGTTAGAGGCTGTTACTGGTGCAAAAGACTTGATGAAAAGGAAACTTAAATGACTGAAGTAGAACAACGCTCGGATGCTTGGTTTACAGCCCGTCTGGGCAAAGTAACCGCCTCACGGGTGGCAGATGTGATCGCCAAGACCAAATCAGGTTACTCCGCTAGTCGGGATAACTACATGGCGCAATTGATCTGTGAACGCCTTACTGGTCAACAAGGTGAATCATTCACCAATGCAGCTATGACTTGGGGGACTGAGACCGAGCCTTTGGCTAGATCGGCTTTTGAGGCTTATGCGGATGTAATGGTTGAGGAAGTGGGGTTTGTACCCCATCCAACAATTGAGATGTCTGGCGCAAGTCCTGACGGGTTGGTGGGGCTGTTTGGAATGTTGGAAATCAAATGTCCCAACACAGCCACCCACATTGACACGCTATTGACCCAGACTGTGCCAGGCAAATACATCACCCAAATGCAATGGCAGATGCGGTGCTGTGAACGCCAATGGTGCGAATTTGTGTCGTTTGACCCTCGATTACCCCAAGAACTTCAATTGTTTGTCAAAAGGGTTGAGTTTGACTCTGAGTATGTAGCAATGTTGGAGAAAGAGGTTGTCCAGTTCCTAGCCGAGTTGGATGACAAAGTGAATAAGTTAACTAATCTGAAAGTAAAAAATGTCTAAAACCCAATACGAAATCTCTGTTATTACTGGCAAATACACCAATAAAGACGGACAAGAGAAAAACCGCTATCAGCGCATAGGCTCGGTAATTGAGACCAAGAACGGCCCAATGCTCAAGTTTGACTGTATGCCTATCGTTGAGGGTGGGTGGTCTGGTTGGGCATATATGAACGCACCAAAGCCAAAGGCAGACTTTGATGACACTATCGACTTTTGATCACCCAAGAGTAAGAAATAGCGACCCAATGACAAGTTGGGTGGCTGCGGGGTCTGCCAAAGACCTTGCTAAAGCCCACGCCACCAAGATCATCCAATGCCTCAAAGACCACGGGAGTCTAGGTAAGGATGGTATTGCCCACCATACTGGTTTGGAGTCCATGCAAGTCGCTAGGCGGTTGCATGAGTTGGAGAGAGAGGGGGAAATCTGCTTGACGGGGAATGTGGTTAAGTCAAAATCTAACCGCTTAGAACGCGAGTGGAAGATAACCCCAATCCAAAGGGAATTGCTGTGATTACAGAAAGCATTACCAAAGAAATCTTTGATCTGCCAGAGCATAAGCAGCTTAGAGAAGATGTAAGAAACTTTATTGTTAAACAAGAAATCTTACAAACCATCCAAAACTGTCCCATGTGCGCCCAACACCGAGAGGCTAAAAACCTTTGGAGAAAAGTGGCACTTGATCTTTTTACGAGGCAAAAATGACCCCAGAAGATGAGGAATTTGAACGAATCTTGCGTGAGATCAGACGCAATGCTGTTGAAGATGACGATATTCAAGATTACAAAAAGCCTTGGGTGGGGCTGACAAATGAGGAACAAAGAAAGTTCTTGCATGACCCAATGCCCTTGGCAGCTTTAATCATTGCCATTGAACAACGCCTCAAGGAGAAAAACTTTTGAACGCCTTTCACAAAGACTTTATGAAAACCTTTTACCCTCATTTTTGGTCAGCACCCAAAATAATACAAAAACGCGATGTGCGGGTGCGCCACTTTTATGTGTTTGCGAGGGCAAAATGAGTTATCTAGTAGGCTCTTTACCGCCTTTAAAATGCTTTATACGCAAAGAATTTCTGTATGACCACCACAAGGGTCATGGAGAGTTAGAACCCTGTATCTGGGTGTCTCTCAAAGCCATTAGAGGGCAAGTCTTTAGGATTGAATCTCTCTTACCCCGTTATGGGGCTTTGTATGACAAGCTGCCCATCCATGCTTACTGTTGGAAAGATGGTGGTGATCTACCCATAGACGCTCTCCAGTTGTGGGATTGCCTTGGGTATCGGTTCACCATTATTGAAAAGGTCTTACTCAGGAATCTAAGTGTTAAGGTTTTTGGAAAAGACCGCCAATGGCACTTTGGGACTTATATGTTTACTGTGGACTTTTGTGCAGACCAGACCGACATTGATACGGGTTTTTCTGAGACCGCAGAGGAACACAAATCCTTTAATTTCATTAAACTCGACAACGGACAGTTTGCTTGCCAACCCAACAATCGGTGCATCTGGTATGACCAAAGTCTAGTGTCAGGAACACTAATCCCAGACTTCAATGTTGCTACCCAAACCTACTCGGTGGACGGGTCACGCAAGTGGGTTGCCTCAGATGATTGGTTTTACGATATAAGGAGTCGAGATGCTTAGTAGTATTCTGACAATTTTTGTTGTGCTTATCCTTGGTGCGCTGATTGGGGCAGGCATCCTAGTCGCAGTTCTTTGGATGAGTGCAGAGGATTAAAAGACCGCCAAAGCCTCATTGGTGTGCTTTACTCGATCTTCTAAACCGATAATGCCACCATTGATCTTCTTGGTTAACCCAATCCAATCTTGGGCTTCTGCCAAAGCATTGCAGTTGTGAGTAGCCCAATACCATCCTGCGGTCATAGCTGCATATTGAGGCGTTCTTACTAGGTCAGGATTCATCACAAAGTCCACCCCACACGCCTTGCCTGCGTGAAAGAAGTTATCGTGTCCTGTCAATTGAAGCCACCCAGAGCCTCGGAAACGCCACCCATCTCCACTAGCCTCGTCTCTGTTTCCCATGCGTGAGGCGTAAACCTTGTTTGCTATGGCTTTGGGATTTCGGTGGTAGGGCTGTGCAGACTCCAAAGTGGGGAATCGTTTTGGCCATATCTTCATTAACCGATCTGCTGCGTAGTTGAGGTTTTCTTCCAAGATTTTGAACTTGCCACACTCATGCCCACATTGGGCAATAAAGGCGGCTTGTTGTCTAGGAGTGGAAATCCCCCACTTCTGAAAGGTGTCGTTTAGCACTTGAACCAAACTAAGGTCAATGTGCAGTTTTTGGAGTTGGTCAGCGTTTACCATTTACAGACTCCATCACTTTGTTGTAACTGTCGATACAGGCGTTGAGTTGGGCGGTGTTTCTGTCCCCTTGGGCGATGATTTCTGCAATAGCTGCAAGAGTCTGTCTGTCAGATTCACTTCCCTCTTGGTTGCTATTTCCGTTGGGAGGGGTGGGACTTGAACTGGTTTGTACGCAACTTGTGGTTTTGAGGCGCAGGCTACCAGCCCTAATAGCGCGATCAAGAGAAGTCTGCTTTTCAGATATGGCATTGTTTGCCTCCTGTAACTTAGTGGAGTTGTCGTTTAACTGTTTGGTGAGTTCTTGTTCTTTAACCCGAGCCTCTTCGTTCTTTTGGGCAATCTCGGACTGCATCTCAGCGTCTCGCTCTACCCACCCTTTATGGTGTCCGTAAGAATAGAAACTACCAAGAGCCACCAAAACCCCAATGATTAGCCACGGATTCATCTAGATGCCTCTGCGCGTTCTTTAGCAATTTCCTCGCGCTCTGGGTGCAAGAAGTCAGGCGGTGTGGTCGGTGGTGGAGGTGCTCTCCATTCCTCGTCTAGCGGTGGGTTAACCCACACAGGCAATGCACCACTAGGGGTAGGCGCAAGAGGTGGCGGGGAAGAAGTAGGAACAGGTGGTGAAACCTTGTCAGCAACCGCTTGGACACCCTTGCGAGACATCACCCCACCGATACCGCCCACGATCAGCAGAACGATGTCGTTGAGCATCTTGGCAAACGATTGGTCAATCGGGGCCATGCTCTTAATTGGCTGAACAACGAATGCCAGGCTGTAAAGCATAAAGATCACAATACCCGCAAGGATGACAGTCACAATCAGGACTACGGAAGCCCAGACGCGAACTTCAATTTCCTCTTGGGTCAGAAGCCGATTGGGATGGAACTTGTGGGGGTTGGACATTTTTCTCCAATACTGGTGCAACAAGGTAATCGGGACAATCTTGGGTAAACAGGCAATCAGGTCTTTGACAGCGTTTAGCAGAGAAGTTCTTAGGGTCTTGGCAATAGTACCGATAGCGGTCTTCACAACCGACTAAAAGCAATATCACCAATAAATACTTCATTTGCTTTCCTTGAGTTCTTGTTTAAGTTTTCTCAATTCTTTGATCTCTCGCTTGAGTTGGGCTTTCATATACATGGTCTCAATGTAGGCAATGGAAGTCGTTGCAACAATGACGCACAACGCTACACATCCTAAAACCCACCCGATAAGGCGCGTAGTTGCCACATTAGCCACCCAAAAAGTAATGATATAAATACCACTCCAGCCACCCCACTTGTTAACTCAATAGCCCTGATCTCTTCCTGTTCTTTTTGCCAACGCGCTAGTCTCATCTTTCTGACTTCTTCTGCTCTAGCCCATTCCTGTTCTTGTTGAATCCTCGCATACATTTTCAAAAACCGACTGTAAATAGCCTTTAGTTCTGCTGGCGCATAGACAGTCATTTGTTCCCGAATTTGTGCATCAAGGTTTTCCATTTGGAGTTCCACCAAGGCGCGTTCAATAGCCTTTTTAGAAGTGTTTTGAGTTGGGTCATAGCGTTCCTTAGACTCTGCCTCCAAAGAGGCGTAGTAGTTGGTTAGTTGGGCTTGTATGTCAAAGAAGTTTCCAAGTTGAATTCCGACATTCTTGATTGTTTCTAGTTCGAGGGCTTCGTAGGATTCATCCTTTTTGGGGGCTTTCGCTTTCGCCACAGGCTTTGTTTCGGCAGGCTTTGTAGGCTTGCTAACAAATAGCCCAAGTACCCAATCCCAGATGCCCTTAATTGCTTTAAGGTCGGCTTGTACGCCCTCAATGGTTTTCTTAGCACCTTCAAGCTGCATTCTCCCTTCGTGCAACATAGCGCACCCCTGCTTGATAGCAGAGACAGCCCCTTGTGCCAACATAAGAAGAGAGAAAGGGTCAATGTCACACTCCGATCATTTTCTTGACAAACTCTGCCGCCACGCCAGGGCCTAGCAACACCATCAAAATCACCGCATACAGCAGATATTCAATCTTTGCCATGCGCTTGTCACCAAGGGATAGCGAGTCATCTATCCGCTTGTAACGCTCACTACACAGGGCTTCGTGAACCGCTAAACGGGTCTCAGCGTCCTCAAGCATCTGCAGGCTCTGGCGTGTTGCCTTCAGCCACCCACTTTAAATAGGCGATGTAATCTGAATTTTGTGGGTCAAAAGGAATCATTGCGTTATCAGACAATCTAATAACAATTTGACTACCGCTTAATGTGTTTTTTAATTTATACATAATCATAATTCTGCTGAAGCAGTCCATTGACCATAAATATATCCAACAACCCAATTAGTTCCAATCGGTACATAAACCCTAGCACCTGATTGACTGATAACATCAAAAGTTACTGTGGCTGTTCCACTTCCACCATTCTTTTCATAAGTCCAACTTCCAGAAGTTCCAACGCCAACATATCCAACCATTGTTGGGGCGGCTCTTTTTGTAACCTTATAAAGAATTTTTGTAATCACATTTTGATTACCTTCAGAAGAGCCAGCAAAATCTAATCTGCCTGTGTCTGTGTTACTTGCGGGTTTTGTTTCAATGTCATACGACTTTTCATAATACCTCTGACATAACTGCAACTCAGTACCATAAGGTCTGTAATCAAAAGATGTTGCGGTACTGCCTTTTTCTAGTTGCACACCAGCCAAATAAAGAGTAGCACCAGATGTTCCAACTACGCTAACTGCACCTGTTACAGATACTAAATTGCTTGCCGCCCATGCGCCAGCCGTTCCTGATTTGCTAGAGCCAGTCCCCATGCTAAATTGAACTGCTACACCAGTTCCGTTAGTTGTTCCCCATGTACCAGTTGTATCGCCAGCAATAGTTACTGTTTCATATTCCCAAGTATTTGCGGTGGAGATTGTGTAAGAAAAGGGGTAACTACGATTATTACTGTTGTTAATTAGTGAGCCACCAAAAGTTCCAGTTAGGCTTGACCTAGCCCAAAACGATAAAGTTACAGTAGATGCACCAGCCGCACCCCACCCAAGGTCAGCCATGTTATAGCCTTCAATATTTTGATAGACCTTAAATTGTTCTGCCGCACCTACTGTATAAGCAGATGATGAAGTCATGCCTAAATAGTAAGTAAAACCAGCGGGAGGAGTTACAGCACCAGCATTTTGTTGTATTGAAAATTTAGAATTTTGGTCGCCATAAACAGCCCATCTGTCCACAGAAAATTGTGTTCCAGTATTGGTGTTGTTTATTGATGCCCCCGCATTACGCTGGTCTAAAACCATAGCCCCGTTTATGATGCGGTTTTTAAAGCCTACTGTGTCAGCAGAAACTGTTGTCCATGTAGGCGCAGAACCAGAACCAGCAGAAGTCAATAACTGACCGCTTGTGCCAGATGCACCTGTAAGAGTTAACGCAGTTGTTATGTTGGGTGATGCAAGTGTTGCCGTTGTAATTGTTGGAGATGTACCCAACACATTAGCACCCGTACCCGTATTAGTAACGCTTACCAAACCCTTAGACGCATCTGTTGCAACCGCGCTAGATGCTGTCAGGCTAGAAAAGATCGGTTGTGCGCTAAAGGTTGCTATACCGCCAAGCGTCACAGCACCCGCCACATTAGCCGTTGTACCCACATACAAAGCCTTGGCTATACCTACACCACCACCAGTAATGATTGAGCCTGTGGTGGTGCTAGAAGAGTCCGTTACTAGGCTAGAAGTAATGCCTTGGGCAAAGGTAATCCGAGCCGTTGTGGTGGTCTGTCCGTCTTTAGTGATGGCGGTTGTCAGTCCTGTGGCTAGGTCAGTAGTCAACGCATTAAACGCTGAAGACGATATGACTGTGCCTGCTACTACTGGTTGACCAGTAGTGTTGATGTTAAATGTTCCACTTCCGTTGTACGACATGGTTTTTCCTTATTTTGACAATGCTTTGGTCATAGCGTCATACTTGATCGCTTCTTCAACTTGTTTACTTAATTGGCTTTTTTCGGCTGTTTCTGAAAGTGTTTTAGCAAGAGGGAAATTTAACTTGGCTAGTTTATCCAATCCTCTCATTACTACATTACCAGAGTTGGAGTAATTTACAGAGCCTGGCGGTTTTACCAAAGCATCTTTAACCGCATCTCTTACCTCAACCAAAGTCTCTCGACCTTGCTTGCCAAACATATAAGTTAATTTATCTTCGCGGTCTAGCGTATCAATAGCGTTGTTAAGTTTTGCAAAGGATAGTTGACCACCAGAGCCTTTGGTAAGTTGGTCTTTTAAATACTGTATGGTTTGACCCTGTAACTCAGCATAAGCCTGTTGCCCTTCTGCGCCACCCTTTTTCAAGAGTTTGGTAACAGTTCTCATTTCCTCTAAAGAACCATCTAAAACCACATGGCTAAACACATCATCTAGGGCAACGGCTCGGTCTCCATATCCACCGCGAGTGCCTAATAGTTTTGCTACCCGATAGGTGTTCTCAAAATCATTGGCTAACTCTTTGCGCTGATTTCTAGCTGCTCGGTAAAGATCACCGCCTGCGCCCTCAGTTATGTCATTGATAACGCCCTTGACTCGTCCCATGTAGACAGAGGATTGCTCACCAGGCTTGGACAAACTACCCGCAGTTTGATACAGATTCTCAATGTCATCAATTGTGATCTGCCCATTAGTAGCCTTTTTCAAAGCATCCAACTTGGCTTTGATCGTTTGAATCTGAGGCACAGAAATGCCTTCTGGGGCGTTGTCTGTTAACCATTGATCAAGTTTAGCGGTGTCCACCACTTGTTTGGTCTCACCCGCTTCTCTAGCCTTTTGATAGGCTTGATCAACCAATGACTTTTTGTCATCAAACTGCTTGACTAGGGTTTTGTCAACAATAGAGCCAACTTTGCGATAGGCGGTAGGGTCGGCAAACTCTGCGCCTGTCTCGTTAGACAATTGTTCAAAACGCCTCAAAATATCGCCTTTTTGACCTTCTTTGAACTGAATCAAAGCCTTGGCTAACTCTGGTTTTTCTTTGGGAATATCAGACTCAAACTGCAATTGACCTAAGTCTTGGGTTTTCTCACCCTTAGTCAAACGAATGCCTTGCTCTCTCGATCTGATCTCTCTAGCCAATGCTTCGTCCACACTAGCTGCGCCCATGCCTTGCATCTTAGGCTCGGGGGCTTTAAGAAGTGCTGCCATCTTTTGTGCGGTAGTGCTTGGGGCAACCAAAGAAGATGCTTGGCGCACCGCAGGCCCTGTCAGCGTAGAAAGGGCTGTCCCTGCGCTTGTTAGCGGAGTTGGTGGCACAGAACCTAAAACCCTTGCCATCTCGCCCACCACCGCAGGCCCTGTCTCGGTGCGAGGTTGGTAAAACTGATTGCTAACAGTCTGAGCCGCTTGTTGCCCCGCTTGCATACCTTGTGGTGTGTTCCAACCAACTAAAGCCTCTGTGCCGTATTTAGCAATAGGAGTGGTTACTAACCGACCAATGTTGCCTGCCACGATTGCAGGGGTTTCCACATAACCCATGATCTTGTCTTGCAAACTAGGCTCTGGACGCGCTTGTGAGGTGCTAACTTGACCAGGTATTTGGCTTGCCATTTGTTGGGGCGCAAGCGCAGTCAGACCAACTTGTTTATAAAACTGGTCTTTTGGTATATCAGCGTAAAACTTTTGATGCAAAGCATCAGCCAATGCCACATCGGGCATATCGTTATATTGCGGATATTGACTGCGAACTTCTGCTAGTGTTGCCATTATCTGAGTCCTAGTGGGTCACCTTGTGGGGCAGCATTTCGCATCCCTTGAGGCCCTGCTTGAATATTCATAGCCTTAATTGCTAACTCCCGAGCCTTTTGCTTTTGAGCAATGACTTCAGCCGTATCACCCACTTGTGGGAAATACTTTCTCTCTTCATTAGCAAATTCAGATGCCGCAATAGCTGCACCAGACTCTTGGCGCAAAACCGCAGTAATGAAGTTTCTACGCGCTTGATCAACTTGTTGTTGTTCCGCGCTTGGGCCACCCAAAACGCCTGGCAATGGGTTTATTAGTGCGTTTGTAGCCTCTTGGAGTTTGTCACCAATAAAAGGAGTTAAGCCGACTGTTCCACCAATTGCAGAACGAACTATGCCAGTATTGGTAACGCCCTTCTTTTCTAGGTCGGTCAATATCTTGTTAGCCTCTGCCATTCTCATGCCGTAAGCCGTAGATTTACCTTGAGCCTCAGTTAAAGGCTTGGGAACTATCCCTTCCATAACCCGAGCCTTTTCAATCTCTTGTTGGGCTTTAGGGCTTAGTTGGCTTAATGGCGTGTACGCGCTTGGTGCGCCTGCAACGGGTGCGTTTGTTGGCGTTAACGCGCCAGCAGGGGCAGGGCGCGGTGCGTTAGTTGGTTGTGCAAGTGGGTTAACAAATGTTCCACCACCCGCTTTGATGCCCGTATCAAAGAACAATTGTTGTGCGCTGATACCAAGCCGAGCCGCATCATTGTTAAGAGTGGCTTTTTGGTTTGCTGACAAACTATTAAATGCACGATCTGATTGCTCTAAAGTGGCTTTTTGGTTTGCCGATAATTGGTTAAATGCGCGATCAGACTGTTCTTTATCTTGTTTGAGTCGAGCCGCAGCATCTGGGCTAATTGCTTGCTCAACAGGGCCAAGAACAACTTTTTTGCCTTGATCGGTCAAACCAACCCTATTTGGAACTCCGTTAATGATCTCAACTTGGAAGTCTTTAATCTTGCCTGGAGTCATCATAAAACTTAACATCGCCCCACCCGCGCCTTGTAGGGTCGGATTCTGTGAGCCAAGGGCTAATGCCATTGCGCGTGTTCTGTCAGGGGCTTGGGCAGGCTGTATGTAACCGCCTTGCATACCTTCGGGCGATACGCCTGTTGGTGCGCCTTGGGGTGCAGGGCCTGCCAATTCCTTGGCTGGTGTACCTTGCATAGCCTCTAGGAATGAACCCATCTCGGCTCGGTTGCCTGTTTGGTATCTTTCCGCTAAATCTTTGTAAGCCTCGGCTGCAGATTTTTCCTCTGACCCCGCCATGTAGCCTTGCAACATCTTTGCAAGCCCCATGTAGGGAGAGGCGCGAACCCCCGCTTGTTGGGGGACTTCTACGGGTTGTAATGCCTGTTGTCCAAGCAGTTGAGCCATTTGCAGTCTGCGCTGTATCGCTGCGCTTTCTGCCGTGTAAGGGTTTAGGTTAATGTCAGGCATTTATCCTCCCGTACTGAACCATCATGTATCCATCTGGGTGGTGTATAACCGCCTGTGGCATTACTTGCTCAACTTCTTGAGCCATCACACCAATTTCGTGTCTGCCTTCAATGTCGTATTCGTAAATGCCAATTCCTAACTTATGTGTACCAATACGCACAATATTAGATTTCAGTCTGCGGTCAGATTTTTTAGCAAGACCATAAGCAGCCGCGCCACCCAATCCATATAAACCAG
>Ga0208960_1001981_pt1 | contig 10646 bp, 10 predicted proteins | sample GreLakmeON33MSRF_FD_187703 | JGI IMG/M metagenome (GOLD analysis project Ga0208960, IMG submission 187703) | Freshwater lentic microbial communities from great Laurentian Lakes, MI, USA - Great Lakes metaG ON33MSRF (SPAdes) | ecosystem: Environmental > Aquatic > Freshwater > Lake | place: Great...
TACCCTTATACCTGCGCCCCCGTAGCTCAGGGGATAGAGCACTGCCCTCCGGAGGCAGGTGCACAGGTTCGATTCCTGTCGGGGGCACTATCACCAACTGCGCTCAATTTTTTATTTACACAATCAGCGCAAGAGGGATATAAATCACTTCAAAGAGTGAAATCTTCTCGACTACCTTATTGTTAAACTACGAAGTAAGAGGGAGAATAACCCCCTTGCACACATGAGTTGTGCACACATTTATATCTGGAATTGAGAGGGGTGAGCCATGGACTGGAGACATCAATCTGCATGTCGCGATGAAGATCCTGAGCTCTTCTTCCCCATCGGAAATACTGGCCCTGCAATTAGCCAGATTGAAGAAGCGAAAAAGGTATGTAATCGCTGCATCGTAAAAGATCCATGCCTAGCTTGGGCCTTGGAATCGGGTCAAGATGCAGGTGTGTGGGGCGGACTATCAGAAGATGAACGTCGCGCACTCAAGCGTCGCGCTGCCCGTAACCGTGCTCGCTTAATGGATAACGGACTTTCTTAAACTTCTAGCTCTACTTAGCGTTGGGAAAAACCAAGATCGCTTTTGTCTGAGTCGCATCAGAGACCAATGAGAGCGTTCCACTGAGTTCATTCTCGGTCAGCGTGCGCACAATTTGCAAACCTAAGTTTGGGGATTCGGCAATATTAAATCCTTCAGGTAAGCCCACACCGTCATCTGAAATAATCACCTGAATATCTGAATTCTCGGAATCAACATGAATTCCCAGTACTGAACCCTCCTCAGCTAATCCATGTTCAAGGGCGTTATGAATCAGTTCGGTAATCACTAGGGCTAGCGGTGTTGCTATTCGAGGGTCAAGTGAGCCAAGGGTGCCGGTTCGCTCGATGCGCAATTCATTCATGCGAGGGCTCAGTTCCAATGCGTGGGTGACCAGGCTATCTAGCACCTGATCGAATCCCACTGATGCATCAGGGGTATTTGAAAGAGTTTCATGTACCAAGGCAATGGATGCAATACGACGGACTGCTTCATTGAGCGCTGCGCTAGCGTTTGGATCATTGATGCGGCGAGCTTGCAACCTGAGTAGAGCTGAAACAGTCTGCAAATTATTCTTCACTCGGTGATGAATCTCGCGGATAGTCACATCCTTGGTTACTAGATCTCGCTCGCGTCTACGAATCTCGGTAAGGTTATTGAGCAAGACGATAGCTCCAATCCGGTTTTCACCTTGAATCAGAGGAAGTACTGTGAATGAGATGGTTCCACCAGCATTTTCAATCTCAACTCGTTTCAGCGACTTGCCTGTAAGTGCCCCAGAGATGCTCTCCTCTTGTGCATCGGCACTGTGTTGAGCAAGTGACTGCGCAAGAGTTCCTAACTCACTGCCTTCAACTTCTTTTACCCACCCTAAGCGGCTAAATGCTGACTGCGCGTTAGGACTTGCATAGGAGACAACCCCGTTGACATCAAGGCGAATTAATCCATCACCCACGCGCGGTGCTGGGTCAAAAAGTGATCCTGCATCTGGGTATGGAAAACTTCCTTCAGTAATCATGCGATATAAATTGTTTGCAATCTCTCGATAATTAAGTTCAAGGCGGCTGGGTTGGCGCATGAGTTCAGCATTTCTATGGCGCGAAATAACAGCAACAACAAGGCCATCAACTACTACGGGGATAGTCTCTTCTTTGACCGAGAACTCCCCCATCGGTTCTGGTTCTGTATCTCTTACAATTTCTGCACTAGCAAGTGCTTGATCTATATATTTGCGTGCACCATGAGCGATTTCATCGCCGATGACATCAAGTGGAAAGAGGGTTGCCGCAGTTGTTGGCCTGATATGTGAAACTGCAACGTAACCGGTGGGCCAGCTCTTAAAATCTTTGCGCAGCGGAACCCAGAGAATGAGATCGGCAAATGATAAATCTGAAAGAAGTTGCCAATCTGCAATCAGTTCTCGAAGTCGGTGGATATGAATATCAGTGAGAGGACTTCGCTTTTTCACAAATTCTTCAATAGATGCCATATGAGTAATCCTTATGAGAGCCACACTGCAAGATTGCTGGCAATCTCTTGTGTGGCAAACCAGGTGAGTTCCTGACCATCAGGTGAAACCTGGAAGCAGCATTGCACGTAATCCCACTGCAACGGCGCGGAGATAGAGATCGACATTTCATGCTCTGCATCAATGATTGATTCCGGAACTTCCATAGCTAAAACACAGGCAGTACCAACAGTGGCATCCAGTAGCTCCACTGCATCTTCAGCTGCGATGAGTGAAAGGGTGTACTCGACTTCTTCTTCATCTAGATCATTATTGCTAGATATGAATGTAGGAGTGGCGGCATAGGCATGACTGACATCGAACTCCCCCGATTGGAGAAATTCTTGAACTTCAGAAGCGGTAACACCGATGTATGCACGCATGTGCTTAGCCTATAAGAAGTTATCCCCCTACTTCACCGGCTAAGGTGGCGATGCTCTTGCGTAACAGGCTTCTCTCATTGGATTCATATAGTGATGTCTGCTCATTTTCAGCCATTGCTATGGAACGTGGATCTGCCGGATACGCATGAATATTCTTGGGACCAATAGTTCTTACAGCAGCAAGAAAAGCTTCGTCGTGAATCGCGCCTTTCTTACCTTGAGCCGACATGGCTTGCACGAAGGAGATTGCGGGCTTAATAGAGTTTTGTGAAAGAGCGAGTGAAATCTTGCGAACTCGCTCAACTCCCACTCGGTGAGATTTAGAGATAATCCATAGCTCATCGGCATGGGAGGAGGCCCACACCAGAATCTCACCAGTCCAACGTTGCCCACGGAGTACTTGAGCAAGTTCGGTGATCACACCGGTATCGATAACAATGTAATCAAACTCCATCTTGGCAGCATCTAATAGCGCAACTGATTCGGCAATATTTTCTTGAGTGACTTCTAACGCCCAAAGATTATTGGCAATCTTTTGAAAGCTCTTGGCAGAGTTCAACCCCTGTTGCCCTAAGAGAATTGCAATAGCGGGAGCAATCGCATTGCCATCAATGATGAGAACTTTCTTTGCTAAAAGGCTCAGTTCGGTAGCGATATTGATGCTGAGCGATGTACAGCCAGCGCCAGCGTGTGCACCAGCTATAGCCAGGACATGTGCACGCATAGCCTCGATGGTTGGCTCACTTACTCTCAGCATTGGCCTTCTCATAGAACCGCGAATCATTGCGATTAACTCAAGTGCAACTGTGGGCTGGGCAAATGAATCTGGGAACTTGCGCAGATCTTCATCGCTCTTTCGAAAGATGAAGATTCTCATGCCGCTAGTAGCAAGTTTCTGAAGAGATTGCGGATCTATCCCCTCTAAATCTGTGGAGATCAGCAATACATCCGGTGGTGCTGTTAAGCCTTGCAAAAACTCATGAAGGGATGACCAATCCAGTGCACGATATAAGACGCTCCACCCTTGGCTAAACAAGGTACTGGCAGCGAAGCTTTCAAAGTCAGAGCCATGAATCGCGGTGACTGCACTAGCGTTTTCTGACTTAGCCATTTGCTCGTACGGCGACCAAGCGACCGCTAGTGGTTGCCGCTAATACGTCAGCGATAAATTCACCATCAACTGAGACTGTCATCGCAACTTCTCCCCCGAAATTTGATCCTTTGCTATCGATTGACATTACAAAGACGCCCCCGAGGATGAAGATAGGAGCTTGCGGACTTTCACCGTTCTTTTCATCGTGTAACTGATAAAGGCTGACGATCTCTCCAACACCAACTTGTGATGGAATATCTACTGAACGCATGCTCAGAGAAACCTGCTTCTGCCTTGCCGGCGATGATTGGTTTGTGAGTGCATCGACTTCGATTAACTCTCCCGATGCAATGATGCGACGTGAAACCTGGCCAATGGGATCTAAGTCGGCGGATACATATCTTTTGCCCGCTGCCCCCAGTGTGACTGAGATGAGATTGAGGTCTGAACTCTTGATGGAAGTTCCTGATGCAATCGGCTTACTTGCTACCCAGTACTTCTCCTTTTGATTCGCTGCAATCGACATCAGAAAAGATGCCAAGAGCGCTGCTATGAAAAGTGAGATAGAGAGGATAAATCGTGTGTTCTTCTGCTTCTTAATGGCCATGGCGGCAGCGTAAAAGGGAGAGTGAGAAGTCAGATCTCACTTTTCCACAGTACAGAGAAAGGATGAGTACATTTCATCTTTCTAGATGATTACTTTGTGAACGAGTGACTCCAATATGCCTGCATGACAACAGAGCCATATACACATCACCTTCCACGCCCCAAGCCTTATCTGCAATTGGTTTCCAGCACAGAAGATCCCGCACTCTGGAGCCATCCAGTTCTAGATCTATTTGCACCTCCCACACAAGTTATTCCTCCACAAGTAGCAAAGCTCTACCTAGTTCCTTCTACCTTTGATGAAGAGATCGAACCGGATGAGATGCCTATTCCATCCTCAGCATCAGATCTGCCCGATTTACATCAATGGACGATGAAATTTATCGTGAGCGTTCTTGAAATTTGGGCTGGCCGCAGACAACCTGCGCAACTAATTCGCTCATGTCATCGCGTAATCTATCTGGAGCTATTACGTAAGACTGGAAGCCAGCGTGAAATTGGAAAGATTAAAAGCATCCATCAATCAGAACCACTAGATGGTATTTGTGAATCAACTGTGACAGTCAGATATGGGAATCGACTTCGCGCAATTGTTATTCGCTTTGAAGGTGTTGACGGACACTGGCTCTGCACCGCCTTGCGTCTGCTCTAAAGTAAATCAAGCAGCGCCGTGGCAGCGCTTAAATTTCTTACCAGAGCCACATGGGCACGGGCTATTGCGCGAGACTTCTCCAGATCTAACAACACCATTTTCATCTGCTGCGGTGTAACGAAGTGGAGCAGTATTTGCCGGCTTGTCATCCACACCGCGTGCTTTGACTTCAGAGCCATCGCCTTCGATTGTGACTTCGACGTTAAAGACCAGGCTTGCTAGCTCTTCTTTAATGGCATCCATCATCGCTGAGAAGAGTTCGAAACCTTCACGTTGATATTCAACAAGTGGATCACGTTGAGCCATAGCACGCAGGCCAATGCCTTCTTGCAAATAATCCATCTCATATAGATGTTCGCGCCATTTACGATCAAGGACAGAGAGCAATACTTTTCGCTCTAATTCGCGCAGGACTTCAGTTCCTAGCCCTGCTTCACGCTTTGCATATGCAGCAACGGCATCATCTAGAATCCGTGTCTCTAAAATTTCGATATCGAGTGCTGATCGTGAACCAAACTCCTTCTCTAAATCTTGCGGGGTGAAGGAGATCGGATAGATAAGTTTGAGAGCTGCCCAGAGTTGATCCAGATCCCAATCTTCGGCATAGCCCTGGGCTGTTGCGACCTGAACATATGCGCTGAGGGTGTCGGCCATGAAATCGCCCACTTGGCTTCCAATATCTTTACCTTCAAGTACTAAGCGGCGTTCTGCATAAATTACCTCACGCTGACGGTTCATGACATCGTCATACTTAAGAACATTCTTACGGATTTCAAAGTTTTGTGCTTCCACCTGTGTCTGGGCTGAGCGAATTGCATTAGAGACCATCTTTGATTCAATCGGTTCATCTTCAGGCAAGCCAGCTGCACCAAGTACGCGTTCAACAATTCCTGAGTTAAATCTGCGCATCAAATCATCTTGTAGTGAGAGATAGAAACGAGACTCTCCAGGATCACCTTGGCGTCCTGATCGTCCACGGAGCTGATTATCGATACGCCTGGACTCATGGCGCTCAGTTCCAAGAACATAGAGCCCACCGAGTGCGACAACTTCTTCGTGCTCCTTGGCTATTGCAGCTTTTTGCTTGGCAATCTCTGCCGGCCATGCAGCTTCATATTCGGTTGCGTTATCTACCGGTGAAATTGCCTTGCGCTGTAATTCAAAGTCAGCCATGAACTCTGGGTTGCCACCAAGCATGATGTCAGTTCCGCGCCCTGCCATATTTGTAGCAACAGTGACGGCGCCTTTTGTGCCAGCGCGAGCGATAATCGCTGCTTCCCGCTCATGGTGCTTAGCGTTAAGAACTTCGTGAGGAACGCCTGCTTTTTTCAAGAATGCAGAAAGTTCTTCTGATTTTTCAACGCTGACAGTTCCAACCAATACCGGTTGGCCTTTGCGGTGACGTTCGACAATGTCACGGGTAACGGATGCAAACTTTCCTACCTCAGATTTATAGACCAAATCTGCTTCATCAATACGTTGCATCGGACGATTTGTTGGGATTGGGACAACACCTAGTCTATAAATTTGATGAAATTCTGAAGCTTCAGTGATAGCAGTTCCGGTCATACCGGAAATGGTTTCGTAGAGTCGGAAGTAATTTTGAAGTGTGATCGTGGCCAGGGTTTGATTCTCATCTTTAATTTCGATGCGCTCTTTTGCTTCCAGCGCTTGATGCAGACCTTCGCTATAGCGACGACCTGCCAGCATGCGGCCGGTGTGCTCATCGACAATCAGCAGTTCACCATTCATGACTACATAATCTTTATCGCGCTTAAAGAGCTCTTTTGCACGGACCGAGTTATTCAGATATCCAATCAGGGTTGTATTGGCGGCTTCGTATAAATTTTCAATACCGAGCAGCTCTTCCACCTTGGTGACACCATCTTCGAGGATTCCAACGGTCCTCTTCTTTTCATCAACTTCATAGTGGGTATCGCGTTGTAGTTTGGTAGCAATATTTGCAAACTCGACATACCACTTCGTTGCCTTATCTGCTGGTCCACTAATGATCAGTGGCGTACGGGCTTCATCGATAAGGATGGAGTCAACTTCATCGACGACTGCGAAGAAGTGATCGCGCTGCACACAGTCTTGAAGTGACCATGCCATATTGTCGCGAAGATAATCAAAACCAAATTCATTGTTTGTGCCATAAGTAATATCTGAGGAGTATGCCGCGCGACGTTCGGCAGAAGTCATGCTGTTGAGAATGACACCAACGCTCAAGCCTAGGAATCGGTGAACACGACCCATCCATTCACTGTCACGCTCAGCCAAATAATCATTGACTGTAACAACGTGAACTCCGCGTCCTGCTAGCGCATTGAGATAAGAAGGCAGTGTTGCAACAAGAGTCTTACCTTCACCGGTGCGCATTTCTGCGATATTGCCACGGTGAAGTGCGGCTCCACCCATGATCTGAACGTCATAGTGACGCTGACCAAGTGTGCGCTTTGCTGCTTCGCGAACAACTGCAAATGCCTCGGGAAGTAGATCATCGAGTGTTTCGCCTTGCGTGTGTCGATTCTTAAACTCTTCTGTCTTAGCGCGCAGTTGGTCATCAGATAGGGCAGAGATTGAGCTTTCGAAGGCGTTCACCTTTTCGACGACCTTGCTTAAGTCGCGAAGTATTTTTCCTTCGCCAGCTCGCATGATGCGGTCGAGAATTGCTACCATCTGTTTACCTTCCGATTGCCAACCCCCACTGCGCACAATGGATGCCCTATTCGAGCCCCCTTATCGTAGAGGTTCTGCCACGCAAGCTGTAATCGCGGCCGAAACCTCAATACCTGCAGCACGCAATGCGCGGGCAGCCTCCTGCAGAGTCACCCCCGTTGTGACGAGGTCATCGACAATGATTGCCTTTCCACTGCGGTATCGCAGTGAAGTCAGCGCGCCGTCTAAGTTTTCTAATCGCTCTTTAGCATCGAGCTTTGATTGATCCTTGACCGCCCGGGTGTGAGTCAAAATTTCATATGTTGGTACCTGTGCGCCACTACCGATTTCTCGAGCTAGTCCATTTATGAATTGCCTTCCCCGTAATCGCGCAACTGATTTTCTCGAAGGTATTGGAACTAAAAATCCAATTCCTTGCTCTTGTAAACAGAGAGAAAGTGAGTGAGAAAGTGCGCTCACCATTAACTCATCTGCCCTTTGTATTCCATGTTCTTTTGCAGCTAATAAAACTTTCCCTGCAATCGGAGAATAAGGAATTGATGAATAAATGGGAAAATGTGGTTTTCGGCTCGAGTGAAATCGATAAATTCTCGGCTGCCAGAACTTTCTGCACTGGGAACAGATCTCTAAACCTAGAGCGCCACACCCTAAACAACGAACTGGGAAAATTAGCTCCTCAAGTGATGTGAGCAGATTCATCTAGCCATACTGCTGCAATGAAGGCTAGCGACTATTGATAAAAAGCCTCTTGGTGGAAATCTTTTGGTGTGGCCTTAATGGGTCTTGAATTTATCAACTCGCCAGCTTTGCGGGGCAAGGTGAGAACAAAGTGAGCTCCTTGGTTTGGGCGTCCCCATGCATCTAATTCACCATTGTGAAGACGAGCATCCTCGAGTGCGATGGAGAGCCCTAGGCCAGTACCACCTCTGACGCGTGCGCGTGATGGATCTTCTCTCCAGAAGCGATCAAATACTCTAGTGAGGGCCGATTCATCAAGTCCTGAGCCGTAATCTCGAACACCAATGCCGACCTCGGTATCGGTAGCAAGGACGCTCACGAGAATTTTCTTTCCTTCAGCGTGATCGAGTGCATTTGAAAGAAGATTTCGCATGATGCGCTCAACTCTGCGGATATCAGCGTTGATAGTGACAGAGTCTTCATCTGCCTCTAGCTGTATGTCACGTGTTGGCACAGTGCCCCCCATATCGAAATCTGCGGCACATCGGTTAATCAGGCCAATCACATCAAAATCAACAGGTTCCAGAACAGCCACCTCGGCATCAAAGCGACTTACCTCAAGCAGGTCTTCCAGCAAACGCTCAAATCTATCTAGTTGTGCAACCAGCAGCTCTGAACTTCGCGCTACAAGTGGATCAAAAGAGTTGCGCTGGACATGGATTACCTCTGATGCCATACGCAGCGTGGTCAAGGGAGTCCGTAGTTCGTGGGTCACATCAGAGACAAAACGCTGCTGGACACGTGAGAGGTGTTCAAGACGAGTGATTTGTTCTTCAATTGAGAGCGCCATTTCATTATAGGAAATTGCCAGGGTTGCCATCTCATCGGTTGAAACTACTTTCATGCGCTGAGTGAAATCCCCTTGGGTAAACTGATTAGCAATACGTGCTGCTTCACGTACGGGTCGTACCACCTGTCGCACTACCAGCCAGGTAATGAGTCCGATCAGGAAAATCAGCGCAACACCAGTTATGAGCAGTGAGTTTAAGATGAGCTCTACCGTTGCCGTCTGATTCTTTAGAGAAAAGACGATGTAAACCTCGTATCGCCCCCCGGTCGGAATAATGATTCTCTGACCTACAAAGAGAGAATCAATTCTCTCCCCGTCGTTATATCGCGCAGGTCCGTAGGTATAGTGAAGTTTGGAATCTTTTTTAATCTTGGCACGAAGATCTTTAGGAATTGATGAGTTCTTAATTACATTGGAAGACATCTCATATGAATTGGCTGTGGTCGGTGCACCTGGGGTTTTCACAAATATTACTTCGCGCCGCTCCTCATTGATTCCTTGGGTAGAGGTACTCACGACAAATTCCGCAAGAGCTTCTTTACGGTCAGCTACCGACATCGACTGCGATGCAAGCACTTGGTATTCAGCATTAAAAAATGTATATCGGGCTTCGGCAAGAGAAGAGTTCAAGCTAGTAGCCAGAATTCCATCTGCAAGACGTGAATACAGTGCAGAACCTGTAAGCCAGACCACACTTAATGAAAGCAATAGCGTTGAGAGAATCACTCGTGTTGCCAGCGAATGTTTGAGTGACCGTCGTAAACGGTTCATGTTAAGCGGCTCCGCCCGCCTTATAGCCCACTCCACGTACCGTCATAATAATTTCTGGACGATCTGCATCGTGTTCAACCTTAGAACGAAGTCGCTGCACATGCACATTGACCAGTCGCGTATCAGTTGTTTGACGGTAGCCCCAGACTTCGCTCAAAAGAGCATCGCGCGTAAATACCCGACCTGGATCTTTTGCTAGCGCCACAAGTAAATCAAATTCAAGACGGGTTAATTGAATGAGTGCCGCGCCGCGACGAACCTCGTGGGCTGTCACATCGATAGTGATATCACCGATTGAAAGAAGGCCGGTGACATCCGAATTCGTGCGACGCAAACGAGTGCGAATACGTGCAATCAGTTCAGCTTTATCTCTAAATGGCTTCTGCATGTAGTCATCAGCGCCTGCTTCAAGACCGCGCACAACATCCTGGGTCTCACCTTTAGCGCTGAGCATCACAATTGGAACCATCGACTCTTTTCTAATTAAGCGACAGACCTCTATGCCATCTATTCCTGGCAACATGACATCGAGCAAGACGAGGTCTGGAGGATTATTTCTAAATACCTCCAGCGCCTCATCTCCTCTACTCACCATATCTACGTCGAAGCCTGAACTCGTAAGAACAATTCCAAGCATTTCAGCGAGATCTTGATCGTCATCGACGACCATGATGAGTGTCATGCAATATCAACAATCATTTATGAACCGTGCTCCCAAGAATTAAGGTACATATCTTGAGCTGGTGTTAGTACATCGATACGTCCACCCATTGAAATGAGTTTCAGAGCTGCAACTTCCTTATCGATATATGTTGGAACCTCATGGACTCCGGCAGCAAGATTCTTTGCTTCCTTAACTAGGTATTCAGCAGTCAGAGCCTGATCAGAGAATGAC
>Ga0208960_1001983_pt1 | contig 10639 bp, 9 predicted proteins | sample GreLakmeON33MSRF_FD_187703 | JGI IMG/M metagenome (GOLD analysis project Ga0208960, IMG submission 187703) | Freshwater lentic microbial communities from great Laurentian Lakes, MI, USA - Great Lakes metaG ON33MSRF (SPAdes) | ecosystem: Environmental > Aquatic > Freshwater > Lake | place: Great...
CGCGCGCGCGGAAGTGGACGAGCGCAACCTGGTGCACCCGCTCGCGACCGGCGCCGAGGCGTACTACACGTACGCCATGGGTGACTCGGTGACGATGACGCTGCCCGATAGGCAGAAGCTCACCTTGCGAGAACTGCGCATCGTGGCGCGCGAGCCGAAGTGGAATGTGACCGTCGGTTCGTTTTGGTTCGACATGGCATCCGCGCAGCTCGTGCGCGCGGTGTACCGGCTGAGCACACAGATCGACATCTGGGCGGTATCCAGGGAGCAGAGTGCTCGCGAACGCGCCGATACGTTGGCGAACGGCCAGCGCGCCCGCCCGGGCCGGCGTAATCAGGACGGTGCGCCGCCGGCGTGGGTCAAGGCCGTGGTGTCACCAATGAAGGCCGACATCACGGCCGTTACGGTGGAGTTCGGGCTCTACAATCAGCGATTCTGGCTTCCACGCATCCAGGCGGTCGAGGGATACGTGCAGGCGAGTTTCATGCGCGTGCCGATCACCTTCGAGCAGCGGTTCACCTACGAGAGCGTGAACGGACTCGACTCGATTGCCACGCTGCCGCCGGTGGAGCGGAGTCGCGTCGCTGTGTTGCGCGACAGCTTGAGAACCGCCGGAGTGGACTCGGTAAAGCGCGACTCGATTGTACGCGAGGCGCGGCGTGAGCGGACCAAAGAGCTTGTCGCGGATCGCGAGCAGCAGTGTGCAAAGACCGGCACCCGCACGACGTACCGGACTCGGTATGAAGGATCGCTGCGGATTGCCGTGCAGGTGTCCTGTGATTCGGCCAAGCTAGCGAACTCACCCGACCTGCCCGGCTCGATCTTCGATCCGAACGAGGAGTTATTCGGCGCGTCGGATCGCGACGCACTGCTGAAGGCGCTGACGTTCGGGCTCCAACCCGGCTGGGGTCCGCAAAAACCGGCGCTCGAATACGGGCTCGCCCAGACGCGCTACAATCGCGTCGAGGGGCTTTCGACCGGTCTCACCGCCATCAGCGCACTCGGCAAGGGGTACGCGGCATCGCTCGGAGTGCGCGCATCGTACGCCGACCGCGAGCTCAATGGCGAGGCCGCCGTCTGGCGATCGAACGGCCGCACGACGGTGCGTGGCGCTGTGTATCGCCGGCTGCAGGTGTCCAACGACTGGGGCAATCCGCTCTCGTTCGGCGCGTCCATGAGCTCTCTCCTTTATGCACGCGACGAAGGCGCGTACTACCGCACCTGGGGTGGAGAACTCACGAGCACTCCGGTGACGGCGGGTTCGCTCGAGTGGCGCATCTTTGGCGAGCAACAATGGGGCGACAGCGTGCATTCGCGCTGGACGTTGTTCGGTCCCGGCAACGATCCGCGTTTCCTGGCCAACCCGATGGGTGCGCGTCTGACGCAAGCCGGCGCGTCGGTGCGTACGCGACCGCAGTGGGGGCTCAATCCCGACGGTCTTCGCCTGATGACCGACTTCCGGGTCGAAGCGGCGAGCGGTGACTCGACCTATGCTCGTGCCCTGTTCGATCTGACCGGAAGCTCGGTGCTTGGACCCATGGCGGCCGCGCTCACGCTCAGTGGCGGCGTGGCGGCTGGTGGAGTGCCCGTGCAGCGGCGCTTCTACCTCGGTGGATTGCAGTCGGTCCGAGGGCAGACGGCGCTCACGGCCAGCGGCGACGCGTTCTGGCTGGCCCGCGGTGAGATTGGCACGCGCAGTACCGGTGCGCGCGCGGTCCTGTTCGGTGACGTAGGCTGGGCGGGTCGGCGCGAAGATTGGAACCGCCCAGGGCGTCCACTCGGTGGTGTCGGTACCGGCGCATCGTTCCTCGACGGCCTGATTCGCATCGATCTCGCACGCGGTCTCTGGCCCACCAAGCAATGGCGGCTCGACCTGCATCTCGACGCAAAGTTCTAGCGGTCCGGTACGCCTGTGAGCGCGAACACGGCCCTTGCGTTTGACACGGAAACCGCGTCCCTTATCCGGTCAACCATACCCCAGAACGGGCGCGGCACCGTTGCACGATCACACGCCACTCGGCACGCAGTTGTCGATCGCGGAAACTCTCCTCTGGCAGGAGAAGTTCCGTCGTGCGTTGGCGGTCCTCGTCGGGTTCATGGCCCTGAGCCTCACTTGGACCGGCCCGGTCGCGGCGCCGTCCGTGCTGTCGTCGCGCACTGGCGTCCAGCAGGCGCTCAGTGTCGCGGCATTGGCGGTTGCGGCGTATCTACTGTTCACCGCGATCATTAGCCGCCGGGTCGCGAAGTCTGGCACGGCGAGTCGGGCGCTGCTTTACATCGTGCTGGCGGCGGACGTTGTGTTGCTTTTCACCGTGTTGTTCGCGGCGACGCCTCCTAGCGAATACGTGCGAGGGTTGATTCTCGCGACCTTCGCGCTGCCGTTCACGCGGCTCTACTTCGGCCGGCGCGCAATGGTGGTGAGCGTGGCGGCGGTGGCTCTCGGTTACACGACGTTGATCGTGGTCGCGACGAACCTCGGCTTGCTCGACGCACCCCAGGAACAGTTCTTCAACCTCGGGATCTTTCTGTTGGGGACGCTGCTGCTCGGCGGACTCTATGGCGAGGTGGCCGGCCGGATGGACCGGATGCTCGCGCTATTCGAGCGTGCGCAGGAGGGCGACTTTTCCGGCGCGTACGACGAGTCGCTCGACCGAATGCCCGATCCGATCACGATGATCGGACGCTCGTACAACACGATGCGCGTGCGACTCCAGTCCCTCGTGCTCACCGACGCGCTCTCGGGGTGCTTCAACCGGCGCGGATTCGACCAACTGTGCGCGCGCGAAGTGTCCCGGGCGGTACGCGGCCGCTATCCGATCGCGTTACTCGCGATCGACGGGGACCAGTTCAAGCGCGTGAACGATGAGTTCGGGCATCTCACCGGCGACGAAGTCCTGCGTGGCATCGGCGCGCGGCTGCGCGAGATGGCGCGCGCGGGCGATGTCGTGGCCCGGACTGGCGGCGACGAGTTCGAAATTCTCGCCCCCGACACGAACGCCGCCGGCGCACAGATCCTGGCCGACCGCGTGCAGGCCGCCTTTCGCGGCAAGCCGTTTGACAGTCTGGGCGGCGTCCGCGCGGTCAGCGTGAGCATCGGCATCGCGTGCGTCGACGCCGATACCGACCAGATCCTCAGCACCCTCATCGCGCGGGCCGACGAGGCGCTCTACGTGGCCAAGCGCAACGGTGGCGACCGTTGCCAGCTCTGGGAACCGGGATTGCGCGGATAAGACGACGCACTGCCGGGGCAACGCTCGCTCGACGCCACGCTGCTGACCGATACGCTGACCAAAGACCAGTAGCCTGCGCCGCGGTCTGCCTGTTAGGGCAGGCGGATCGTGCCTTCCATCATGAAGACCGCATGGCCGCCGACGCGGATTGCCGTAATCGCACCGTCGACTTTATCAGCTTCGATCTCGATGCGGCTTGGCCGACCCATCTCGACGCCCTGCGTCACGGTCCAGCCGAATGTGCCGGTGCGCTCTGGTAACCGTGCGGCGAGGAAGCCGGCGAGGCAGGCGCTCGCCGAGCCGGTGGCGGGGTCCTCAGGAACGCTCATGCTCGGCACGAAGCAGCGAGCGCGATACTGCGCGGTGCCGCGCTCGGTATCTGCCGCGAACACGAAGAGGTCTGGTGCCCACGAGTTGCGCATGGTGGTTTCCCACTGGTCAATGCGAACGCGCGCGCGACCGAGGGCTTCCACCGTCTTCACGCCGACCATCAGGAAGGGCAGGCCGCACGAGATGGCCTGTGGTGCGCTCACCCCGCTCACGATCTCTTCGGAATCGAGCGAAAGGATCTCTGCGAGGGTGTTGCGTGTCGGGGCCAGCGGGCCGAGTTCGGGCAACTTCGCCACGGAGAACTGTGCGAACGGGGCCGGGCCATCGGCCCGCACGATCACGGAAATCGGGCCGACCCCTTCTTCGAGCACGAGCGTCGCGTCGGCTGAGCCCTGCCCGCGCTTGGCCTGCAGGGCGATGGCGGTGCCGACCGTCGGATGCCCGGCGAACGGCACTTCGGCGCCGGGCGTGAAAATCCGCACGCGCGCGGTGTTCGCTTTGTCGGTCGGCGGATAACAGAACGTCGTCTCGGAGAAGTTGAACTCGCGCGTGATCTCGAGCAGTGCTGATTCGGGAATCCCCGTCGCGTCGAGGAAGACCGCGAGCTGGTTCCCGCCGAAGGGGCGGTCCGTAAACACGTCCAACGTGACGTAGTGATACTCGGGCATTCGCTTGTTACTCCGCCTCCATGAACGGGTACCGATAGTTCGTCGCTGGCCCGAACGTCTCCTTGACCGTGCGGGCGCTGACCCAGCGCAGCAGGTTCATCTTGGAGCCCGCCTTATCGTTGGTACCCGACGCCCGTGCGCCGCCGAACGGTTGCTGGCCGACGACCGCGCCGGTTGGCTTGTCGTTCACATAGAAGTTGCCTGCCGCGTTGCGAAGCGCCGTGTGTGCCTCGGCGACGGCCTTCCGGTCGCGCGCGAAGACGGCGCCCGTGAGCGCGTACGGCGACGTCGCGTCCACTGTCTTGAGGATCTCCGACCACTTGGCGTCGTCGTACACATGCACGGTCACGACCGGGCCAAAGATTTCCTCGCACATCAGGCGGTACGACGGATCATCGGTCTGCACGAGCGTGGGCTCGATGAACCAGCCGGTCTCGCCCTTGGCGCCTCCGCCCGTAATGATCTTCGCGTTCTTTTTCGCGTCCTTGAGGTAGCCACTGATCCGGTCGAACGCCTTCTGGTCGATCACGGCGCCCATGAAGTTGCGGAAGTCCGCCGTGTCGCCGACCCGAATGTCCTTGGCCATAGCCACGACCTGGTCGCGTACCGACTTCCAGAGCGACTTCGGGATGTAGACGCGGCTCGCTGCCGAGCACTTCTGACCCTGGTATTCGAATCCGCCGCGGACGATCGCGACCGCGAGGGCCGTTGGGTCTGCCGACGGATGCGCCACGATGAAGTCCTTGCCGCCAGTTTCGCCGACGATGCGCGGGTACGAGCGATAGCTGCCGATGTTGCGGCCGATCGTGTCCCACATGCCGTTGAACACTTCGGTGCTGCCCGTGAAGTGCACGCCAGCGAGGTCGCGATGGTTCAGGACCGTGTCCGAGATCGTCGCGGCGTTGCCGGGCACGAAGTTGATCACACCCGGGGGCATGCCGGCTTCGCGAAGCAATTGCATGGTGTACCAGGCGGAGAGCATCGCCGTGCCGGCCGGCTTCCAGAGCACCGTGCAGCCCATCAGCGCGGCCGCCGTCGGCAGGTTGCCGCCGATTGCCGTGAAGTTGAACGGGCTCACCGCATATACGAACCCTTCGAGTCCTCGATAGTCGAGCTGGTTCGTCATGCCCGGGGCCTGCGCGGGCTGGTCGGCATAGATCTCGCCAGCGAACTGCACGTTGAAGCGCCAGAAATCGATCAGTTCCGGGCCGGCGTCGATCTCGGCCTGATACGCCGTCTTGGACTGTCCGAGCATCGTGGCGGCGACGATTGTGCTTCGCCAGCTGGTCGCGAGGAGGTCGGCGGCCCTGAGCAGGACGGCCGCGCGGTCTTCCCAGCGCCATGAGGCCCAATCACGTTGGGCCTTCTTCGCGGAGGCGATGGCCGCGGTGACGTCCTTCTGGCGCGCCTTGTGCCACTTGGCCGTCACCTGGCGGTGCTTGTGTGGCGAGACCGCGTTCGCGATGTCGCCGGTGCGGATCTCCTCGCCGCCGATGACGAGCGGAATCTCGGGGCACTCCTTCTGCATGGCGGCGAGGCGCGCCTTGAGTTCGGCGCGCTCGGGACTGCCGGGTGCGTATTGCCGCACCGGCTCGTTGATGGCCGGGCCGAGGGTGCGGATGCCGTTTGAGGGAGCGGACATGACGGACTCGCTTGACAGGAGGAGGAGGAAGTCGCTCGTGTGCGTGAGCGCCGGTTCGTGGGAACGGCGCAGACCGTAAAATCTACCAGTTCGCGCGGGTGGGCCCAACCGGACGACAGACCGACTAGACTTTTGGGCGATGTCAACGAATCCCCTCACGTGAGCACCCTCTTGAGCGGCCGGATTATCGGAGCGCATACGCCAGACGCTGGTGGGATGGTGATGGCGGTGCGGCGCGCGGCGGCATCGCAGATGCAGGCGATGCAGTGCTTTACGGCGCCGCCGACCTACTACGGCGACAGGGTCACGGCCAAGCCGGACCGCGTGGCGAAGTTCCGCGAAGCGCTCGCGGCGGCCGGCATCGAGCCGCGCCATGTGCTCGTCCACGGTGCGTATGTGCTCAACACGGCGTCGGCGGAGCCGGAGAAGGCCGCGCGTGCGAAGGGCGGGCTCGCGAAAGAACTCGAACGCTCGACGGCGTACGGCGTCGGTGCCTGCTGTTTTCATCCCGGCTCGGCGGGTGCGGGTGACCCCGGTGAGGCCTGCGACCGCGTTGGCGATGCGATCGTCCACGCGATCGAGGCCGTTCCCGAGGGAGAGCGCCGCACGCGCGTGCTGATCGAGAACACTGCTGGGGCAGGCCGCACGATGGGTCGATCGGCCGAGGAGATCGCGCGGATGCTCGCGCGGGTGCCCGCGGCGCTGCGGCATCGCACCGGCTATGGACTCGACACCTGCCACCTCTTCGCGAGTGGGAAGGACATCGCATCGTCCCGCGAGGCGCAGCGGGCCGTGCTCGACGAGTATGAGCGGATCATCGGGGAACGGCCGGCGTTTTTTCACCTGAATGACAGCCAGCATCCGTTCGGCTCCAACAAGGACCGGCACGCCTGCATCGGCGACGGCGCCATCGGAGTGGAACCGTTTCGCTGGTTGTTGGAAGACCCTCGTACAGAGGGGATTCCGCTCGTCCTCGAGACGCCGCAGGAGCGCAGCGCAGTGCTCGATGATGATGCGACGGCTGACCCTGCGGACGAGCGAATGATGATGCTTTTGCGCTCGTTTCTCCCTGGCTGAAACCGCGTTTCACTCAGCGAATTGAGCGGTTTTCGATCGTCACGCCGCCTCGCCAGAGGAAAGCGCCCTATTGCGCTCTCGGAGAGTCGGTATAGTTTCGACTCATCCCACGGGGAATTCTCAGTGCGGATACCGGGATCCATTCACCACAATTCCTAGGAGCACATCGATGGCCGCCAAGAAGAAGGCGAAGGCGAAGGCGAAGACGAAGACGAAGACGAAGCGGAAGCCGAACGCCGCGTTCATGAAGCCGGTCCAGCCGGATGAGAAGCTTGCGGCCGTCGTCGGTAGCAAGCCGCTCCCGCGCACGGAAATGACGAAGAAGCTGTGGGCCTACATCAAGAAGCACGGCCTGCAGGACAAGAAGAACCGTCGTGATATCAATGCCGACGCCGCGCTGAAGGCCGTATTCAATGGTCGCGCCAAGGTGAACATGTTCGAGATGACGGCGCTCGTTTCGAAGCACGTCAAGTAGGTCAGTTGTTGTCGCTGCCTCCGGGCAGCTACTCTGGAGGGGGTGCGTCCTCACGGGCGCGCCCCCTCTTTCACCTCCAGCTCTCTCGTCGTGGCCCTTCGCAATTCATCTGGCAAGGACAAGGAATCCGGCAGTAAGGGCTCCGTCGCGGCCGTGCGGTCGAAGAAGGGCGGCGGCCTGTCGGCGCGGAAGTTCTGGGAAGGTTTCAAGTCGATCGCCGGCACGATCGCGATCTTCCTGATTCTCCGCACCTTCTTCATCGAGGCCTATCGTATTCCTTCGGGCAGCATGATTCCCGCGCTGCTGATTGGCGACTGGCTCTTCGTGAACAAGCTGCGCTACGGGCCGCACATCCCGTTTTCCTCGATCAACCTGCCGGGGTACGCCGAGCCGCAGCGCGGCGAGGTGGTGGTTTTCGAATCGCCGCCGCAGTACGACCAGCCCGACGACCTGACGCCGACGCTCGTGAAACGCCTTGTGGGGATGCCGGGCGACACGATCTATATGCGCGACGCCGTGCTCTACGTGGATGGCATCGCACAGCAGATCGGCTATACCTCGCCGGAGCAGTTCAAGGGCGACCCGACCGAGGTGAGCGCGCTCTTCGAGTGGCAGCACAAGTTCGAAGTCGTCAAGACACGGTTCGGTGAGCCGCCCAAGCAGCCCATGCACGACCACTGGGGCCCGCTCGTCATCCCGAAGGAGTTCTTCTTCATGATGGGCGACAACCGGTACGACTCGAAGGACGGTCGTTACTGGGGCCTCGTGCCGCGAAAGAACGTGCGCGGCCGGCCGATGTTCGTCTACTACTCGTTCGTTCCGTCCAGCGTGAGCGACCGTCCGATCAGCTTCGTCTCCGACATTCGCTGGGGCCGGCTTGGGCACTGGATCAAGTAGAGACAGGCAGCAGGAGAGCGGCGCCGCTGCCGCTGCCGCCGCCGCACGCACACCCGTGCGCATGCGACCACCCTACCGAACGGAGTGCCTGATGCGTCAGCTTTTCGTTGCCCTCGTACTGGCCCTGCCTGCCACGCTCGCCGCGCAGCAGCCCGAATTCCTGCAGCCATACGGCCCGCCGACCCGGCCGTTCTCGCCGGCCGTGAAGGTCGGCAATGTGCTTTACCTCGCCGGCCAGATTGGGACTCCGCCCGATGCGTCGGGCGCGCCGGTCGCCGGCGGTATCGCCGCCGAGACGAAGCAGACGATGGAGAACATCAAGGACGTGCTCGCGAAGACGGGCTCGGACCTGGACCACGTCGTGAAGTGCACCGTCTTTATGGCCGACATGAAGGAGTGGGACGCGATGAATGCCGTGTACCGCACCTACTTCAAGGACGGCAAGTTCCCGGCGCGCAGTGCGTTGGGCGCCAACGGGCTCGCGCTCAACGCCCGCGTCGAGATCGAGTGCATCGCGACGGTCAAATAGGGTGAGGGAGCCGGCCGGGCGCCGTCGCGTTGGCCGTGGCGTGCTCGGCGGGTTGGCGGCAGCGTGCGTCGTGACACTGGCATCGCACCCGGCGGCGGCGCAGGAGCTGCGACAGGGCTCGGTCGTCACCGACACGGCGTGGTCGCAGGCCCTCGGCGCGAGCAAATCACTCGTGGTGTACCTCCCGCCGTCGTACGGCACCGATCGTACGCGGCGCTACCCCGTGGCCTACTATCTGCACGGCACCGGCGGTGACGAGACCAACTGGGTGAAGCTGGGCGGAATGGCGGTGGTGATGGATTCGCTCGTTGCCGCGGGGATGCCGGAGATGATTGTCGCGATGCCTGACGGCGACGACTCGTATTACACCACCTATAACGTGCTTCTCGATGCCGCTGGATGCCGCCGGATGCTCGCGCCGACGGCGAATGCCGACCGCGACTGCGTAGCCTGGCCGCACTACGACGACTACGTCGCCTACGATGTCGTGCGGCATCTGGACGCGAAGTACCGCACGCAGGCGGCGGCCGCGAACCGTGCGATTGCCGGGCTCTCCATGGGCGGGTACGGCGCCGTGACGCTCGCACTCAATAATCCCAAGACCTTTTCGGTGGCCGCGTCGCACTCGGGCGTGCTCTCACCGCTCGAATTCGCCCCAGCGCCGGTCGGGCGCGCCCCGTTCACCCGTTCGGCGGGCGACTCGACGGCGGCCGCGGGGTTTGGCGCGCGCAACGCGGCTCGCTACCGCCTGATTTTTGGCGCCGACAGCTCGAGCTGGCGGTCGCGCGACCCGGCCACGATTGCCTCGCGGATCATCGATCGCGGCGCGCCGATGCCAGCCCTGTTTATCGATTGCGGCACCGCTGACATCTTCCTGCCGCAGAACCGGGCGTTCGTTGAGGCGCTACAGTCCCGCAACGTGCCGGTCGAGTACCGGGAATGGGCCGGCGCGCACAACTGGACCTACTGGCGCGCGCATGTCGGCCAGAGCCTTCGCTGGATCGCGGCGCGCATCGCGGCGCCAATGCCACGCAGCCGCTGACGGCGTAGCTTCCCCGCATGGCTGATTTTATCGAGCGACCATCGATCGCCTCGCGCATCGAAACGCCGCACCCCCTGAGGCGCTTGGCGCTGTCTTTGCCGCAGATGGCGCTCGTCACGGGCATCGTGATTCGCCTCTGGCGGTCGTACACGCTGACGCACGGATCGTCGGACAGCTGGGCTTGGGTGGGCGGCACGTTCTTGGTCGGTGTGTGCCTCCTCTTCCTGATGTGCGCCATTCATCTGGCCAACTACTCGCTTCGCCATTGGATCTGGCGTGCGCCACTCTTCGCGATCTTGGAATCCGGAGCGGAAATCCTCGTGAGTCTCGCGCTCACGACGATGAACCTTGAGCCGCTCGGTGCGGAGATGGCCGAGCTCTCGGACTGGCTGCCGACCGCGACGCGAATCATGTTCTGGCGCCTGCTCGGTGTCGGTGCCTTCACCGGCGTACTGGCCATTGTGGTGTCGGTGGTACGCCGCCTCATCCTCGTCGCGGAGGATCGCAGTCACACGGCCCGGGCGGTGCACCGCGCCAGTACGGAACAGCTGACCCCACCCAATACCCAAGAAGGAGCGAAATAGGTGATGCATCGATTCCTGCCCCTCACGCTCGCGATTGGCGCACTGCGCCTCACGGCACAGGACGCCCCCAAGCGCACTGAAGTCCTCCCGCCGCGTGGTCTAGCGATTGTCGCGCGGCCGTTCGGTACGCAGCGCGAACTGGCGGTACTACAGCAAGCCTGGCTC
>Ga0208960_1001984_pt1 | contig 10638 bp, 6 predicted proteins | sample GreLakmeON33MSRF_FD_187703 | JGI IMG/M metagenome (GOLD analysis project Ga0208960, IMG submission 187703) | Freshwater lentic microbial communities from great Laurentian Lakes, MI, USA - Great Lakes metaG ON33MSRF (SPAdes) | ecosystem: Environmental > Aquatic > Freshwater > Lake | place: Great...
GAGCACGGGCCGGCGCAAGGCGCTCGCCGAGTGGATTGGGTCACGCGAAAACCCGCTCACCGCGCGCGTGGCGGTGAACCACATCTGGGCGCGCCACTTCCACGAGCCGCTCGTCGCGTCCGTCTTCGACTTCGGTCGCAGCGGCAAGCCGCCCACGCACCCCGAGATGCTCGACTGGCTCGCTGCCGAGCTCATGGAGACCGGCTGGAGCATGAAGCATCTGCACCGGCTGATTGTGACGAGCGCGGCGTATCGGCGAGCGAGTTCGGCTGAAGGGTTGAAGGGTTTAAGAGTTGAAGAGGCTCGCGCCACTCCAGTCCCGCCCCGCATCAACGCTTCAACTCTTCCACCCTTCAACCGCTCTTTCACCACCGACCCCGAGAACAAATGGCTCTCCCGCATGAACCCCGGCCGCATGGAAGCCGAGGTCGTGCGCGACAGCATCCTGCACCTCGCGGGCGCGCTGGACCCGCGTATGGGCGGGCAGGAGCTGGAGAACAAGGACGCGCTCACCACCGCGCGTCGCAGCCTCTACTACAGCTTCAACCCCGAGTCCGATGGCCGCAGCGAGTTCAGCGCGCTCTTCGACGCGCCCGACCCGAACGACTGCTACCGCCGAACCCGCAGCGTCATCCCGCAGCAAGCCCTCGCGCTCACCAACAGCAAGCTCGTCCACGACCATACGCCCGCCATCGCCAAGCGCCTCGGAGCGCCGGCTTCGGACAACGCCGCCTTTATCACCGCCGCCTTCGAGCAAATCCTCACCCGCCCGCCCAGTCCCGCGGAACTCGCCGAGTGCGATGCGTTCTTGAAGCAGCAGAGCACAGCAGTTCCGAAGGACGGCGAAGCCCGCGCCCGCGAAAGCCTCGTCCGAGCATTGCTGAACCAGAACGATTTCCTCACCGTCCGATGAAGCAGTCATGAACCCGCTGTCGACCAAGCAAGGTTTCTCCTGCGGCCAGTTGCCCCGCCGCATGTTCCTCTCCGACCTCGGCATGGGCTTCACGGGATTGGCGCTGGGTGCGACGTTGTTCAACGACGGCGTGGCGAAGGCGGCTTCACCGGCACTGCCGAAATTTTCCCCGACCGACGGCAGGCCGCACTTCACACCCAAGGCCAAGTCGGTCATCTGGATTTTCCTCAGCGGCGGCTACAGCCACGTCGAGACGTTTGACCCCAAACCGGCGCTGACCAAATACGCGGGGCTGACGTTCGACAAGACGCCGCTGGCGAACCCGCTCACGTCTGACAAGCACCACAAGCGCTTCCGCTCCGTGCCCGCGCAGGAGGTCAACGTGCGGGACGTGTATCCGAGCATCTACCCGATGCAGGTGGGCTTCGCGCCGCGCGGCCAGTGCGGCGTGGAGATGACCGACTGGTGGCCGCACCTCGCGTCGTGCGCGGACGACCTCGCGTTCGTGCGCAACATGTGGACGACGGACAACGACCACTTCGCCGAGAACCAAATCCACACCGGCCGCCACCGGCTCGACGAGCAGCAGCCCAGCCTCGGCGCATGGGTTCACTACGGCCTCGGCACGCTCAACGAGAACCTGCCCAAGTTTGTCGCGCTTGGCGGGCCGACGAACTCGACGACGCATTGGAGCCTCAACTCGCTTTACCTCGGCCCCGAACACGGCGGCGTGCCGCTCGCGCTCGACCCGAAGAACCCGCTGCCGTTCGGCCAGCGCGACTCGCGGCAGTCCGCCGACGAGCAGCGCGCGGAATACGAACTCATCGGCAAGCTGAACCGCCTCGCCGCCGTGGAGTATCCGCAGGACGACGCGTTGCGCGCACGCATCAAGGCCTACGAACTCGCCTTCCGCATGCAGATGGCCGTGCCCGAGGTGCTGGACTTCGCGCCGGAGAACGAGGCTACGAAGAAGCTCTACGGGCTCGACGCGGACGCGACGAAGTCCGCCGGCCAGCGACTGCTCGCTGCGCGGCGGTTGGTCGAGCGCGGCGTGCGGTTCGTGCAGGTTTATCCCAGCGGCTACGGCACGTGGGACTCGCACCAAAAGCTGAAGGAAAATCACACGAAGCTCTGCGCGAGCGTGGACAAGCCGGTGGCGGGACTGTTGCACGACTTGAAACAACGCGGCTTGCTGGACGAAACGCTCGTGGTCTTCTGCACGGAGTTCGGGCGCACGCCGGGCTTGGAGCTACGCGGCGGCGGCAAGGACGGGCGCGACCATCACCCGCACGGCTTCACGATTTGGATGGCGGGCGCGGGCATCCAGCGCGGCATCGTCCACGGCGAGACCGACGAACTGGGCTACCACGCGCAGGGCGAGGGCCACTACGTCACGGACTTGCACGCGACGGTTTGCCACTTGCTCGGGATTGATTTGCGGCGGCTCGAAGTGCCAGGGCGCAAGCGGCTGGAGATAGACCACGGCCACATCATCCGCGAGATTTTGGCCTGAGCACGTGCCGCGCAGTGGGTCTTCCGCGCCCACGCAACGGAGTCTGTTGCCCTCAGTTCAGGTAGATTAACTCGTTGCTCATGAGCAACGCCTGCGAGAGGCGCTCCCACGGGGTGAACGGCTGGGTTTGCAGCTTCTCCTTCACCGGACCGCTGAACTCGCGCTGCGCGTTCCAGACGTATTCTTCGCCGGGCTTCGCGCCGGGCATGTGAAGGATGGGCACCCAGCGGAAGGAATCGTCCTCCGAAGTCCCACGGCTCCTCACGATGAAGTCCAGCGCGTCCCCACGCTTCACGGCAATGTTCTTTACGTCTGTCGCCACGTTTTTGCCCGCTGCCTGCCATGCGCCGAGCTGCCCGCCGGTCGAGCGGGCCACGATGGCTTCCACGCCGTCGCCCGTCTTGGCGTCGTGCTCCAGTTTGCCTTCGATGCTGATGATGCCATCGCGCGGCGCGACCCAGCGGCGAACGACGGAGTGCTTGCGGTCGCCCGGCACGCCACCGACCGCGTTGATGCTCACGGTGAAAGCCCCGCCGGCAGCCATCGCTTGCTTGCCCTTGGCGTCTTTTTTCGCGTCCGTCGGCTTGCGGAGCGCCCCCTTGTCAGCAATCACCCACGAGTCACGCAGGAATGTTGGGAACGATTCAAAACCCATGAGCTTCTTCGCGTCGGGGTCATATTCGCCGTAACCGTAGTGCCACGCGCGCAACTCTGCGCCGCCCATGGCGGGCTTGGCCTGCTGGTCGGTGACGTAATTTTTCGCGAGCCGCAGTTCAGCCGCCGAGGGCGCGCGTTGGAAGAAGAGTTGGTAGATGAACGCGATTTTCTCCTCATCCTGCGTGCCGGAGAGCAGCTCCGGCCGGCCGGCGACGTGGCGGGCTTGCTCGGCCACAAAGCCGTTGTTCATCATGTAGAGCGCCTGGAGCGGCACGGTCGTCAGCACGCGCGAGGGCGCGGTCATGTCCGGGTTCGCGAAGTCGAAGATGCGGAAGGAATCAGAAATCCTCGCGCGGTCAATAAAACCATACACCGTGCGCCGACCCGACGCGTTCAAGTCCTGGTCGGAGGGCCCACCGCGGTCTTCGAACTCATGTTTGCCGCCGAACACGAGCAACGTGTCGCGCATGGACTCGAAGTTCAGGCGCTGGAGGTTCTGCCGCCAGAAGAGGGCGTTGCCGGGATCCACTTTCGAGTTCGCCGGGTTATCGAGTGACCCTTGCTGCCAAGTGGCGGAGAGGAGGATGAGCTTGTGCAATCGCTTCACGCTCCAGCCGTCGGCCATGAAGCGGGCGGCGACGTGGTCGAGCAAGGGTTGGTTCGACGGCGGGTCGGAGCGCAGGCCGAAGTCGCCGAGCGTGCGCACGATGGCGTCGCCGAAGTGCCAGTTCCACACGCGGTTCACGAACACGCGCGCGGTGAGGGGGTTGTCCTTGCTGGCGATTTCGTTGGCGAGGTCGAGTCGCCCCGAACCTGTGGTGAAAGGCTTGCTGTCCGAACCACCGAGAATTTCCAGCCAGCGGCGTTTCACCACGGGGCCTTTGTTGGCTGGCTCGCCGCGAATCATGACGAAGGGGTCTTTGGGCTTCGCCACGTCGGTGAGTGTCATCGCGCGCGGCGGGCTGCCGGGGTGGGTGCGCTTAAGTTCGTCCAGCTTGGCGCGCTCGGCGGCCTCTTTGTTGTTCAGTCCGGCCCCCGCGATACGGCGCAGGGTGGCGGTGCTGAGGCGCACCGGCGAGTCCTTGTCGTGCAGAACGGCGTGGAGATCGATGCGCGCACCGGCGGGCTGCTCACCCTTATCCGCGAGCCGCTCCGTCTCGCGGAACAGCTTGCCGTAGCCCTCAGCCAGCACGCCGATGTTTTCCGGCGGCGGGGTGAAGAGTTTGGTGACGAGTTCGTTCACCGACTTGTCAGCGGCGAACTTGGCGCTCAAGGCGGCGGCCTGGGCGGCAAACTCCTCATCCTTCAGCGCGGCAAACGCCATCCAAGGCCCGAAGACTGGGTCGGACGTGCGCGCCGGAGCCTTCAGGTAAACGCTCCATTGATCGAAGATATCGAGGTCCAGCCCGCGCTTCTCCCGGACCAGCTTCGGGGTCTTGCCGGGCAGCAGCGACTCCCTCACGCCCAGGAGATACTTGTCCACCGCGTTGCGGAAGGTGTCGGTCAGGCGCTCCATCTCGACGTCTTTCACGTTCGCGACGCGGGTGAGAATCTCCTCTGACTTCTGCATGAAGTCCTGGTAGTCCGCCTCGGACTTGGGCTTCGTCAGCATCGGCTCCTCCGCCGGCGCGATGGACGCGCCGAACACGCCATGCAGCGAGTAATAGTCTTTCTGCGAGACCGGGTCGAACTTGTGGTCGTGGCAGCGCGCGCACGCGGCGGTCACGCCCATGAGGCCCTGCGTGATGACGTCAATGCGGTCATCAATGATCTCGTTTTGATTGCCCATGAAGCGCTTGCCCACCGTGAGGAAACCCATCGCCGCCAGCGGGGCCTTGTTCTCCGCAGACGCGAGCCGGTCGCCGGCAATCTGCTCGCGGACGAACTGGTCGTAAGGAAGATCGTCGTTGAACGCCTTGATGACGTAATCGCGATAGGTCCACGCAAACGGGTAGGCGGTCGCGTTCTTCGCGTTGTTGTTCCGGTCGCCGCTCGTGTCCGCGTAGCGCGCCACGTCCAGCCAGTGACGGCCCCAACGCTCGCCGTAAGCCGGCGAGGCGAGCAGGCGATCCACCACGGTCTCGAAAGCCTTCGCAGATTTGTCCGCAACGAAAGCATTGACCTCGGCCGCCGTCGGCGGCAAGCCGGTGAGGTCGAAGGTCGCACGGCGAATCAACGTGCGCTTATCCGCGAGCGGCGAGGGGGCCATGCGCTTCGCTTCGAGCTTCGCGAGCACGAACTTGTCGAGGTCGCCTTTCGCCCACTTGGTCGCGTCCTTCACCACCGGAACCGCCGGAGCTTTCACCGGCTGATACGCCCAGTGCTCGCGAGCCTTGTCCCAATCCACCTTCAGCGCAGCCACGGCACCGGTGGTGTCCAGCCGCGGGTCCGGCGCGCCCATGCGAATCCACGTCTCGAAGTCCGCGATGACTTGGGCGGAGAGGCGCTCGCCCTTGGGCGGCATCATCTCGTCGGGGTTGGTGGACTTCAGTGCCTTGAGAAGGAGGCTTTTCTCCGGCTTGCCCGGGACGATGGAGGGGCCGCTGGTGCCGCCCTTGAGCAAGCCGTCTTTGCTGTCCACATAGAGGCCACCCTTGAGCTTCTCGGCCTGCGCGGAGTGGCACTTGTAGCAATGCTCGGCGAGCACGGGACGGATTTTCTTCTCGAAGAACTGGAGCTGGTCGGGATCGAGCTTCGCGCTCGCGGCCGGGGCGAACGCGATCGTCGCGAGGCTCGTGACGACAACTCCGATGGCGAGCTTGTATGATTTCATAGTGCTGGAAAACAAGACGTGACGGACCGACGAAAGGCTACTGACTGACAAAAAAAAGGGGCAGGCAACGCGCCTGCCCTGTTCGTGAAATTCGCATTCAAACTCAGGCGCGGAGGATGTCCTTCACGACGCTGCCGTAAACGTCCGTCAGGCGGAAGTCGCGGCCGTTGTAGCGGAAGGTCAGCTTCTCGTGGTCGAAGCCCAGCGCGTGCAGGAGCGTGGCGTGCAAGTCGTGGATGTGGACTTTGTTCTCGACGGCGTTGTAGCCGAACTCGTCGGTCGCGCCGTAGGTCTGGCCGCCCTTGACGCCGCCGCCGGCGACCCATGAGCAGAAGCCCTTGTTGTGGTGGTCACGGCCCGGTTCGCCCCGCTGGCCGCGGTCGTGACGCGGGGTGCGCCCGAATTCACCGCCCCAGACGACGAGCGTGTCTTCGAGCATGCCGCGTTGCTTGAGGTCCTTGAGCAACGCGCCGATGGCTTGATCGCTTTCGCCGGCCTTCTTGCGGAGGTTCGTCCCGACGGCGGTGTGGTGATCCCAGCCGCCGTGCCAGGTCTGGACGAAGCGCACGCCCTTCTCGACGAGACGGCGGGCGACGAGGAGTTGACGGCCTTGCGCGGAGTCGCCGTAAAGATCGCGCACGCTCTGCGGCTCACGGGAGATGTCGAAGGCATCAGTGGCCTCGGTCTGCATCTGGTAGGCCAGCTCGAAGGATTGGATGCGGGATTCGAGCACGGCTTCCTGGCCGAGCTTTGCCTGGTGGAGCTCGTTGAAGGACTTGACGAGGTCGAGCTGCTCGCGCTGACGGGCGAGGCTGAGGTGCTGGCTCTTGATGTTCTCGATGATCTTGTCAACGGACGCGGAGGGGTTGTTGACCAAGGTGCCTTGATACGCGCCGGGGAGGAACGCGGAGCGCCAGTTGGACGCGCCGCCGAGGCCGCCGCCCAGCGCGATGAAGCCGGGGAGGTTTTGGTTCTCCGTGCCGAGGCCGTAGGTGACCCAGGAACCCATGGAGGGTTTCACGAGCCGGCCCGCACCGGTGTTCATCATGAGCGTGGCGAACTCGTGCGCGGGAACGTCGGTGTGCATCGAGCGGATGACGCAAATCTCGTCAATCATCGCGCCGAGGTGCGGCCAGATTTCGCTGACCTCGACACCCGACTTGCCGCGCTTCTCGAACTTGAACTGGGTGGGCAGCGGCACACCGCCGATGGCGTCCACCTTCGACTCGCCGTGCTTAGCGAGCGCGGGCTTCGGGTCCCAGGTGTCAATGTGCGAAGGGCCACCCTGCGCGAAGATGTGGATGACGCGCTTGGCGCGACCGGTGAAGTGCGGCTGCTTGGGCGCGAGGGGATTCAGCGAGATGCCGGCGCGGGCCGGCCCGGCGAGTTCGGGTCCGAGGAGCCACGCGAGGCTCAAGCCGCCCATGCCCATGCCGAAGCGGTTGAGGAACTGGCGGCGGCTGCTGAAGAAGTCCTCCATCTGGGGCTGATGTTGTTTCGGGTCCATAAGCTCGGTCAGTTTGTTGCGCTGCGAGGCCGTTGGTTTGACGGACGGCCACATACTATACGCCTGCAAGCCGGCAGTATTCACTGCACCCACTGCGGGGTGCTTGGGTGGACGCGCCACTGTGGTGAGAAGTTACGGGGCGGAGAAAAAGATTTTCAAAAAAATGCCACCGCGTGTATCTCTGCCTTGTCGGTGGCCAGTGTAGCTCAGTGGTAGAGCAACGGTTTTGTAAACCGTCGGTCGTCGGTTCAATCCCGACCACTGGCTCCAAGTAAAATAAGGGGTTTTTAACGATTTATCGGTAGAAGGGAGAATTGCACTTGCGAAAGATGTAACACTTGTGCAACAGTTCCCTTATGAAATCCAACCTCGCGAAAACCAAGCCCCGCAAGCCCAACTGGCCCCGCAAAGTCACCTGTGGCCGCGAGTCAGTTACCGTGTATCGGCGCGAGCTTCCGTCCGGCGGCTTCGGCTACATGGTGGCGAACTACGCCGCCGGTAAGCGCCGCTTCGACTCCTACGCCACGGAGGCCGACGCCCTCGCCGCCGCGCAACGTCTCGTCCGCCAGTTGAGCGAGCGGCAGGTTGTCGCCGCCAGCATGACGAACGGGCAGGCTTCCGAGTATGCCGCTGCCGTGCTCACCTTGAAGCCTCACGGCGTCACGTTGACCTCTGCCGCCGACACGCTCGCCAAGTGCCTTGAAACCGTCCATGACCTCTCCAATCTGCTCGCCGCCGTGAAGTTCTACGCCGTCCGGCACAAGGGCCTCACGCGCAAACCGGTCTCCGAAGTTGTCGCGGAACTGCTCGCCGTGAAGCAAGCCCGCAAGGCGTCCGCCCGCTACCTTCAAGACCTCCGCGTGCGTCTCGCCCGCTTCGCCGACGCCTTCCGCAAAGACTGCTGCGACGTGACAACCGCCGAAGTGCAAGCGTGGCTGGACAGCCTCAACCTGTCGCGGCAGTCCTACAAAAACTTCCGCACCGTGGCTCACCTGTTCTTTGAATTCGCCGTGGCGCGTGGCTACGCCGCCGACAATCCCGTCGCCGGGTCGGAATCCTTGACGGTGGGCGGCGGTGACGTGGAGATTTTCACCCCTGCCGAGATTCGCCGCCTGCTCGCCGCCACGACGCCGGACTTCCTGCCCTGCCTTGCCTTGGGCGCGTTTGCCGGGTTGCGGAGCGCGGAGATTGAACGTCTCGAATGGTCGGACATTCGCCTTACGGAACGGCACATCGTCATCGGCGCGGGCAAGGCCAAGACCGCCAGCCGCCGCGTCGTCCCGGTTTCCGACACGCTCGCTGCCTGGCTGACTCCCTACGCCGCTCAGACGGGCATGGTGTGGCAAGGCACGCACGAAGCCTTTTACATCGCGCAGCAAGCGACAGCAGCAGCGACAGCAGTTCCGGCGGATGCGCAGAACAACACTCCCGCCAAGCCCGCCGTGAAGTGGAAACAAAACGCCCTCCGCCACTCCTACGCCTCTTACCGTTTCGCGCAGACCGCCGACGCCGGGCGCGTCGCGGGCGAACTCGGTAATTCCGCCGCCGTCGTCCACAAGCACTACCGCGAACTGGTAAAGCTCACCGACGCGGACCGGTGGTTTGCCGTCAGGCCCAACGCGGAGGCGAACGTCGTGAGCATGCCCTTCGCGGCGAGTGCCTGACGCTGCATCGCCATCGTTTGCCGGGAATACTCCCGTCTCTGCTCGCTCGGCTGCCGATTCCCCCGCCGCCGCGAATGCACACCCACTTGACGGCTATATCGTAACCCGATAACGTCAAAACGTGATTGCGAGTTTTGCCTGCAAGAAAACGGAACGCCTGTGGCAGCGCGTCCGCAATCACGGCCTGCCACCCACGATTGAAAGCGTGGCCCTGCGGAAGCTGACCCAGTTGCACGTTTCCCGTTCCCTGAACGATTTGCGCGTGCCGCCGGGCAACCGGTTGGAAGCCCTGAAAGGCAAACGGCAGGGCCGTCACAGTATCCGTATCAATGACCAATGGCGGCTTTGCTTCCGCTGGCAGGGCGAGGACGCGCACGAAGTTGAGATTGTGGACTACCACTGAACCCTATGAAAACGAACAAACTGCCCCCCGTGCATCCGGGCGAAGTCCTGCTGCACGACTTCATGGAACCGCTGGGCTTGACCCAAAACGCGCTCGCCAAGGCCATCGGCGTGACCCCGATGCGCGTGAGCGAGATCGTGCGCGGCCAGCGCGGGGTGACGGCAGACACCGCCCTGCGCTTGTCCCGCTACTTCGGCACCCGTCCTGCATGGTGGCTCGACTTGCAAAACCACTTCGACCTCGCCACCGCTGCCGATGAGTTAGAGGCGAAGATCGCACGCATCAAGCCCTGCGCGTTGCGCCCGGTGGCGGACGCGGTGGCGGCGTGAACTGTGACCGCTCGTGAACGCCTCGTGGCCGAAGAACGGCAGAGCTTCCAACGGCAGGCTGGAATTGAGCAAAGCCGCGAAAGAACTCGAAGCCCGGCGCGGTGAACGTGCAAACGCGGACTGGGAGCGGCAATGGTGGTGGTTTAACGCGGCGCATCGGGAGCACGTCCACGAGTTCTCAGCCGCATGGGAAATTCTGCGCCGCACGAGTGCTTACCGGATGATTTACAACCGGATGAATGCGCTCTGCCTTCCGCGTGGAACCATTGACCCTCGCTCGCTCTTCGACGTGTTCCGCGTGGGCAGCTTTATGTCGCAACTCCCGAACATGCTGCCCCAGTCCCCGCCCGCCCCTATGGAACTCCGTGAGATGGTCGCACGCTGGCAGAACATGATTACCGACGGCTGGACACCGGAGAAGACCTACTTGGAAGCCAGCCAAAGCTCACAGGCTCAGTGCGTCTTGTCCGATGGCAAGGAGATCCAAATTCACATTCCACCGACCTTTTGCGTCCTCAACCGTGGCATCCCAATAATTCTACCGCGCCAAGTCACGTCTCAAGGGCACACACACTTATTCGGCGAGTTGTGCGAGGTTTCTTTCATCGCAGGTCACGCGCCCAGGATAAAGCATCTCGCGGGTTCAGACTCCCCCACAGCAATGCTCGGCTTCATGCAATCGCTCAACAAGCCAGTTACTTTCGAAATCGACGGCAGATTCATCGCCATTCAGTTCCCTCTCCATCATCCCGTTCAAGCCTTGGAAGCTCTGCTCCCGAAGAGATTGGACGGTATCGAAGCAAGCAAGGTCTGGACAAGGCAGCCAGACTGCCCTGACCGACGCTCTCGCAGGCCGCATCTGGTGAGCGGAACATTGAA
>Ga0208960_1001985_pt1 | contig 10638 bp, 10 predicted proteins | sample GreLakmeON33MSRF_FD_187703 | JGI IMG/M metagenome (GOLD analysis project Ga0208960, IMG submission 187703) | Freshwater lentic microbial communities from great Laurentian Lakes, MI, USA - Great Lakes metaG ON33MSRF (SPAdes) | ecosystem: Environmental > Aquatic > Freshwater > Lake | place: Great...
CGGCGATCGCTACTAGTTGTATCGCTCCCCCCAAATCGTTCATGATGTTTAGCAACGTATGATGTCGCAGGGGCCGCGTGCCAACCGTGCCGGTCCTTGCGACTTCTTCTTTCGATTGGTTTTGAAGCCCGAACTACCCCGAGACAGTGGAAAAGATTCCCGATGCCCCCTCCCAATGCAAAGTTTGGAAAGTTTGGAAAGTTTGCCAAGAAAAAGGCCAAGCCGCGGCTCAAAGTCAAGCGGCTTGATCCTATCTTTATCGATGGCGAAAGGCCGCGGCCAATGTTTGTCGACTACAAGGACTTGGATTTGCTCGGCAAACTCGTCAACCGTCAAGCCAAAATTTTGGGTCGCCGTAAGAGCGGTTGCACGGCGGCGAGTCAGCATGCCGTTACCAGCGCCATCAAGCGGGCGAGATTTATGGCCCTGCTGCCATTTGTGGGCGAATGATGTCTGCCGTTGCACCCGAGCCGTTTGCGACCCGGCGACGCGTCGAGTTTCGCGACACGGATGCAGCAGGTATCGCGCACTTTTCGGCGTTTTTTTTCTGGATGGAATCGGTGGAGCACGAACTCCTCCGGCGAGTGGACGTTGCTGTCGTGGAGCGGCACACGGGAGGCACCCCAGTGAGTTGGCCTCGCGTGAGCGTGGCGTGCGACTATAAATCAGCGGTACGGTTCGACGACCAACTGAATATCTTTGTTGGAGTCGACGAGATTGGCCGTTCAAGTGTGGCCTATGCCTTTCGCTTCGAGCACAATGGGGCCTGGGTGGCTCAAGGCCGCGTGGTGGCCGTGCGGTGTTTGATGCATGCGGAGTGTAAGCCGGAAGCAGTGGCCATTCCTCCCGAGATCATTGCAAAGCTGAAGCCGTTTCAGGCAAGAACATAGACTCGGTCGAAACCAATGTTCTCGGTCGGAGCCGGTCGCAAAATGGTGGAGGAACCCGTGCTCGAGGTCGATTGCATCTCGAAATCGTTTGCCACACCGAGCGGAATGCTGCGAGTGCTGGATGGGGTTTCGTTTTCCTTGGCGGCTGGTCAACCCATGGCGATCATGGGGCCAAGTGGCTCTGGCAAGAGTACGTTGCTCTCGATCCTCGGGGGTCTCGAAGAGCCAACGTCTGGCAGCGTGCGGCTCAGCGGCATGCAAACACCCGCTCATTCTGGCGATTCGGCTCGAGTGCGGGCTGCGTTTCGCAACCGGCACGTTGGCTTTGTGTTTCAGGAGCACCATCTCCTCGGTGGTTGCACGGCGATTGATAATGTTGTGCTGCCCGGCTTGGCCACGGCCGCCGTATCGAGGCAGATCGAAGCCCGCGGCCGGTGGTTGCTTGAGCGAGTTGGCTTGGCCAGCCGTATGTGGCATCTCCCCAGCGAACTGTCCGGAGGGGAGCGGCAGCGAGTCGCCGTGGCCCGGGCGCTCCTGCTCTCGCCGCAACTCATACTGGCCGATGAGCCAACAGGGCAGTTGGATGCCCACGCCGCAGCCGAGGTCACCACATTGCTGATCCAGCTTACCGCAGAAGCAGGAGGCGTGCTCGTGGTGGCCACGCACTCGACTGCAGTAGCTACGCGCATCGGCACGATTCGTCACCTCGTGGACGGACGGTTGCCCCCATGAATGGAGTCGCTCACACGCAAGCCTCTGACGAGATGTTGCAGGGCGAGCCACTGCGAGGGCCGCAACCCGTGCGTGGGGTGCTCACGTTGGCGTTCCGGCTCGTCTGGGAGTGGTGGCCGCATGTGGTTGTGTTGGCTGTGGCATGTGGAGTAGTGGCGGCCACGATTACCGGGGCAATCGGCGTTGGGGATGCGATGCAGGCAGGTCTGCGACGGCTCGCGATTGGCCGTTTGGGACAGATCGATTCGGCTGTGCTGGGAGATGATTTTTTTCGCGCGACATTGGCCCGTGAGATGGTAGCGGCCGACGCTCTACCGATTGATCCACGATCAGGGCTCCACAGCATCCCGCCCGCCACGCTTGTGCCAGCGATCGTGCTGGAAGTGACGGTTGATGTTGCAAAGGGTGGACTCGCACCACAGCAAAGCGGGAGAGCCACGCTTCTGGCGTGCAATGAATTAGACTCGCTTGGATATGCCCCACTGGAGTCGCATGCGGCACCCACCGATCAGGATCAAACCGTTGCGATGAACGCAGTGCTGGCCGAGTCGCTCGGCGTGCGCGTTGGAGATGCGATCGTGCTGCGTATTCCAAAGCGTTCGGCCGTGCCTTCGGATAGCCCACTGGGCCGACGCACGCCCGACTCCACCGGAAAGCGGCTGCTGGTGAGCCAGATTCTGCCTCGCGAGGGACTGGGACAGTTTGCCCTTCGGCCCACGCAAGTGACGGGTCCTCTGGTCGTGGCATCGCTTTCCACAGCACAGCAGATTCTGCGTCGAGGCGATGTGGCCAACACCATCTTTGCCGTCGCTTCGCTTCCCGCCGGGCCTCCAGCGCATCCATCGGTTGTGGCGTGGCTGGCGTCCGGCTTGCATCCCTTGATGGAAGACATTGGCCTGTGCCTTGAACCGGTAGAAGCGTCAGACGCTTTGCGGCTGACGAGCCGCCGGCTGATTATGCCGCCGGAAGTGGATCGCGTCGCCGAGCAAATTCTCGGGCCGCTGGGTGGGCGGCAATCGCTGGCGTTTCTGGCCAACTCGCTGGAGCCTGTGGACCAAAGCGATCGGGCGATCGCTGCCACGATTCCTTATTCCACAATTGTTGGTATCAGCAGCGCGTCGCTACCCGTGGGCGATCTTGTAGATCAGCGAGGCGGCATTTTAAAAACACCCGATGCTGATGAAATTGTGATCAATCGTTGGATGGCCGATGATTTCGCTTCACAGGGGAATCCGATCGTGATTGGCGACAGCCTTGAGATCCGGCTGTTTCGTCCCGAAACGCTCCACGGCCGCGTTGAGGAAACCCGATGCACGCTGCGGGTGAGTGGGGTCGCCGAGATGCGAGGTGCGGCGGTGGCTCGTTCGCTGGTGCCGGAAGTTGAGGGAATCACCGACGAGCGATCGATTGCCGACTGGGATCCCCCCTTCCCTTTCAATCGGCAGGCCGTGCGCACAACGCCGCCGAACGATCAGGATGACCGCTATTGGAAAGAGTATGGAGCGACTCCAAAAGCATTTGTATCGCTGGAGGTGGCGCGGCGGTTGGCGGGCAGCCGGTTTGGTCAATCCACTGCCTGGCATGTGCCCAACCCGCACGGAGGCTCGCTGGATGGCCTGCGACACACAATCGCCGCGGCGATCCGGCCGGAGCCAATGGGGCTGAGGGTTGTGCCGCTCAAGGCCCTTGCGCTTCGGGCGGCAGAGGGTTCGACTCCGTTCGGCAGTTTGTTTCTTGCCCTGTCGAGTTTTGTAGTCGTGGCTGGTCTGTTGCTGGAATGGCTCCTGTTCAACCTGATGGTGGCTGCACGGCGGCGGGATATCGGGATCCTTGCGGCCATTGGCTGGCCGCCCGGGCAGGTGGCCAAACTCTTAACGCTCATCGGCGGCATCGCCGCAGTGGCGGGCATTGCGATCGGTACGTTTCTCGGGCCGCTCTGGTCATCGCTGTTGCTGGCATGCCTTGCCACCTCGTGGAACAATGCCGTAGCTGCGGGGTCAATTCAAGCATTCGGGGCGGATGCCCCGTCGCTGGCTGCTCTCTGGCCCAGTGCCGTTGGCAGCTTGATCGTGTCGCTGGCGGCTGTTGCATGGGCTGCTCGTCGCATGGCTCATCGGTCTCCGAGCACACTATTACGAGGTGGCTGTGATGGCGTTTATGGCAAACCCGGTAGGCAAAGCCGCCAAGCGATCTGCGTGGCAATTGTCGCGGCGGTGGGAGTGCTGGCATCGGCATGGGGCGCACGGAGCGCCGAAGCGCAGTCAGCGGTAGTTCTTTTCTTTCTCTCGGGCGCAGCGGCCCTCGTCGGCCTCTTGGCTGTGGTGAGGTTCGTCTTGGACCGAGCAGGCCTGAATCGGTTGGCCCTGCGCACGCTTCCTCAACTGGCGTGGCGCGGGATCAAAGCTCAACCGTCGAGGGCTTTTTCGGTCGTCGCAATCGTCGGCATTGCAGAGTTTTTAGTCGTGGCCTTGTCATCGTTCTCACTCCCAGTTCCGGATCAGCCTCAGAGCACGCAATCACCCACAGGAGGCTATACATTCATAGCCACATTTGGGGAGCCCACGGGCATTGATCCCAGCAGCAATGCCACGCAGGAATCTGTTCAGGAATCGCTGGGGCTCACGGATGATCAGCGAGCGGTGTTGGCCAGCTGCACGATCGCGAGATTGCGGTCGAATGCCGGGGACGATGCAAGTTGCACGAATCTGTATGCGCCGGGGCAACCAACCGTGCTCGGGCTTGGGCCGGGGTTTGTGTCTCGAGGAGGATTTCGGTTTGTGGACCACGCAGCGATTGTGCCCGACAGCGGAAACCTCCCACCCAATGCGTCGCCGAACCCGTGGACGCTGCTGGATCGCCCTCTCCCAACACAGGCCTCCGATACGCTGCCGATCCCAGCCATCCTGGATCAGGCCACGGCGCAGTGGGCGCTCAAGCTAGGTGGTGTTGGATCTGGCTTTACGGTGGCCGACGACGACGGGAAAAAAGTAGACCTCGAAATAGTTGGCCTGCTCGAGCCAAGCATCTTGCAGGGATACGTGTTGGTGTCGGAAAGCAATTTTGAGAGGATATTTCCACGACGTTCGGGCTATGCCATGGCGATGATTGATGGGGCTGCCGCGATATCGCCTCTGGGTGCCGATGTTCGGTCACACCCCCGACACCTCACGCAGGCGATTGCTGCGGCGTGGGCCGATGCGGGGGTTTCCGTGGAGTCAACGCTGGAACGCTTGCGCAGTCTGTCGGCGGTACAGAACACATTTCTGGGAGGATTTCAGGCACTCGGCACGCTGGGATTACTCCTCGGCACGGTGGGCGTGGCGGCCGTCCAGGCGCAAAGCGTGTTGGAACGAACCGCAGCGATCGGCCTCATGCGTGCCATCGGGTTCACGCTCTTTCGTATCCGAAGTATTGTGGTATTGGAGACGCTTCTCATGGTTGGCCTGGGGCTTGCCGTTGGCACGCTATCAGGATGCCTCGCGCTGGTACCCTCGCTCGTCGCTGGTGTCGCCAGAGTGCCGCTGGCTTGGATTCTAGCCACATGCGGGCTCACGATGGCCGCTTCGCTGGTAGCCGGCATCGTGGCCACTGGCCAGATCGCGAGACTGGAGTCCCGCGAGTCTTTGCGCTCGCTGTGAGTTGTGCGATTGTGGTTTTGAATATTTGTGGCTCCGGCGGGTACGTTTCTGCAATGCACATTGTTGTGATCCTTCCGCGCTGGGTCGGCGACCTCGTTATGGCAACCCCTATGCTGCGCGCCATCAAGAGCCACTATGGCTCGCGGGCCAGAATCACGGGCGTGCTCAAGCCGATGTTCGCTGAGTTGCTCGAAGGCACGCCTTGGCTGGATGGCATGGTGTTCTACGATCGCCGCAGTCGGGATTCTTCGCGACGCTTTTTTGCGGTCGCGAGACAGCTGCGAAGGGATCGGGCCGACATTGCTCTGATTGTGCCCAATTCGCTCTCCACCGCATCGCTTGCGTTTGCCGGCGGCGCCCGGCGGCGAGTTGGATTCGCAAGACACTGGAGGCGGTTGTTGCTCACAGATCCGCTGGCGCCACTACGAAAGGGCTTGCGAGTCGAGCCGACTTCAACCGCTTCCAATGCCATGGATCTGGCGGTGCACATCGGTGTTCCACGGTCTCCGCTGCAACTGCAACTGGCGACGAGTGATGTCGATGAGGCCATGGCTGACCACGTGCTTGCGAGGCTATTTCCAGTCAGAACATCGGATTCTGCTGGGCCGCTGATCGTGTGCAACGACAACGGAGCCTACGGCGCATCCAAGGCGTGGGGCGGTGAGAAAATGTCGGAGCTGAGCCGATTTTTGCTCCAACGCATTCCTGATGCCAGGGTATTGATGCACTGTGGGCCTGGGGACCGCGACGAGGCTCGAACAGTGGTGGGTTTAGCGAACCATCCCTCGGTGCAGAGTTTGGCTGACGAGCCCGCGTTGCCGTTTGGTCTCTCCAAAGCCGTGCTTCGGCGAGCCGCTGTGCTGGTGACATCCGATAGCGGACCGCGACACATTGCCGCTGCATTTCAGACACCAACGGTCGTTCTGTTTGGATCGATGGATCCCCGTCTGAGTCGGTCGGACCAGCCCCACCTCGTAGAGAAGCGGTTGGACCTAGCCTGCTCCCCGTGCGGCAAGCGGGAGTGCCCGCTGGTTCACCACGATTGCATGCGGTTGCTGAGCGTGGAAGATGTAGGGCATGCAACACTGTCGCTCTTGGCAGACGCTGGCTTTGCCGGCCGCGATGGGGTTGCCGCAGAGACCATGCCGATGAGCCGTGTCACAGAACACTCCTTGGAGAACCACTGATGCTACAATTTTTTGGCATGCTTGCCGCCATCGCACTGACGGCGATCTGTTGGGGCATGTACGGCCCTGCGCTCCACTTTGGACGCGAGGCGATGCACTCTCCCTTACGGCCATTTGTGTGCGTTGGCTTAGCCTATTTTGTGATCGCAGTGCTGATTCCACTGGTGTTGCTGTCGCGTGGCGGCGAGCGTGGCGGTTGGTCGACCAAGGGCGTGGTGTGGAGTCTACTGGCAGGCTCAGCAGGCGCAGCGGGTGCCTTGGGCGTGATCTTGGCTCTCACATTTGGCGGTCAGCCGATCTATGTGATGCCGCTTGTATTTGGAGGCGCCCCAGTGGTCAACACGTTGCTCACTGCCGCTATGAGTAGAGCGTTCGACCAACTCAAGGCACCGTTCCTTGCCGGTCTCATTCTGGTCATTACCGGTGCGGTGACTGTGCTCGTCTTTAAGCCGCAGATGCAGCCCCATGCAGCACTGCCGACGCCCGAGCGTTTTGTCGAGGTGTTGCTCTCGGTGGCGATGGCCATATTCTGCTGGGGCGCGTATGGCCCGGTGCTGCACAGGGGGCAGGCGGCCATGGCAGGCAGTCGTCTGCGGCCACTGATTTGTATAGGAGCGGCCTATTTTTTAATCGCTGTTCTCGTGCCACTCGTATTGCTTGTTCCGCTGGAGGATCGTGGCACGTGGGATATTTCTGGCGGGGTCTGGAGCCTCGGCGCGGGCACGCTCGGGGCCATTGGGGCATTGGGCACGATTCTGGCTTTTACGTGCGGCGGCAAGCCGTTTACGGTCATGCCAGTGGTGTTTGGGTTGGCGCCAGTAATCAATACGCTCACAACGCTCTGGCTTTCGCACACGCGGGCCGCCGACATGAGTCCCTTCTTCGTGGCAGGTATGTTATCGTGGCCGTTGGCGCAGCAACTGTGCTGGTGTGTGGGCCACGGGGTCACTCGCCCGTTGCGGTCGTGGCCCCTGAGGCAGAAGTATGAACACCACGCAGGCCATGAATGCTACGTGCCGCGAGTGTTCCCAAACCACTGGATGTGGTAGCGGGGCGCCAGTTGGATTCCTGCGAGGCGGCATTCAGCAGCCAGCCATTGAGTCGTGCGGGCCAAATCCGCTGGCAACACACCTTGCGGCATGAAAAACACGCGGCTGCGATCGATCAGGGCAAACGGCGCGGTTGTTCCGCGCGGCGTTGCTGCCAGATCATTGAGCCACGCGATTGCCTCAGCAAGATCTGGCCGAGATTCAATGACAAATTTCAACTGATACAAACCACTTGCCAGAAGGGCTTGCAGCACAGTGTCGCGCCGGCGGGATGCCTCGTGCCGAGCCTGCCAGTCGGCCGGTGTATTGGCCGATGGTGCCGACGAGGAGAGCTTCGGGCTGATTGACATGAGGTCTACCGGTGACGTGAGCATGTGCAGGTCGGGAAGCACTGTTCCGGCCGTTTCAATTGTGATGTGAAAGCCCTCTCTGGCAAGCTCGTTGCACAGTGGGATCACTTCAGGAAACAGAAGTGGCTCGCCGCCTGTCAAAACGACGTGCCGTGGCCCGCAGGCCACGACTGCCGCCAGAATCGACGCCACAGAGTAGTTTTCCCCGATGGGTTCCCAGGATGCGAAGGGGGTGTCACACCAGCGGCAGCGGAGGTTACAGCCACTGGCCCGCACGAACGTGCTGGGAGTGCCAGCCAAAAGCCCTTCGCCCTGCAGTGATGAATAAATTTCGGCAATGCGCACGCTGGAGTTTCCGTGAGGCTAGCGATTCAAGCGAGGGTCAGCCGTTTCGACCGCCGCAAACCCTGCTGCTCGCAGCAGGCAGGAGTCGCACTGGCCGCACGGCCAGCCATCGTGCGCTGGATCGTAGCAACTGCTGGTGAGACCATAGTCGACCCCCAGCGAAAGGCCGAGTCGGATGATATCCGCCTTGGAGAGCGCGCCCAGCGGGGCAAGGATTTCCATCGACTGTCCTTCGATGCCAGCCTTAGTGGCCAGTTGTGCGAGGGTTGCAAATGCTGCGATGAACTCCGGTCGGCAGTCGGGATAGCCGCTGTAGTCGATGGCGTTGACGCCCAGCACGATGGCTCCAGCCCCGCGAGCCTCTGCCATCGCCAGTGCCAGCGACAGAAAAACTGTATTGCGGGCAGGCACGTAGGTGATGGGCACTCCGTGGGAGAGGGCCTCGTTGGAACGTCCCTTGGGAACGGCCAGGCGAGTGTCAACAAGCGCGCTTGTGCCAAAGGGTGTGAAATCAACTCCGATCACGACGTGGTCGCCGATGCCCATCCCTGTGGCGATAGCCCGAGCACAGAGGAGTTCGTGGCGGTGACGCTGGCCGTAGTCGATTGACAGCGCCGAGAGTCGATAGCCTTGGTGCAGAGCCCACGCTGCGGCCGTTGCCGAGTCGAGGCCGCCGGAGAGCAGCACAACGGCCGACTTTTCTGGATGACCAGCGGCCGTAGAGCCTGAGTAACCGGCTGTTACAGGGGTGTCTTTCGTCAGAGTAGTTTTCATGGCACACTTTTCGAAATCATGAGCAAAACTTCACCACAACCGTCGCGAGAACAGTTTGAAACGTTTGCAAACGAGTTTCCGGCTCGCGACTATTGCATTGAAATCATCTGTCCGGAGTTTACGTCGCTGTGCCCGAAGACGGGCCAGCCCGATTTCGGAACGCTCACGTTTCGCTACATCCCGGACCAGCTTTGCGTGGAGCTCAAGAGTTTGAAATTGTACCTGCAGTCGTTTCGAAGCGAAGGCATTTTCTATGAGAACGTGACCAACCGCATTCTGGATGATCTGGTGGCTGTTCTTCAGCCCCGCCGCATGACGCTGGTAGCCCACTTCACGCCACGCGGAGGCATCTCTTCGCGGATTGCCGTCTCGTATCCCACCGGCGACCATCTGCCTGCGTTCTAACGTGGCGCCATCTCCGCTTCCATCCGGCTCGCGCCTCGCTGAGGGGCCTTTCTTTTCAGTCGCACCGGGGGCAGAATAACGCGGCCCTTTTTTGTGATCCAGCGTTTTTTGATTCAGCGTCGAGCATCGCTCCAGAAAGCAAGCACTTCCATGGCACCAGTTTCCCGCGTTCTCTTGTCGGCTCTTGCTGACGAGTCGGCGTTTCATCTTTCGGCAGTCGAACAATTCACGGCTCTGGCCGCCATTGGCTTGGAATATTACAGCCTGCGGTTTATCGACGTCGGCAAGGGGATCAAAAACGTCATGAAACTGACGTTGCCTGAGATCCAAAAAATTCGCCACCTGGAGGACGAGTACGGGCTCAACGTGGCGTCAATTGCCTCGCCGATCGGAAAGGTCAAGCTTTTGGAGAAGGCCGACGGCACAAAAAATAAGTTCGTGCCCTTCAAGAAATATCTCTCGCAGGACGTCTCGCGGGCCTGCGAATTGGCACATGCGTTTGAAACGAAGCTCATTCGCGGATTTTCATTTTATCCGCCCCGTGGGGCGAAGCCCGAAGATCACATGGAGGAGGCCGCTGATCGAATCGGTCAGATTGCCGAGGCATGCCACCGGTCCGACCTCACGTTCGGGCTGGAGGTGGAGGCAAACCTCGTTGGCCAGACGGGGGAATTGCTCGCCGAAATCTATCGACGCGTGAACCATCCAGGCCTTGTGCTTGTGTTCGATGCGGCCAACATAATCGTGCAGGGCTTCTCTGCAGCGGAGGTCTATCGCCAGTGGGAGGCGATGAAGCCGGGCCTCGGCTGGGTGCATATTAAGGACTACAGGAAGGTTTCCGGGGCGGCGCGAGGGAAGCATGTCGACGAGATGTCGTTGGCTCATTTTGTGCCTGCTGATGTGGGTGCAGCCGGTCACCAGCGGATCCTCTCGGATCTCCGTACCATGCTGCCGGCGCTTACAAAAAAACTCCAACGCCGTGGCATCCCCGGAGTTTTTCTGGATCTGGAACCGCACGTGCGTGGCGGCGGTCAGTTTGGCGGCACCAGTGGGCCAGATGGCATGGGGATTGCCCTGCGTGGACTCTGCAAAGTGCTTGACAAGGCCAGTGTGGCCTACCATCTGCGAGACTTCGACGATCTGCTGGCGGCCCGTGGCCTCGCCGACTCGTAGCAGCGCGTGGGGTCGGAGCCTGCTCAGCGGCACGGATACCCCGAGTTTTTCGAAGGGACAAACCCAGGCACGGCGAGTTGAACCGACAGTGAGGC
>Ga0208960_1001987_pt1 | contig 10635 bp, 1 predicted proteins | sample GreLakmeON33MSRF_FD_187703 | JGI IMG/M metagenome (GOLD analysis project Ga0208960, IMG submission 187703) | Freshwater lentic microbial communities from great Laurentian Lakes, MI, USA - Great Lakes metaG ON33MSRF (SPAdes) | ecosystem: Environmental > Aquatic > Freshwater > Lake | place: Great...
AAATGATATTAACCCTGCGCTAAATCGTATCTTGCAACAGATGCTAGCAGCTAAGAAATATACTGATACTGGTCAGGCTGGACAATACGGACCGTTGAATTACGCACGAGCAGGCGGATACGGATCATTAGCTTTCAATGATGCAGATTATGAAAATCCGTTGAACTATGCGGGGGTACAACCAGCAGACAGAGAGTCTTCGGAAGCAGCATTAAGAATGATGATTAGTAAAATGGGTCTAAATGCATAGTGTTTCCATTTTCCCGTCCTCCTAGTTATCAAGAGAAAACTGAATTAGCTAAATTAATAGCTAATCGGGGATTACAAACACCAACACAAAGACCTGCTCCATTAGTTCGTCCCGCTGGAATGCCATGGCTAAAAGAAAACATGGACATGACAACGTTGGGTCTTGGAGTACTTGGAGCAGGAGCTGGGTTTGCTGCAGCTCCCCTAGTTGGAGTGGCAGGTTTACCTTTAGCTGCAGGGTTGGCAGGGTTGGGGGTGTTTGCACCGCAAGTTGCAGATTATTTTCTTAACCCAGCAGCACCAGCACCCCCATTACTTCCAACACAAACGCAAGCTAATCCAGCTTCAGCACAGCAATATGGATTAGGTGTAAACCGTCCATATTCTTTTGGTCCACAGGGTATTTTTGGGGAAGCTTACACTCCTACTGATTGGTCAGATACAAATCCAATTCTGCAAGCATTAGGATTTCCAGAAAAACAACCAGAACTAACAGACCAATATACGGGTTGGAATCCAGCTAGCCAGTTAGCTGAATTTTCTAGGCGTATGGCTTGGAAACAACAACTAGCTACAGAACGCAGTGCTTATGACAATCCAATGTACGAAGCATTAGCTCCTAATAGAGTATTTGCTAAAGCAGTAAAAGATTATGCAGGAGATACCTTAGCAGGACTTGGAACTTTACCGGAACGATTGGGTGGTGTCTGGTCCAGAACTGCGGCAATGGAAACTAAAAATCCACTAAGTAAAGCTTACGGATTTTTGATGGGACAAAATGAAAACTGGACCCCTAATGCAGAGAGTGGGCATGGTTTGCTAATGGAAACATTGCGCACCCTAGAACCAGAAGTCCAAGCCATTCAAGGTTTATACACAGCAACAAAAGGTTTGCTGGGACTAAACAAACAACCTACCTCTGATGAAAAAGCCCTAGATTTTATATTGGCAAACAAACAAGAGGATGCTGGATCTAGAGCTTTGAAAATTGCCAACTATCACACCTCTGGTATATGGCCGGAAAATGTACCAAAGCCTTCAAACGCTGATTACTTGGGTGCGCATGTTACCTACAACATTAATCATGCACAAGAAAACTTTACAAAGCTTCCCCTTGGGGAGCAAATGCTTTCCTTGGTAGTAGCCCCTGAATTGGCATCAACTTTAATGCCAGCCGTTGGAATTGGAAGAATTGCAAAACTAACTGGCAAATACGCGGAAGCAACTTTTAAACCATCAATGAGTTTGCTGCAAGATTGGAATACCATAAAAACTGGAGTAACAAAAACAGCCCTAAGATTTGTGCAGGCAGAATTGGGCGGCACTTATAAAGCCACTGGTTTGCAAAAACCATCAACAATTATAGCTGCAATAAATTCAGGAGAAATATTTAATCCTAAAAATATTACTCACTCTGTTAGGAATTGGTTGGTCAAAAAGGGAATGGGTATTTTTGATATGACGGTGGAATCTAAAGCCCAAGCTATAGCTGAACAGGGAATGGAACATTTTTATGAATTACTAAAACGCACAGATAATAATAACGTTGGTCAATTTGTGCAATCTATGGTTGATTTAGGGGACTGGTCTCCGGTAGATCTTCCTGAACTTATGACATCACAACAGAAATCTGCTCTAAAAATCTTGGAAGATATGAGCATGGGAAACCAAACTTTGACAGGGGATATAGCAAAGTTTTACGGGTTTGAAGATAATCAAGTAATAAACAATCTCACAAGTACAAACGGAGTAATGTCCCGTAAGTTATTGTTGAATATGTCTGAAGGGTCTATAGTTCGAGCAAAAGATGGAAGTATTATAGAAAAAACAGCTGAACAAATTCAATCTGGAGTGGACAAAATTATTGATTTGATTAACAAATCTAGGCTTCCACTAGAAGCGGGTGATAGAAGCCCATTACTAATGACTGCAGCCTACGATGCTCAGGCAGCATTGGTAAAGCGCACCGTAAATTCTGCTCTGGGATTGCTGGGAGTAGAAGATGTACCTACCTTTATAAGGTCCAAGGAAAATACATGGGTGCAATGGCAAAGATGGTATGCCAAGATGTGGCACATTGGCCCAGTCCCAGGAGTAGGGATACGGAATGTTATGGGAGATATGACTAAATTAGCGCTTCAAGATAAAGAGGCATTTCGCGCAGACGCTAATTACATGAAGATATGGAACGAAGGTCTTCCCACTTATCTTGGGCTAAGGGGTGTAGAAAAATCAGGCAAGAAAACCTTTGCTGTACGAGAAGGATTTCTTGCTACAGATTCCGCCACTCCGTTGTGGAAGAAACTAGGATTTGAATCCGGTTCATATTTCCAGCAATTTACAGAAGAGTGGTTGCACAACAAAGTACAAGCTGGTGCTATTCAATCTTTTATGGATCGTTTCCATCGTACCAAAGCCATGTCTTTGGATTACGGAGATATGTCCTCGGTTCCGCCAGATTTGCTTCTCCTTATCAATAACAAATTAAACAAGGCAATTACTCCGGCAGAAATCCAAAGGGCATTTGGGGATATTTATCAAGGTATTCATTGGACTGCTGATAATACCCTGATGAATATTATTAATAACTTGCGTGCTAATCCAAATATTAATCGTGAGGTTGGAGAAGCGGCAATTCAAATGTTGGATGATTTTAAATCTGACACTACTCCAGAAAGGTTTTTGAATGGGTTGCAAGACTTGGTTGCAGATCAACTAACCGTAAAGTACTATGAAATTGAAAGTAATTTAATTATGCTGAACGACTGGCAAATAAAAGTTCCTGAACGACAAGGGCTTTATGTTGTAGATGGTATTTCTTTTGGAATGTCAGATCAGGAAAATGCAATTCACCACGCATTTCTTGAACCGGACAGTGATAGTGGAAAAGCTGTAATTGAAGAACTTAGGAAGCGAGGGGTGGACCAAGTAGATTTTCTTAGGAAAGGACAAGATATACAAGATGCTATTACTAAAAAAATAGCAGATATTAAACCTAGGGAAAAAGAAAGAGTGGCAAATGTTACAAAATATATAACAGAATATTACCCTGATTTATATGCTGGTGTGACATCTACTGACAAAAAAACCCTGGAAAGGTTGGAGGGCTATTACCAAAATAGCATTGCTAGGGAACTCAATTTGAGAAATACCGTTGATGCAATGGCGGAATCTATGATAGGGGAGTATGCAAAAGGAAAGAAATCTTTTAATTTAGAAACCGCAGTAATAAGATTTGGAACTACAGATACTACAGTTGCTGATTTTATACGAAAAACATTTACGCAAGTAAGTAAAGATGGAAAAATTACATACTTGGCTGAAGGTAAATGGTTGCAACAATTTGAAACTAATCAAAAAATAGTATTAACTGACGTTTCAAGAGAGCTTGTTGCTGGAGAAATGCTAGAAAATATTAGAAATATGGCTGGTGTATTGCGACAAAAAGTAGGTGGGCTGGCAAGCTTTGAAAGGAATGCAGCCATAAAAGCCGGAACTCTATCAAATGTTGAGCGCGGCAGAATTGATATGAGAATAGCCGGAACCATGAAAGACTACTGGGTAGGCGTAGCACAACTATACAAACAATTATCAGGATCAAATTTAGAAGTAGAAGTACTTAGGACAAGGGGAGTCCCACTTATTACAGCAAGTGATATTGCTAATACTGCAGCAGTAAAAGCATCCAAAGAAAATTCTTATAAAGAAGCAATTCTTCTTCTTAGAAAAGCTTCTGATAGCCAAGATTGGAGTTCTATTGGCCCAGTAACATATAGAAAATTAGTTGTTTATTCAGATAGTAATAAACCTGCTATGGCTGCATTTTCAGAAATGTCTGTAATTTTGCAGGGGCTTGGTGTGAGTCCCAAGTCAGCAAGAGACTTATTAAATAATACTTTAGCAGCCAATGTAATAATGACTGCCAAAAACAAAAGGACATGGGATGTAAGGCAGGTAATAGAAACAGCTAAAGCAAACAATTTGCTGGGTTTCTACGATGACGCTATGAATTTTGTATCTCAAACTGGAGTCTTAGCAAAAGAAAAAAGGGCAGCTAAAGCTATAGCTACAGCTAGATATATTCCCTCGGTGCCAGCGGGTACGTTTGGTGTTGACAGTATTCCAGTTGACTGGTTTTCTTCTGATATGAGGGGTGTTTCTTTTGTAACATTTTCAGATGGTTCAATAGGAAAGATACAGTATTGGATTGATGAAGATACGTTTGTATATGCAATGAAAGATACTATGGATGTTATTAGGAAGGGAGAGTATTCAACTCCAGAGTTATGGTTGCTAGAAAATGCAAACAAGGGACCTGATGGAAACTATAGGCCAGCTTATAGGGCTGATTTTGAAAATTGGGTTGCTAACCAAAAAAGAATATTTGAACCATTAGCAGATGTAGATCAGGTTTTTGAAGGGAAACCTCGTTTTGCCCAAACGTTTCAGGGTGGTCAATTGGTTATTGACGAAGTGGAATATAAAAGAGTATTTGAGGAACTGCCAGTCTATCCAAGTTATGCAGAACCTACTGCTGACAGAATTGAAATACTTCCGGGAACTTCCATTTTCAATACAGATCTTGGAAGTTTAGAGGATGGACCACCCCAATGGTTTTACGCCACAGATAATGACTGGAGATTATTTTTGGAAGGTCAGGAAAAAGATGCAGTTAAGGCACGGTTAGAAAACGCCAAATATGTAAACGCAACAGTTAAAATAAAAGACACAAAACAAAGAGAATATCTTGCAACTTTATCAGCTTTAAAAGAAGAAACAGCTAGAACACTAAATGATTGGCAATCTGCTTTATTTCGGGAATATGGAAAAGGGGTATTTTTAAATCAATTTCAACTTGATATTATGCAAGGAAAAAGTGTAGGGTCTGTAGTTCAATACGATCTTACATGGCACACAACCACTGCCGCCCAGGATTATAAAGCAGTTGCAGGAAGGCTTGAGTCTAGCCGTACGGTAGCTAGAGCAGGCATTAGAATTCCTGCTTTACCAACAAATAATATTGAATTGATAAGTGCAAGCCGGGCTGCAGACGCACAGGCTGCAGCCGCAGAAGCAGCTGAAGGAGCAAAAGTATTAGCCACACCCGGAATGAGTACATTTGGTGCCCCTGCCTTACAACAAGCTACAACAGAAGCTATTACAAGTAAGGCTTCTGGATTGCCAGAGCGGGGAATTGTATCTCCTGCCAGAAATCTTGATTTGCCAGGATTAGCAGATCAATTTAATAGGGAACTACTTGAGACTTGGAATTCAATTCAATCCCTATCTGAAAGTTATCGTGTAAGCAAATTACCAACAGCCACTAAGTTCCAGCCTGCAAAACCTGCACGTCAAACAATACCGGGCTTGACGGCAAACGCAGACAAAATGCCAATCACTTCTAAGATGGCAGGAAAAGATAAAGTTTATGTTCCGGAGTATGGCATTTATGGAACTGGTCCAGTAACTGAGGAAGAATTAAGGGGAATACTTGAACGAGGAATAGAACCCAATATCCTTGACGATCAAGGAGGCCCGTCTACATTTCGTCTATACGCTAGTAAAGAAGCAGCTCGTTTGAAACCAAGTGCTGCTCAAACTGAAGTAAGGTTTATGGTTAGGAATACTGGTCAATTCAAAGCTGGGCGAACATTTTTGTCAAACACAGGAACTGTTCTTCCCAAAGATATATTTGTTATTGACCCTGCATATTATGGGGCTAAAGCATTTAAGAAATCTTTCAAGAAAATTTTAGAAGAAAAGGGAATTCAAACAGTTATTCCAGACGAAATTATAGGCGATGGAATTACATTAGTAACAGCGCGTGCCCCAACAAGAACTGGACCGGCAAGGTTTGGTGATGAAGAAGTTTTTGTTTCTGGTTTTGCTGGAAACAAAAACGGTGTTCCACATGTAACTCTACTTGAGTATACAGATTCAGTTCCAGAAAGCGGAATCACATACGAAATACAAGCAGGTCCAACAAGAGAAGAGGCAAACATTGCAGAAGATGTATATATCAAGAGCCGTTATAACGCCTTAAATTCCCATCAAAGTGGGGTGGCTCCCAGTACTTACAACGAAATAAGAAACTTTATTTATAAATACGAAGAAAAAGATAGGTTAGTATTTTCTAAATACAAAAGACTTTTTGAACTTCTTCGTAATCAAACCGAACTAAACGCATTGCCTGAACTTCAGATGACAATGGAAGTTAGAAACTTTATAAGGTCAGCAGCTGGAAACATGAGTGGATTGGAGATGGGGAGTCCGGCATGGCAGAAACATCTTATGAGTGGACCTCTTGGAGAATGGATAGATTCTCAGCCAACATTGAGGGCTTACCTTAATCGTATTGAAGAACGAAAACAACAGGTAGTAGATTTAATTAACCAGAGAGGATTGAAGGCAGATGTAGATAAGATTGGGGTTGAAGATATGCCGCATTGGTTTGCGGAAGAAGCTCCAACAGAGGATGCATATCAAGCAGCACAGTACGCAAAAACTTCTTCTCCAATAGATAATCTCCAGCCAAGTGACCTAACCTTTGATGATATGATGGGCAATCAACCAGACTGGGATGAGTTTGATGCGGCAATGGCTGCACCTCCCGCTGCAGCTGCCATTCCCCCTGACGCTTCTGGTGTTGCCGCTGTTCCTAATCAAGGTAATTCCAGCACTGTAAATGCATTTACTAGAAAGGTGCTGCGACCTGCTCAACAAGCTCAAATAAAATCTAATCAAACAATATCGTCTCTCAAAGAACTACAGGAAAGAGCTAGCATGATTTGGGGGGATAACTCTCAAGTATCCACATCTAAATTATCTGCGGAAGCTATTCAGCAACTACAGAAATTACAGGCTCATAAATTAGAGCGCCTTACATTTGCTAGGTCGGTAGCTAATCGCGTGGCTTCTGCTACCACGGACCATCTACTATACAACTATAACAGAACCTATAATTTTGATAGTCATCTCAACAACATCTTTGGATACCCATTCTGGTACACCAGAACATTTACAGATTATCCACGCCAATTGTTATCAGATCCAAATTATCTGTCAAAGTTGTATCAATGGAATAAACAAATTAATAAAATTAATGAGGATGACAAATTACCAAGGTGGATGCGTTCCTCGGTAAAAATGAAAGTTCCAGATATATTTAATTTACAAGACATGATGGGCACTGAAACAATGTATTTGCCCATGATTGCCCAGCTGTCCCCATTAGAGCAATTGTTGAATGGGCAATTTACTAATGCAGAACGAGAAAGAAATATAATGGGGCAAGCCTACAATCGTTTATACGGATGGGGTCCGGGACCACACGCTCTTATTCCGTTGGCTTTGGGAACAGCTTTGTTTGCGGCAGGCAGAGCAGGCAACAATGAAGACTACATTAATCAGGCTGCTCAATACTTTGGTTATTTGGGAAGCCAGACAAAATTAATACCATCTATTACAGCTCAAATGGAAAAAGCTTCTGGGTCTACATTCCCCATAAGCGGTGGAATTTCTCCTGACTCTGTTCTTATGGCATTTGGTGCAGCAGGAGCCATGGCTTCTCCTAAAGGAAGCATGCCATTAAGGGCGTTGATGGGTCTGGGAGCGGCTGTGCAATTTATGGTGACTCACACCATGACTAAAGACGGTGTAAAATTTGTGGGTCCCGTTTACGATCAACGCCGAGTAGCTTCAGTGCTTGCTGAATGGGGTAATACCCCCAACAAGATGGTTGCTGGCTTGAATATAACCCCAGAATTATTGCAGGATGCTGCTATTGTAAGCAAGGACCCTTACTTGTATGGGTCACGCCCGGAATTATCAGGGGCTTATTCTATATGGAGTGCAGCTGTAACAGAAGCGCGTTCCAGAAAAATGGTACCTGATATTATTAGCTATTTTGGTGGTCCGGGCATGAGTGCTAGGGGAGAGGGAGAGGTAAGACAAGAAGAAATGTATCAAACAGTTCAGGCATTGTTTGATAAACGGGATGACAAATCTATTACCCCGGAACAATATAGCGAAGAGTGGACAAAGATATCCCTGCAATTTCCGGACTTCCCTATTTATGGAATGTTCAAAAGATACGGGGACAAAGCTTTCAATGTGTATGCTTACAGTGTTATTTCTAGGGTGGGCAAGGGGTCTACCGCTAAAGCTGTATACAACACGGTCGGCTTGGACTATGACATCATCGGAAAATTTTATGATAACAAGGGGAACTTTACTTACGGTACAGAAGAAGCACAACTAAAGGAAGGCCTGCTTCGATTAGGCATGCTATTGAAATCCCCTGACGTAGCCACTAAAACTGAATGGTCTAATGCTGGTATTTTATTTAGGAAGTTGCAGGGGGAAATGGAGACAATGTTCCCCGGAACTAGCTCAAAGTTAGATGTGTTTTATAACCTAGAAAAAGATGAGCAAGCACAATTTCTAAGAGATCATTTAGATCTCAAAGCAAGGATGGAAACAGAACTTGCCTTGACTATACAAGATCCAAAGTATCGCAATACACTTGGCCCTTATTATGTAAGCATCAAAGACACACGAGATTTTATAAAATTGGTATACATGAGCAAGGACCCAGCTCGTGCAAAGGCTTACGAAATTTACTTGGAAAACTCCAGAGACTGGCCAGAGCAGAAAGAGAAACAATTTTTAGCTGACTTTGATTTGTATAATTTTCATCGTGGTTTTCAGAAAATGACAAGCAATCTGGATAATACTGTTGCATCTTTGCTAAATGGTATTGCCCTTCCTAAACTGCCCACTGTTCGCGCAGATGCACCAGACATTGAAGCAAAGAAAAGCATGATCAATAGTCTCATGCAAATCTCTCAAACTGCAGAAGCTCAAGCAAGGACAAATGCAGCAGTGGCAGGCGGCAACGGAGCTGCCCCAGCTCCTGGCATGCCTTCTGGAATGGGCGGTAATGCCCCCACAATTGCACCTGCGGGCGCTGGCGTGGGTGGAGGTGCCATGCCCGGCATGATGTCTGGGAACGGCACAGGCACAATTCGTCAGGAAAACCCGTCTGCTAATTTACTGCAACAATGGGAGTATTTGTATTCCCAAAAACAAGTGTCAGGAGTTGGGTATGTGCAGGAATACAAAGAGCAGCTCAAGTACCAAACCCTACAGCCACTACTAGATTATTTCAAGGGAGATACTGTAGCCTTTATGAAGGCTTTAGATACTCCGTTGCTTTCAAGTAAATGGCCTACGTTTAGTGACCCAAACAAGTGGGAGGAAAACTTGCTTCAGTACGTTCGATTGTTAGGGGGAGAGAGTTTGCGCAGTGCTATGACAATTGAAGTATCCAAGGGTGTTCCGTCTGATGTAAACAACATGGTATGGTCCAAGGTAATTGGAACAGTGCGAGCTTTGTCTCTTGCTGAAATTGGCAGGATGTCATCTCAACATCCAGAGCTGCGGGATCTGGGGATTGTTAGGGAGCAATCCTCCACATACAGTGGTCCCACCTTCAATGGTTTGCTTGATACTATTGGTGCTTCCGTATCTATTCAGGAGGATGGCAGCATTTCAGTATCAGGGGAAACAGTAAAGAAAACAAAGGGTGGCGACAAGGGTTTGCAGGCTAGTGATATTGAAGACTATGTAAGCAAATGGGCAAAGCAATATTACGGGGAGAACATTGAGCAACTATACGAGAATTATATTATGGTAAATGTTGCTCAAGGTTCTAAAGCTGCCAGAGCTTACTGGAATAAATATCCCCAGCTAGCTAAATACCAAGCGTTTTCTGCAACAATTTGGAAACGATACGGGGATGTAAAGAATGATTTGAAAGAGGGATTTGATGATGTAGCTGAAATTATCAAAATTCTCAACAAGATAACCCCATCCGTTGTCAAACGGGGAGACAAAGATTCTAGCGGTTACGAAGCGTTTTCTGCAATGCTTACCAGCAAATCTGTCATTGAACAATTACCAGTTCAATCTTTGAATCAAAGCAAAGCCATTGACGGTAGGTTGTTTGCCAATGTACTAGCTGTACTCAAAGCAAGGAACCCGTCACTAGCTCAGGCGTTTGCTGAATTTATGCAGGCTAATCCACAGAGGCGGCAGGCCATGCTGCAAGCCAGCCCAGATCTGGCACGGTACATTACCCAATTTACCCCGGAACAACTGGGAGATATAGAAATAAGTTACAATAGAGGACTAGATATTGGCGGTAATAGCTACGGACAAGGTGGTGGAGTACGGGTTTACAAGGAAAGAAGTGGTAGGACAGGACTATAGCCGGATACCATTTTGAATAAAATGTGTGGTATCCTTACTGTAATAGAATAACGGAGATTTGAAATGGACGACACTGTAAGCGAAGGTGAAGTAAACGCGGTTGCACCTGAAACC
>Ga0208960_1001988_pt1 | contig 10634 bp, 11 predicted proteins | sample GreLakmeON33MSRF_FD_187703 | JGI IMG/M metagenome (GOLD analysis project Ga0208960, IMG submission 187703) | Freshwater lentic microbial communities from great Laurentian Lakes, MI, USA - Great Lakes metaG ON33MSRF (SPAdes) | ecosystem: Environmental > Aquatic > Freshwater > Lake | place: Great...
AACCAGCCGGACATCAACACAACATGTGCTTGAAGCCCTGGGTATCCGGGCCGAGTCAGCCGCAGAACCTTTAACCAGCGGGAGCGTGCGCTATGTGCCAACCAGCCTGCTGTGCCCCGGGCTGGCGCGCCTGCTGGATGTGCGCCGGGTGGTGGGCTTGCGCAACCCGGCGCACAGCCTGGTCAAGCTGCTTAACCCCTGCAGCCACACCGCACTGGTGGTGGGCAGCTATACCCACCCGGAATACGCCGAGTCAATGGCCGCCACCCTGCAGCTGATGCAGGCCAGCGCCCTGCTGCTGCGCGGCACCGAAGGCGAGCCGGTGGCCGACCCGCGCCGCACGCCCGCCATGGACGCCTTCGCCAACGGCCAGATGCAGCGGGTGCAAGTGGCGCAAGCCGGCCCCTTGGCGCAGTTGCCAGACCTGCCTGCCCCCGACGCCGCCAGCACCGGCCGCTGGATCGAATCGGTGCTGAACGGTCAGCGGCCGGTGCCGCAACCCATTGCCGTGCAGCTCAGCCACTTGGTGCGGCTGGCGCAGACCCCACTTTCTTTCATCACGCCATGAGCACCCTTCCCCCCCTGCCCCGCCCGCTGGGCAGCTGCACACTGGTGGGCGCCGGCCCGGGCGACCCGGAATTGCTGACGCTCAAGGCGCTCAAGGCGATCCAAGCCGCCACCCTGCTGTTGGTGGACGACCTGGTCAGCGATGCCATCGTGGCGCATGCTGCACCCACCGCCCGCGTGGTGTACGTGGGCAAGCGCGGCGGCTGCCGGTCAACACCGCAGGCCTTTATTGAAAAGCTGATGGTCAGCGCGGTGCAAGACGGTGAGCAGGTGGTGCGACTCAAGGGCGGCGACCCCTTCATCTTTGGCCGAGGCGGCGAAGAAGCGGCTCATCTTCGGGCTGCCGGCATCACTGTGGGCGTGGTCAACGGCATCACCGCTGGCCTGGCGGCCGTGACGGCGCTGGGCGTGCCGCTGACGCACCGGGAACACGCCCACGGCGTGGTGTTTGTCACCGGTCATGCCAAACCTGGTGACGCTGGCACCGACTGGCCGGCGCTGGCCGCCACAGCCCACCAAGCCCGGCTGACCCTGGTGATCTACATGGGGGTCAGCGGCGCAGCCCGGATTCAGCAGGCGCTGCTGCAAGGCCTACCCGGACAAACGCCAGTGGCCATCATCCAGCACGCCAGCCTGCCGCAGCAACGCCATGCGGTGTGCACCCTGGCCGAGCTGCACCACACCCTGGCAGCGGAGCAATTGGGCAGCCCCAGTGTGATCGTGGTCGGCGACGTGTTGCAAGGCCTGCTGGCAGTCAGCGGGGCCCAGGCCCGCGTGGCCTGACCTCAGCTGGCCTGTTGCGGTGCGGCCGCCCGGTGGGCCAGCCAACTCATTTGGGCCTGCAGTACTTGCGCTGGAGCGCAGCCGGTCAGCTCGGTGTAGAGCGACGGGGCCGTCGCGCCCTCGGTATTGACCAAGAGCACGCGGGATGAAGCATCCAGCCCAAGCCGCTGGCGCCACTCGCCCGTTGCAGCCAGCCCCTGCAAGCCGGCCAGCCCGGCGGCCCCCGATTCGCCACTGAGCACCGGCACATCGCCCGCATCGCCGCGCGCCAGCACGCCCATGGCCTGCACCGCCGCGTGGTCAGAGACCGTCATGAAAAAATCAATACCAGGCTGCAAAAAACGCCAGGCCAGGGGCGAGGCCTCACCGCAGGCCAGGCCGGCCATCACCGAATCCACGGTCCCCGCCGTGGCGGCGGCCTGCCCCAGTTGGGCGCTCTGGTACAAGCAGTCGGCCTGCTGCGGCTCCACCACCACAAACACCGGGCGCTGCGCACCCAGGCGCTCCCAGAAATAGCTCAACACCCCAGCCGCAAAGCCGCCTACGCCGCCTTGCAGAATCACATGGCTGTAATCGGGGCCCTGGGGGCGGTCCTCAGACCACAGCTCATCGGCGATCACGGCGTAGCCCTGCATCACGTCGCGCGGCACGTCCTCGTAGCCGAGGTACGAAGTGTCAGAGACGACCTGCCAGCCATTCGCTGCCGCCAGCCGCGCGGACTCGTGCACCGAGGCGTCGTAATTGCCGGCGATGCGCACAATTTCGGCACCCAGGGCGGCAATCGGGGCTTCGCGCTCTGGGCTGACCTGGGCATGCAGCACGATGACACAGCGGCAGCCCACACTCTTGGCCGCCGCTGCCAGCGCCCGGCCGTGGTTGCCATCGGTGGCACTGATCACCACCCAGTCTTTGAGCTGTGACGCGTGCTTGCCGGCCAGCAGGTCGGCCGGCAAAAAACCAGAGGCCGACCAGTGGCGCAGGAGCAGTCGCAACAGCGCCACGGGAGCCCCCAACGCCTTGAAGCTGGCCAGGGGCGACCGGCTCGACTCGTCCTTCAGACTGATCTGCGCCAGCCCGAGTTGCCGGGCCAGCCCGGCCAGCGCCCACACCGGCGAGGGGCTGCTGAACTGCTCGGGCCAGCACCTCAGCCAGCGCCGGCTCTCGGCTGCTTTCTCGATGTTGAGCAGTTGACGCAGCGGCGCGGGGTAGGCACAGCGCACGGCGTGCGGGTTGGTCAGCAGCATTCGGCGCTCCGGTGGGTTCAGTGCGGCGAATTTTCGCATTCGGTAAAAAACACAGCACTACACTGCCGTCATGCAGAGTTTTGATGTGGTGATCATCGGCGCCGGTGCGGCCGGTCTGTTTTGTGCCAGTGTGGCGGGGCAGTTGGGCCTGAAGGTGCTGGCGGTCGACCACAGCGAGAAGGTGGCCGAAAAAATCCGCATCTCTGGGGGCGGGCGATGCAACTTCACCAACCGCGACACCAGCGCCGCCAATTTTCTGGGCAACAACCCCAATTTTTGCCGATCAGCCCTGGCCCGCTACACGCCACAAGACTTCCTCGCTTTGCTGCATCGGCATGGCGTGGCTTGGCATGAAAAGCACAAGGGCCAGCTGTTTTGCGACCAGTCGGCTGAGGACATTATTCGGCTGCTGCTGGCCGAGTGTGACGCCGGGGGCGTGACGCGCTGGCAGCCCTGCAGCGTCCAATCCATTAGCTTTTCGGACGCCAGCATTGGTCGCACAAGCTCCGGCAGCTACGCACTTGACACCAGTCGGGGCCCTGTGCAGGCCGCATGCTTGGTGGTGGCCTGTGGCGGTCTGTCCATCCCCAAAATTGGCGCCAGTGACCTGGGCTACCGCATCGCCCGCCAGTTTGAGCTGCCGGTGATAGCGCCCCGCCCCGCCTTGGTGCCGCTGACCTTCGACGCCGCCGCCTGGGCGCCCTTTGCCGAACTGGCCGGCCTGGCGCTGCCTGTGCACATCGAAACCGGCGGCAAAAAAGACAGCACCAGCTTCGCCGAAGACCTGCTGTTCACCCATCGGGGTCTGAGCGGGCCGGGGGTGCTACAAATCTCAAGCTACTGGGCGCCGGGCACGCCAATCCGGCTCAACCTGGCGCCCTTGCAGCAGCTGCCAAGCTGGCTGGCGCGGGCCAAAACCGCGTCGCGCCGACTAATTTCGAATGAGCTCGGCGCGCTGGTGCCAACCCGGCTGGCCGATGCCTGGGTGGCGCAGGGCGCATCCCTGGGCCATGACTGGCTGCGGCCGATCAACGAGGCGTCCGACAAAGCCCTGGCTGCCTTGGCAGAGCGCCTGGCAAATTGGGCGCTGACGCCCACAGGCACCGAGGGCTACCGCAAGGCCGAGGTCACGGCCGGCGGCGTGGACACCCGGGTCCTGTCTGGCCAAACCATGGAATCACGCCAGCCCGGCCTGTATTTCATTGGCGAGGTGGTCGATGTGACCGGCTGGCTGGGCGGCTATAACTTCCAGTGGGCCTGGGCCAGCGGCTACGCCTGCGCCCAGGCGATGGCAGCGCGCCTGCGGCCTACAGCTAACGCCGCTTGAATCCGGGTAGTGAAACCCGATTGAAACCAGAATTTGTAGGGCTATAATCCGCGGCTTTTCTGGCAAACCCCCGCTGCCTGACCAACTTTTAAGCGGGGGAACATCGCAGAACATCCGTCACATGGCCCGATCTTCCATTGGCTGAGCACTGCACCTTTTGGACAACATGACCTAATGACAACCATCCGTGTAAAAGAGAACGAACCGTTTGACGTTGCCCTGCGCCGCTTTAAACGCACCATTGAAAAACTGGGTCTTTTGACTGACTTGCGCGCCCGCGAGTTCTACGAAAAGCCCACCGCCGAGCGCAAGCGCAAGAAGGCAGCAGCCGTCAAGCGCAACTACAAGCGCATTCGAGCCATGCAGCTGCCCAAAAAGATGTACTGATCCGGCAAGGCCGGAAAATGGCCTGCCAGGCCTGATCAAAGCTCGCCGGGGATACTCAGGCGGGCTTTTTTTATGACCGCCCCTTTTTTCCCACACCACCCATAACACCACCTTTACCCACCCCGCTGACAGGAGCACCGCAATGTCACTCAAAGACCAAATCACCGAAGACATGAAGACCGCCATGCGTGCCCGCGACAGCGAGCGACTGGGCGCCATCCGACTGCTGTTGGCGGCTGCCAAGCAAAAAGAGGTGGACGAGCGGGTGGTGCTAGACGACATCGCCATGGTGGCGATCGTGGACAAACTGATCAAGCAGCGCAAAGACTCAGTGGCCGCCTACCTGCTGGCCCAGCGTCAAGACCTGGCCGACAAGGAGTCCGCCGAGATCACCGTGCTGCAGGCCTACTTGCCCCAGCGCTTAAGCGCCGAAGAGGTGAGCGCCGCAGTGCAGGCCATCGTGGCTGAACTCGGCGCCAAGGGCCCGGGCGACATGGGCAAAGTCATGGGTGCGGTCAAAACCCGGCTGGCCGGCAAGGCCGACATGGGGCAGGTATCGGCGGCGGTCAAGGCGGCGCTGGCGGGGTGAGGAGGGGCGCTCTGCTGAGCTTAGCGGAAGCTCAACTCCCCGCTACCTTCATCCGGTTGACCAGCACCGAACCCACCTCTTTGGCGCCATAGTTGTAGGTGTCGGAGCCTACAGCCACAATGCCCTTCAGCATGGTTTTCATGTTGCCGGCAATCGTGATTTCATGCACCGGGTAGGCAATGCGGCCGCGCTCTACCCAAAAGCCGCTGGCGCCGCGGGAGTAATCTCCGGTCACGTAATTGACGCCGCTGCCCATCAGCTCAGTGACAAACAGGCCGGTACCCAGCTTTTCCAGCATGGCATCCAGGCTGTCGCCAGGGCGGGTCTTGCGCGAGTGCAGGGTGAGGTTGTGCGAGCCCCCAGCGTTGCCGGTGGTTTTCATGCCCAGCTTGCGTGCTGAGTAGCTGCTCAAAAAATAGCCCTGCACGCGGCCCGCTTCCACCACCTGGCGCGCCTTGACCCGCACGCCTTCATCGTCAAACGGCGAACTGCCCTTGCCGCGTTTGACAAACGGGTCTTCAAAAATGTCAATGTGCGCCGGTAGCACCCGCTTACCCAGCGAATCGAGCAGGAACGAACTCTTGCGGTACAACGCACCACCGCTGATGGCCTGCACAAAAGCGCCCAGCAGGCCGGCTGCCAGCGGTGACTCAAACAGCACCGGGCATTCGGTGGTGGCGATCTTGCGCGACTTGAGGCGGCTCAGGGCACGATCGGCAGCGTAGCGGCCAATAGCCTCGGGTGCCGCCATGTCATCGGGGTGCCGCATGGAGCTGTACCAAGCGTCGCGCTGCATATCGCTGCCCTTGCCAGCGATCGGTGAAACCGACATCGAGTGGCGCGAGCTGGCGTAGCCCCCACGGAAACCCCGCGTGTGGGCGCTGAAAAAATGCGACTGTTGGGCCGACACTCCCGCGCCTTCGCTGTTGCTGATACGCGAGTCGGTTTTTAATGCGGCACTCTCGCCACGCAATGCCAAAGTTGCAGCTTGCTCGGCCGTGATGGCCCAGGGGTGAAACAAATCGAGGTCGTCGCGATGTCTGGACGCGGGTGCGATGTCTCGAGCATCGGGCAGCGCAGCAAACGGATCTTGCGCGGTAAACCGGGCAATGTCATAGGCCGCCTGAACAGTCTGCTCGATTGCCGCAGCAGAAAAGTCAGAGGTGCTGGCATTGCCTCGGCGCTTGCCGATATAGACCGTGACGCCCAGAGATTTGTCGCGGTTTCTCTCTACGTTTTCGAGCTCGCCTTTGCGTACCGAGACACTCAGGCCACTGCCCTCGGAGGCCTCAGCGGCGGCGTCGCTGGCGCCGATTTTTTTGGCATGCGCAAGGGCGCTGTCAACCAAATCTTCAAAGAAAGGACGGCTGTAGCTAAAGCCACTGCCAGCGCTGAGCACAGCTTGGGTTGGGATGGTTTGCTTCATATCGGCGGCTATGATACTTGGCTATGTCTCGCAAACTGAAAAAAGGCTATTTCGTACGCGGTGAGTTTGTTGCTGAGGGCAGTGCGCGAGACATCGAACTCAAAGCCGAACTCAAAGGAACCAGCGATCAAAGTCGCACCGAACTCAAGCGCGAAAGCACCGAACTACAAAAATTAGGCGAGGCCTTGCTCACGTTGAGACCAGACTTGATGGCACGGCTCAACCTGTCAGAAAAACTCAGGGATGCGGTTCAAGAGGCCAAGCGGATAAGCAATTTTGAGGGCAAGCGCCGCCAAATGCAGTTCATCGGCAAGCTCATGCGCTTGATTGATCCAGCAGCGCTCGAAGACCTGCGCGCAGCGCTGAGCGAACAGCACAGCGGCTCGGCCCGCGACAACCTGGCACTGCACCAAGCCGAGCTCTGGCGCGACCGTCTGATTGGCCAGGAAGACGCCCTCGAAGCCTGGTTGCTGCAACACCCTGGTACCGACACACAGCAATTGCGGGCGCTGATTCGCCAGGCGCGCAAGGACGCACTACCGGAAAAACCCGGCGCTGCGCCAAGGCACGGTCGCGCCTACCGGGATATTTTTCAGATACTGCGCGAACAACTCGCACCCAGCGATGAAGTTGCGCACAGCACCGCATCAACCCAGCCAGCATGAACGCCATGAACACCGCCCAGTCCGCTCAGATCTCCATCGAGCGCATTCGCATCGGCATTGTGTCGGTTAGTGACCGGGCTTCCAGCGGCGTCTATGTTGACCAGGGCCTGCCGGCCTTGCAAGACTGGCTGAGTCGCGCCCTGCGCAACCCGATTGATTTTGAGTCTCGCCTGATCCCCGACGAACAAGCCACCATCAGCGCTGCATTGATCGATTTGGTGGCAGCTGGTTGCGCGCTGGTCTTGACCACCGGCGGCACTGGCCCGGCCAAACGGGATGTCACACCCGAGGCCACACTGGCCGTTGCGCACAAGGAGATGCCTGGATTTGGCGAGCAGATGCGTCAGATCAGCCTGAAGTTCGTGCCCACGGCCATTTTGTCGCGTCAAGTGGCTGTCATCCGCGACCAGACCCTGATCATCAACCTGCCCGGGCAACCCAAATCGATCCGGGAAACCCTGGAAGGTCTGCGCGACGCTGAAGGCCGCAGCCTGGTGCCGGGCATCTTTGCCGCCGTGCCCTACTGCATTGACCTGATTGGCGGCCCCTATATGTACACCGATGTGTCTGTGTGCGAGGCCTTCAGGCCCAAGGCGGCGCAGCGCCCTCCCCTGGCCGACTGAGCCGCAGCCATGGGCTACTTGCCCACCAATTCCTTGAGTCGGGTGGCCTGAAACTGCTCTTGGTGCGCTGCATCGGCGGGCAGGCAGTCGCCAGCCCGGCTGTGTTGCAGCGTCTGCAAAGCCTGCCAGAGCAGCGCGATCTGGTGCTCATGGCTCGCAGCGTTGTCAATCAAGCCCCGCAGCGCCTGGCTCAGGGGGTCGTCGTTCTGGGTCACACCATAAGCTGAAAAGCCCATTTTTGAGGCCGCCTCCTCGCGCAAAACTTCTCGCTCGGCAGCAATGATGCGGGCCGGATTGCCCACTGCGGTGGCGCCGGCTGGCACCGGCTTGGTCACCACCGCATTCGAGCCAATTTTGGCGCCATCACCCACGGTAAAGCCACCCAAGACCTGCGCACCCGCGCCCACCACCACATTGCAGCCCAGCGTCGGGTGGCGTTTGGCGCCTTTATAGAGTGAGGTGCCGCCCAGAGTCACGCCTTGGTAAATGGTGCAGCCATCACCAATCTCGGCGGTCTCGCCCACCACCACCCCCATCGCATGGTCAAAAAACACCCGCTCGCCAATACGTGCGCCAGGATGGATTTCTATGCCAGTCAAAAACCGGGCAATGTGCGAAATAAAGCGCCCCAGCCACTTGAAATCCTTTTGCCAGCACCAGTGGGCTGGCCGGTGCAAGAGCATCGCATGCAGGCCCGGGTAACAGGTGATGACCTCCCAGCTGCTGCGGGCCGCAGGGTCGCGGTCAAGAATGCACTGAATGTCGGAGCGGATTCTGGAGAACATATTTTTAAGTTTATCCCTGCGCGGACTTTTACGCTTCAGGCAGCCGGCCAAGCGGGTCAGGTGGGGGCGTATTGACCGTGCCGTGAGCCCGGGCTGGGCTTCCTGCTTGAGACATGAGTTTGGCGATGCCGCGCAAAATATGAATTTCTTCCTGAGTCAGCGATGCCCGGTTGAACAATTGGTTCAGCCGGGGTATTAGTTTTTTAGGCGCTTGCAAATCCAAAAAACCGATGCTCACCAGCGCCGCCTCCCAATGCGCAAGCATGCCCGCCACTTGGTCGGCGTCTGCCAAGGTCGGCTCTGGCGTGGCCGAGTGGACAGCAAAGCCGCCCAGTGCCAGACGCCATTCATAGGCGATCACTTGCACGGCCGAGGCCAGGTTGAGCGAGCCAAACTCCGGGTTGGTGGGGATGCTCAAACAGGCGTGGCAGCGGTAAACATCCTCATTGCGCATGCCAAAGCGCTCGGAGCCGAACACAAAAGCCACGCCCATTTGCTGCACACTGGCCGGACCTTGGCCAGCCGGCCCTGGCTGCTGCCTGTGCTGGCCCATCAGGGTTTCAAAATGCGCCCTGGGGGTGAGCGTTGGCGGCCCAAAATCGCGTGGTGTCATGGCAGTCGCGCAGAGGTGGGTGATGCCCTCGAGGGCCTGCTCCAAACGCTCAACCTGGCGGGCACCGGCCAGCACATCAAGCGCACCGCTGGCGCGTTGAATGGTTTCCTCCCGCCTCAGCACATTGGCCCAGCGCGGCGCCACCAGCACCAAGTCATCAAAGCCCATAGTTTTGAGGGCGCGCGCTGCTGCGCCGACATTACCGGCATGGCTGGTGTTGATCAGGATAAAACGCGTCTTCATGGCACCCACGGCATTCAGGCAAAGTGGCTTGGGCTGAGCGGCTGATGATTTGGCCGCTCGAGCCGGGCGGTTAAAATTGGCCGATTGTCACTGCTCTAAGCACTGGTGACAGCGCCCCGCCTTCATCCCAAGCCTTCTGTGCCAGCTGCCTTTGGCAGCCAAAAATCAAACAGCCATGTCCTCCCCCAACCTGCATCCCATGATCAACGTGGCCATCAAAGCGGCCCGAGCGGCCGGCGCCATCATCAACCGAGCCGCGCTGGATGTCGAGTCAGTCCGCGTGTCGCAAAAACAGGTGAACGACTTTGTCACTGAGGTGGACCAAGCGGCTGAGCAGGCCATCATTGATATCCTGCTGACGGCCTACCCAGGACATGCGATCTGGGCCGAAGAATCTGGCCGGACCCAGGGCGCACAAGATTCCGACTATGTCTGGATCATCGACCCGCTCGACGGCACCACCAATTTCATCCATGGCCTGCCGATCTATTGTGTGAGCATCGCCTTGGCGGTCAAGGGACGGGTCGAGCAGGCAGTGGTCTACGACCCGACCCGCAATGATTTGTTCACCGCCACGCGCGGTCGCGGAGCTTTCATGAACGACCGCCGCCTGCGCGTCTCCAAGCGCGTGCGCCTGCAGGAATGCCTGATTTCCACCGGCTTTCCGTTTCGTCCGGGGGATGACTTCAAAACTTACCTGAGCATGATGAGCGAGGTGATGCAACGCAGCGCTGGTCTGCGCCGCCCCGGTGCTGCAGCGCTGGATCTGGCCTATGTGGCCGCCGGCTTCACAGATGCTTTTTTTGAGACCGGGCTGCAGCCCTGGGACGTGGCGGCAGGCTCTTTGCTAGTCACCGAGGCCGGGGGCCTGGTTGGCAACCTCACGGGCGAGGCAGATTTTCTGGAACAAAAAGAATGTCTGGCCGGTTCCCCGCGCATTTATGGCCTGTTGGTAGCCCTGCTGGGCAAGTACAGCAAGTTTGCCAGTGCTGCAGACAAGGCCCTGGCGCAGGCTGCTGCGGCAAACCTGCCTGGCCCGCTGCCGGTGCCAGACCTCAACCCGAAATAACAGGGCCTGGCATCAGCGCTGGCCCAGGCGAACCAGGCGCCCCGGGTGCCGAGGCGCGCTACCGCGCCGTGGTCAACGCAAGAAAGGCACAAAAATGCAGATCGATACCGAAATCCGCCATGTGACGAAGCCGGGAGCAGACCTCTTCCTGGAGCTTGGCTTCGCACCCGCTGAAGCCAAGCGTTTGCAAGCCGCCTCTCGCAAACAGATCGACGACACCCAGCTGTTGAAGCAACAACTGATGGAAGAGCTGTCCACCTGGATCACCGAGCATCACCTGAAGCAAGCCGAGGCCGCTGAGATTTTGATGGTC
>Ga0208960_1001989_pt1 | contig 10629 bp, 8 predicted proteins | sample GreLakmeON33MSRF_FD_187703 | JGI IMG/M metagenome (GOLD analysis project Ga0208960, IMG submission 187703) | Freshwater lentic microbial communities from great Laurentian Lakes, MI, USA - Great Lakes metaG ON33MSRF (SPAdes) | ecosystem: Environmental > Aquatic > Freshwater > Lake | place: Great...
GTCGCGAAGAACGCACGGCACTAGCCGCAAAAATACCGAGCCCACTGCTCAGTGCTCCAGTTAGCAAAGCAAACGAATAACTTCTGATGACCCCAGAGCTAAGTGTGGCTTCATGAACCCCAACCATCACTGCGGCACCTAATACGGCCCCCATCTGATTAAGCAGTTGTTGAGTGGCGCTGGCAATACCCAAGTCTTTATTTTCTACAGAATTTACTAATAGTGCAGTTAACGCGGGCGACGCAATGCCAAGCCCCATGCCAGAAAGTGACAAACCAAATGCAATCATTAAATCTGATGAGCCAATGGTTACTTGTGAAAGCGTCAACATCGATGCCAAAACTGCGCACGCGCCAATCACTCCGGCATTGCGTTCGCCAATTCGCATCGCTATTCGTCCAGACAGCGGTGCAACAAGCGAAAACACAAGTGGACGCGCGATGATCAGCCAGCCGATATGCGAAGTCGAATAACCGAGTCCGTTCTCAAGTAATTGTGGCACTAATAAAAAGCCACCCATGTATGCAAAATTTGTCATTGCCTGACTCATCACAGGAAACGCAACATTGCGGGTACGAAACCATTTGAGCGGCAACATCGGCTCACTTGCTACTTGCTCGACACGAACAAAAAAATATAATGCAGCAACACCGAATACGGCGACAATCAAAGTGCGTGATGAACCAAAACCCCAGGATGGGCCACGATTAATCGCCAACAAAATCAGCACAGATCCAATACCAAGCAACACTGCACCCAAGATGTCGAACTTGACATTTTTTCTGCGCTCTGTATCGCCAAGAAGCCACAGTGCAACTAAACATCCGATCAGACATAGCGGAGCTTGAATTAAAAAAATTGTTCTCCAGCCAAAAATCGCAACAAGTGGCACGCCAGCAACAACACCAATGACTGGTGCACCGGCAGTCACGAAACTCCAATAACCAAGTGGACGTACTCTTTCACTCGGATCAAACATTCGATTGATGTAAGCCATCGCGGCCGGACCTAGTGCCGAACCACCAGCGGCCGACAAAGTACGAAACACAATCATCGAAGGTGCGCTCCACGAAAAAGCGGTCATTAAAGAAAATATTCCGGCGATCAATAAACCGCCTACAAAAACTCGCTTGTGACCCCACAGGTCACCGACTTTGCCAAACGCCGGGCCAACGACACCAAATGCAAGCATCGGCGCGGTGATCGCCCAACTAATAACGCTCGTTGAACTATTAAGGTCGTCGGCCACGGTTTTTAACGACACAACAAGAAGTGTGATCATAAAACTAACCGTGAACACGCAACTCAGCAGCACCGTGAGTGTTGCTTTACGTCGCGAGACACCTACGCGTTCTACAATTTTTTGACGAAGAAGTAACGACCATGGAATTACCGAAACTTCATCGACACCACCAGCGTCAAGAAATGTTAAATCTCTAGAGTCGTCTTGGTTCTCGGTGTTTTCATTGAGATTATTCGTGATCACGGAAAGACCATGTTGATTGCACTACCACGCGGAACCATATCGCCATTATTTATTGCTGTGCCATTCACTGAAGCGCTCTTCATCCGATAAGTTTTTCGACCAGTTACTTCACCGACGACAAAACCTGCGGCCACTAGTCGTTTCTCAGCATCAATAAAATTAATGCCAACGATATTTGGCATCACAACTAGATCTGGTCCGAGCGAAATTGAATAAACAATTGACCCACCCCGTGGAAGTTTCTCGCTAGGCGGCGGAGACTGAGCGGCGATAAGCCCAATAGCCACATCGCTACTGAAACTGTCAGGAGTCACTGCTAAAACTAAACCGAGTTCGCCGACAATAGATGTTGCATTAGCCAAACTCATGCCAACCAATAAAGGAACTGCGCGTAATGCCGGGCCATTTGAAATCACGATGTCGATTAATGTGCCCTGTAGAACTTCATCCCCGGCAAGTAACGAAGGCTGTTTTGCAACAGACCATGAAATCACATTGCCAACAGCAATTGTTTCACTTGAATCATCACTTGCAGAAACCATCAGCCCTTGACCCATGATTTTTTCAACGGCGGCTTCTCTAGATAAACCAACGACGTCGACAAGAACCCCGAGTGGTGGTCCATCCGAAACAAATATCACAAGCGAGTCACCCTCTTTCAAGTCGACTCCAGTTGTTGGCTCAGTTCGAATTACAAAACCAAACTCAACGGTGTTTGTTCTTTCGGCGCGGATAATTAACTCCCAGTTAAACAGCGCAATGTCGTTGCGTGCTTGTGACTCGGCCAATCCATTCAAGTTTGGAACCAGATGTGACGCTTTTGTTAAAGACTGAAACACAATTACTGAAACAACTGCAACTGCCGCCAAGGCCACGAGAGTCCAAAGGCGCGTCAATCTTCGGCGAACTCTCGGAGATTCAACAATTTTTTCATCAGCGACTGTCTCTTTGTTTTTCGTTAGGTCTTCGACCACTTGACTATCTCGTTTATCTGCAGCAATAACAATTGGGTGCGGACGCGTAATGACATCTTCGAATCTTTTCGAAACAACTGTGTCAATCGGTTGAGGCTGCGGCATTTTGTCGGCTATCTGTGCCAAGGCTCTACCAAATTCAAGTGCAGAACCGCGCTCGTCGGCGATTGGTCGACCCGCCCGCTCAATCGGTGCCGCAATCGGACCCATGTCAGCCGAAACTGGCAGCAACTTATCTATACGATTCGCCAACGTAACTGCAATTGAATCTCCGGCGAATGGAACTTCGCCAGTGATTGCTTCAATCAGAGTAATCGCCAATGAATAAACATCCGATTGCGTGTTCGGTGTTGAACCTTGTCCAACTTCGGGTGACGTATAACGAGCCTGCTCGATGCTCATGTTTTCGACAACAACACTTCGTTTCGTACCAAGACCAGTAAGTCGAACTCTGGCATCATCACCGAAAATCAAATTGGCCGGGCGAACATCGCCGTGCACATAACCATTTTGATGCGCGTGATGCAAAGCCCGACAAGTATCAAGACCAACCACGAGCGCCTGAGATGGTGAGAGCCGTCGACCCCGGTCAAGATATTCGCGCAAAGTACCTTGACCAAAATGCTGGGTGACATTGAAGGCATGACGCAGACCATCAATTGATAAGTCACCCCAGTCGTCAATGCACACAAGTGTCGGGTGATTAAGTGCGAAAAGTTGCTGCATCGAGGCCTTAAACGCATCCAGAGCCGATGTTTCGTCGGCGATCCCGGCGTCTAGATCAATCAAAGATTTGACCGTCATCAAACGCACTGCCACTTTGCGAGCGTGACGCAAGTCTTCGGCATCAAAAACCTGTGCAGATGCAGTGCTTTCGCTACGCAGAGTTTCGATTCGATACCGACCGACAAGAACTTTGCCGATGAGCGATTCTGATGCAACCATTACCCCATTAAAACTACTATCCATAACCGCATAACGATGTTTTCGGAGAGTTTTCAGGCAAGAATACAGGTGTGACAACTACCCCTGGTAACGAACCAATTTTGAAAAAATCAAAATCTTGGTCATTTGATGCTCAAAGATTATTTACGAGTGTGGCTATTGCAATCGGAATACTTTTTATTATCTTCGGAGTGCGTGCTTCACGCACAGGGCGAGATGAGTCAGGACTTCCAACTGCCATTGAGCGGATGTCGCCAGCCAACGGCGACCGTGTACTGCGGCAATCACAAATCATCGTTGACTTTACCGAAGGATACGAGGCAACTTTATTTATCGACGGAATCGAATTGCCAGTCACTCGTCTTGATGAACTTACTTCTTCGGGTCAACAAGCAGCGCCTGGTGCGCAAGTTGAATTGCCAGCGACGGCAGTTTTTGATCCAGGTAATTTTGTTATTAGTTTTCAGCCTCAGTCAGGTGCGATGATTGAAGAGTTCACGCAGGGCGAACACGAGGGCAAAGTTAACTACTGGAAAATCATAGATGGTCGCGAGAAATATCGAACCTACATCTGGAAGTTTGACACCGACTAGCTATTTCGGCAGTTCGCCTGTTTCAAGTAGTTTCAAAAAATCTGCTGAATTAATAATTGGCACATTAAGTTGTTCGGCTTTTGTGAGTTTGCTAACCCCAGGCTCTGAACCTACGACGAGCGCAAATGTTTTTGCACTCACACTGCCTGGGCTCTTGCCACCCCGACTGGTGATCGCTTCTTGAACACCTTCACGACTGAAACCTTCGACGGTGCCAGTCACGACGATTGCTTTACCAACAAGATTCTGTGGCGAAGTGCTGACAACCACATTGCCAAATTCAACGCCAGCGGTTCTGAACTTCTTGATAATCGCTTGATGAGATTTATCTTTAAACCATCTGGTTATTGAGTTTGCAATGACTTCACCTAGACCGTCGATTTCGCTAAGTTGTTCTGATTTCGCAGCAATGATCGCGTCAAGTGAACCAAAACGTCTTGCAAGAGACTCAGATGCTGCCGGCCCCAAGTTTTTTATGCCGAGGCCGACAAGAAGTTTTGCAAGTGGTCTTGTCTTTGAGTTATTGATTGCAGTTAACAAATTAGTTGCACTGAGTTCGGCAAAACCATCAAGTTGCAGCAACTTTTCAATAGTCAGTGTGTATAGGTCGCCAATATCGGCAACAAAGTTTTTGTCGGATAAAGCGAATACTGTTTTCTCACCAAGACCTTCAATATCCATTGCGCCACGTGACGCAAAATGAATAATTCGTTGATCACGTTGAAACGGGCATTCGGGTTCGACACAGCGAGTGTCAGACTCGCCTTCAACCTGCACAAACGTTGACTTGAGGTCGCAAACGCAAGTTGTCGGAAACTTCCAAGGTTTTGAATTTTTCGGCCGCAACGACAACACCGGTCCGACCACTTCAGGGATTACATCGCCAGCTTTTCGCACAATCACCGTGTCGCCAGGTCGCACATCTTTAAATTGCACCTGCTCGCGGTTATGCAAAGTTGCCATGCTGACGGTGCTGCCAGACAATACAACCGGCTCGAGTTCGGCAAACGGTGTCGCTCGACCAGTGCGACCGATTGATACTGAAATATTTTTAAGAATCGTGTTGCGCTCTTCAGGAGCGAACTTAACCGCAATCGCCCATCTTGGCGCGCGCGCCGTAAACCCAAGCTGTTCGCGCTGAGCTAAATCGTCAAGTTTTACAACAACACCATCAATTTCATAATTCAATTCGTGACGGTTTTTCTCCCAAGTTGCAGCAAACTCAACTACTTGAGCAAGAGTTTCAACAGTCTTGGCTTCGGGATTAATAGGAAACCCAAGATCACGCAAAAACTCAAATGTTTCTGTGTGTGAAGAAAAATTTGGTGCGCCAACTACTTCGCCAAGTTGATACGCCCAAAACGAAAGATTACGAGTTGCCGTAACTGCAGGATTCTTCTGGCGCAGACTTCCGGCACCAGCGTTTCGCGGATTAGCCGGCACAGTTTCTGGTTTTTTGCCGTCAATAATTCGTTTCTCGTTCTCTATTTGTTTTGCATCTCGTAGTCGTTGAAACGCAGCGATCGACATATAAACCTCACCACGCACTTCTAGAACGCTCGGAATTTTTTTGCCAGTTTTAGAAGAAAGTTTTTTAGGAACAACGTTGATAGTCAGAATATTCGCAGTTACATCTTCGCCAACTTTGCCATCTCCGCGAGTTGCAGCTTGCACTAAGAGACCGTCTTCGTAACGAATACTCATCGCCAAACCGTCGATCTTGAGTTCACAAGCAAACTGCATCGCGGCACTGTCTAAACCTTTGATTAACCGTTCGCCCCACGCTTGCAACTCTTTAGAATCCATTGCATTATCAAGACTCGTCATCGGTACACGATGTGTAACTGGTTCAAAAGTTGTAAAGCCTGCCCCGATGATTTGCGATGGTGAGGATTCTTCAACCAATTCTGGATATTTGGCTTCTATCTCTTTTAGTTTTCGCAACAAATCATCAAACGCCGCATCCGAAATTTCGGGGCTGTCTTGACCGTGATACAGCTCATTATGGTGAGCGATTTGTGCACGAAGAATCAGCACATTTTTTTGAAGATCTTTTGAAACAGACATCACTAAAACTTTACCGATTCGATGTACGAGCCTTAGCCTTAAGGCGTGCCCGTTAAATTTGACCGTAATCTGCGACTTGATACGGCATTGGTCTGGGCGCTGCGAGTTTTGGTCGGTTGCCTGCCATTTATCGGTGCAGAAGTCAGTGCCTTATTGGATGGTCAATCCACATCTACTCAAACCACGGGCACCTGCTTGGCATGGCTGGTTTGGGGCGCAATCGTAATTGCGAGTTTCGTAACTCATCCAATAACTCTGACTCTGTTGCGAATCGGCACACCAGTCGTTTCTAGTTTTCTGATCGTTGTCGCCGCCACTCAAGGAGCATCAAGTTTGCAGATCATTAGTGCAGCAGTTGGCATTGCGATTTTGCTACTCAGTTTTAGTGCCGAACTTGGTGGCGTTTATGTTCAAGCCAGTGCATACGGCGATGAGAAGAGATTCGCGTTGCGGCCGCCGGTTGTGCTGGTTGCGCCAGTGGTGATTGCTACTTTAGTCGTAGATGTTTCAATAATTTCTGCGCCGTTATTGCTTGCTGAAAATAATTGGCTAGTTGCTGCGATCGCACTATTCGGTTCAATTATTTCAGTCAAATATTTGATCCCCCGAATACATAAACTTTCAAGACGCTGGCTGGTTTTTGTTCCTGCAGGTTTGGTTGTGCACGATGAAATTGTTTTATCAATGAACTTGTTGATCAAAAAACAAGATCTAAATCAAATGCAACTTGCACGCGACAACTCTTCGGCGGCTGACCTAAGTGCATTGACTTGGGGTGTGCCGCTCGAACTTTCGTTTAATAAGCCACTTGATGTATCGCTTTCAGCAATTGGTGCGCGACACCTAAAAGCCGTTAGCGCAATTCATGCACAGTCGGTATTGATTGCTGCTTCTCGACCAGGAGCAGTTCTGCGCGCTAAATAATTAATTATTTATTGGATTAATGGCGTCAGCGATTCCGCCGCCAAGGACAAATGAATTAGTTGGGTCGTAACAAACAACACTTTGCCCGGGTGCAATGCGTCGTTGTGCAACTTCAAATTTTAAAACAAGAGGGTTCAGGCTTTGAACGACTGCGGGTAACGCTGCGCCGTGAGCACTGCATTGAACGAGAACTGTCACTCCGATTGTTGGTTCAATTTCAGCCCACATCACATTGGTCACTACAAGACCGGTGCGCAGTAACTGATCTTCGTCGCCAATTACGACCCGAGCATTCGGCATGTCAACATCTACGACATATTTTTTAGGACCACCACCAGGCAAACCCAAACCTTTGCGCTGACCAATTGTCACAAGTTCAAGCGCGTCTACCGCGCCTGCTTGTACGCCATCAGTCGTTATAACCGATGCCTTACGAAACTCAATGCGGTGCCCAAGAAAAGTTTCGCGGCCGCCAGTGCGTGAAATAAAACAAACATCTTGGCTGTCAGGTTTAGTCGCAGTGCGCAAACCAAGAGCTACAGCACGATCACGCACTTGCGCTTTGGTCAGATGCCCAACTGGAAACATTGTGAACGCGAGTTCTGCTTGGTCAAGCATGTACACGACATAACTTTGATCTTTCAATTCATCGTGTCCACGAGTCAATCGATATGTGCTGTCTTGGTCGCGTGTGATCTGCGCATGATGGCCAGTTGCTACCGCATCGAATCCGAGAATTCGTGCTCGCTCACTAAGTCGGTCAAACTTTAAGTGTCGGTTGCACTCAATACATGGGTTTGGAGTAATGCCATCAACATGTGCCTGAACATATGGTGCGACAACATGTTTGTCAAAATCTTCGGAGAAATTAAACACTAAGTGATCAATGCCAAGTTGCTGCGCAACGCGTCGAGCGTCATCAACGTCAGAAACAGAGCAACAGCCGGTGTCACTTTCGCCGCCCCACAGTCGCATCGTCACGCCAACTACTTCGTGACCTTGATCAATCAGTTCAGCAGCGGCAACAGATGAGTCAACTCCGCCCGACATTGCCACTAGAACTTTCATTTGCTGGCCGATACTTTATGCGTTGTTTTAGACATTGTTTTAGACATTGTCTTATTGCGGCGCAACTGATGCACTGCTGCAATCAGCGCCGTTGATGCGCGATCGATATCGCGCTCCGTCGTTGTGTGTCCAAGACTCATTCTTAATGCACCCATCGTATATTTAGGATCAATCCCCATCGCCGATAAGACATGAGAAGGTTCCATTGCGCCACTTGCACACGCACTTGCAGCCGACGCGCAAATCATTGCTTCATCCAACAGAAATAAAATCGCTTCGCTCTCGCACCCTGCAATACACAAATGTGCGATGCCGGGCACTCGCTTATCACGGCCAACAGTTTCAAGAACATCGTCAAGACCAGCAATCACAGCATCTACAAGTGCATCACGAAGTTTTGTGACACGTGCAATTTCGACGTCGCGAGTTGAGTCTGTTTCGCGAAGCGCTGCAGCAGTTGCCATGATCCCGCCCACATTGTGGGTGCCACTGCGACGATCACGCTCTTGTCCGCCACCGACAATTAGTGGATCAATCTCTAGACCAATTCGCTGCATCGTGACGCCCATACCTTTTGGCCCACCGAATTTATGCGCAGACAACGACATCACATCAACTAGTTTTGAAATTTCACGAAGATCTTGCCAACAAGTGGCTTGCACTGCATCGGTATGCAATACGGCGCTAGGAGCATTGGCTCGCACAATTTTTGCGACTTGGCGAAGTGGTGAGATACTGCCGACTTCATTATTGACCGCCATCACCGAGACAACATTTACTCGGCCAGCTATTTGTGAATCTTGTAAAACCTGTTCAAGTGCGTTGACATCAATAACTCCGGTCGCATCGACCCCAATAATATGACCATTTAAATTTTCGACGCAATGCAAAACTGCGTGATGTTCGGCAGCAGAACACACTGCGATGCCACCCTTACGTCGTGCGGCGCCAAAAATTGTTGCGTTGTCACCTTCGGTTCCACCGCTTGTGAAAATTACCTCGCCCGCCTTGCATCCAATTACGTCGGCGACTTCATCGCGAGCCTCATCAATTGCCTTGCGGGCAATCCGCGCGAAACGGTGAGAACCAGAGGGGTTGGCATACATACCACTCATATAGGGCGCCATCGCCGCTATTGCCTCGGCTCGCATCGGGGTGCTAGCGGCGTGATCTAGATAGACAAAGTTAGACAAATTATTTTTGTCGATTGACTGGCTGATCGGTGCATCCACAGTCATACAGGCTAACTACACTCTTTGTGCTGTGAGCAATATAAAAGTAATGATCGAAATCGACGCCAGCCCTGAACGAGTCTGGCAAATCGTTGAGCCTGTTGAGCGACACGTTGATTGGATGCACGACGCAGTGGCGATTCGGTTCACATCTGAGCAAACACGCGGAGTCGGAACGGCTTTTTTATGCGATACAAAAGTTGGCCCGATTCGGTTGACCGACAAAATGGAGATCACGCAGTGGGTGCCGGGCTCGGCAATGGGCGTGAAACATGTTGGCATTGTCACGGGCAGTGGGGTTTTCACACTCGAGCCGCTTGATAATGCCACTCGAACACTTTTTAAATGGCAAGAAGAACTGATCTTCCCGTGGTATCTCGGTGGACCAATTGGCGCATTCATCGGCGGAAAAATAGTCTTGAAGCAAATCTGGAAGCGCAATCTGCGCGGCCTTGCCAAACTCTGCAAACAATAAGTTAGATCGCGCGAACGAGCGCGGTTGCACCAGCAGCAAGAACAACAACGACAATTAGCGGTGCTCGACGCCATGCAGCAATAACTGCAACGGCGAACCCCGCGACTCGTGCATCAATCACGAGACTTTGACCAATCGAAAAAGTATCTTTCGCGACTAACGCTGCAAGCAGCGCCGCCGGAATTAATCCAAGGCATCGATCAAAAACTTTCGGCAACTGTCTCGAACCCAAAACAATTAATCCAAACATTTTAAATAAGTATGCCGACGCGGCAAGCACGACGATCATTAACCAAAGATGTTCCGGTGCCTGACCGTTCACTTTCGTAGACCAACTAATACGGCAGTCGCCGCAATTAAAATTGGTATGCCTATTGGCGTAAACGAAATCGAAACAAGACATAGTGCCGCACCCAAGATTGCGGCCTGACGACCAAGTTTTGTACGCAGGTGTGGTAGCAACATCACGATAAACGCTGCAGGAAACGCAATATCTAAACCAAACTTCTGCGGGTCAATCGTGTTACCCGCCAATGCACCGATCAGGGTTCCGATATTCCAGAATGAAAATAAACCGATGCCAGTTGTCCAGAAAGCAATTTTTCTGAGTCTGGGTGACTCTTGGGCAAGCGCAAGAGCGGTTGTTTCATCAATAACAAAGTGCGATGCAAATAATCTTCGTGGCAGGCTATTAGCCATTGATTTTGCTGATGACGAAAGCGCGAGGCCATAAACAAAGTTGCGCGCTGCTAGTAGTGCGGCACCACCAAACGCTGCAGCCATTGATCCACCTGCGCCAACAACGCTCATTGCCGAGAATTGTGAAGCTCCTGTAAAAACAAATAGCGATAGCGCACAAGTTTGC
>Ga0208960_1001993_pt1 | contig 10614 bp, 12 predicted proteins | sample GreLakmeON33MSRF_FD_187703 | JGI IMG/M metagenome (GOLD analysis project Ga0208960, IMG submission 187703) | Freshwater lentic microbial communities from great Laurentian Lakes, MI, USA - Great Lakes metaG ON33MSRF (SPAdes) | ecosystem: Environmental > Aquatic > Freshwater > Lake | place: Great...
AAAAAAATTCTGTTTGGAAAAGAAAACGAAGTTCCTACATTTGATCCGACTTTAGTAAAAAATGGAAAGATTAAGGCCAACGTTACGACTATTGGTGTGGTGATTAACGGTAACTATGCACCTTTTGCTAAAAACAATCCTGGTGGCTATTCAAAGAGGGCCCCAAGATATCCAACAGATAAAACGCAAGACATGATAGCGAGACTTTCATGCCAACTTCAAAAGAAATACCCACGTATGAAATATATCAAGTGGCATAACTACTATCACGATACAAGTTGTCCCGGAACGATTAAAAGTTATATTGGCCAGATTAAGACATTGGCGAAAGGATACGGATGCGATTTCAACTAATAGCTTTAATATGCATCTTGTCTCATAATCTTTACGCTTCAGATGATAAGGCGATGAAAGAACTCTTCGAAAATTACGACAAGGTAATGCAACAACATAAAGTTGAACTCGTCGATGAAGTCTTTACGAAAAAATTTTTGACCGATAACGGTGGCAAAGAAGAATTCGTATTAAAAGTAAAAGAACTTCCCAAAGTAAAAGAAAAAAAAGGTCTCGGCTCTCTCCTTCGTAAATGGAAAAAAAGCAAAACGGGTAAAATATTTTTTGCGAACGTTAATACTGAAGAGAAAGTAAAAGAATCTCCCACACATCAATCTCAGTTTGTAGTGATTGAAGAAGATGGTAAACTGAAAATTGATGGGACCGTAAGTGATGGAAACTAAGTTTTTAATTCTATCTTTATTCTTAATTTTTTCCTGTGGAAATAACGTCAGTATTTCCACGAGAGAACTTCAAGCAAATTCTGCCCTATCAGATGGAAATGCGACAGCGACGAATCAAGTGGGAGTAATCAAGAGAGGAACTCCCGATTTAATTATCGTTAACGGACAGGCAAACATCATAAGCATATACAGCTCATACTCAGCTCTTGAATTCGTGGCCATTCGTTCCATGAATAGCCAAACTCCGGTGAATTTCAGAGGAAAAATCAAGAACAAGCAAATGGTCCTGGAATACGTTAAGGCCCAATAAGTTTTAAGCTTTAACGATTCGATCTCTCCACGCCACGATATCGGGCGCCAGATAATCATATTTCATTGAATCAATTGTATAGGCCGAGAACTCATAATCATGAGAATGAGTCAGACACTCTGTAGGACATACAGTTGTACAAAGACCGCAGTAACAGCAAAGGGCCGTATCAATCGTGAATTGTGTTAAATGCAAACGAATCGCCTGACCATTGCTGGTTTTTTTAATCTCTGATCCTTCTGGAAGTTTCTCAGAAGCGATGTAAATGCAATCTACTGGACATGCCATTGCACACTGAGTGCAACTGATACAGTTAAGTGCATCGTTAAATAAACGCATACGAGCTCGCTCAGGAAGGACTTCACGAACCTCAGGATATTCAATCGAGACGGGTGCTACTGCCCAAACGTAACGGAATGTGATCCACATCCCCTTAAGACTTGAATAGATCCCATCCCAAAGACCGCCGAAATATTCTTTCACAGAAGAAGTGTGGTGAACTTGTGTATTCATCGGTCTATTTCTCCTAAAACGATATCGATTGATCCTACAGTAGCAACAAAGTCAGCAATCATCTGGCCTGGAGCAACTCTCGGTAACATTGATGTATGTGTGAAACAGGGAGATCTTACTTTTAAACGGAACGGCTCTTTGGAATCTTGCTTCGTAACCAAATGGAAAGCAAGCTCGCCACGTGGACACTCAGAGCGAAAATAAACTTCACCTTCAGGAAGCTTCATGACCTTAGGAACTTTGCCCATGATTGAACCTGGCTCAAGTTTCTCAATTACCTGACGTATGATTTTGATCGACTCTACAACTTCTCTCATACGAACGATGTAACGGTTCCAGCAGTCCCCAGGCTCGCCGACTTCACCAGTTCCAACTGGAACATCAAAATCAAATTCACTATAAAGTGAATATGGTTCATTCTTACGAAGATCCCATTTCATTCCTGCCCCGCGAAGGATAGGACCTGTAGCACCGAAATCAATACAGTCTTGAACGCTCATCACACCAACATGTGCAGTTCGCGCAATAAATATTTTATTCATAGAAAGAAGCTCATGGTATTTCTTGGCTTCTTCTTCCATATCATCACAGAATGCCGTCACTCGGCTAATTTGCTCGGGACTCCAGTCATTCCATAAACCACCAATCCAGATGTAGTTGTATAGGAGACGAGCGCCAGAAACTTCTTCAAACAAACGAAGAATTTTTTCACGATAATCAAAAGCGTATAGGAAAGGAGAAAATGCTCCCAAGTCGATTGCATAAGTACCGAAGGCCATTAAGTGAGAGGCTATACGCTGAAGCTCACAAGTTAAAATACGAAGAAGTTCAGCTCTACGAGGGACTTCAGTTCCAAGCATCTTTTCAATCGTCATGGCGTAGTTCCACTCCATGTTCATTGATGCCAGGTAATCCAAGCGATCAACGAAAGGAATCACTCCGCGAAAATCTAAATTCTCACAATGCTTTTCCATGCAACGGTGAAGGTATCCGATGTGAGGAATGGCATGTGCAACAATTTCAGAATCAGTCCAGATTTCAATTCTTAAAACTCCGTGAGTAGCAGGATGCTGGGGACCCATGTTTAGAGTCAGAAGATCAGACTTGAGCTGTTCAGTTCTTGTATTTATAGTTGGCTTATGTGGTTCGCCAACGTCCCAACGAGTTTGCATATGTTCTACCTTCTTATTGAGCTTTTTCTGCTTGAGCTTTCTTAATCATATTCTGACGTACAATAAACTCTCGGTCTTCCATGTTCATCTTGTTATCAGGATAAACAGTCATGCCGTTGTAATCTTTCTGAGCAACGTAATCTTTACGAAGCGGGAACCCTTCCCAATCATCAGGACAAAGAATTCTTCTCATATCTGGATGATTGTTAAACTTGATTCCGAACATGTCATAAACTTCGCGCTCAAGAAAATCAGCTGAAACGAATTGGCCAACGACTGAATCAATTGCAGCATTCACACGATCAGTGACTCTTACTTTAAGAGTAAGATTTCTCACCGCACTCGGATCATAGTTGGTCAGCATGTAGCAGACTTCCATGTAATCGGTATAATCCACACCACTAATACAGTGTAGTGAATTGAATGAAGTTGTTTTATTTGTTTTAAGAAACTCTACTACTTTGTAAATGTGAGAAGTTTCAACAGTAATGCTTGAATCAAACTTCTTTGCATCTGCAGTTAAATAAGCAACAGCGTTTGCACCCGTAACATTTCTGTTAATCAGGTCTGATAATTCCTTATGCATGTTTAACCCACTTATTACGAAGAAGACGCTCGTTAGCTATTTTCTTCTGAAGAGTCATTACACCCTCGATAAGAGCTTCCGGACGTGGAGGACAACCAGGAACATAAACATCAACAGGGACTACTTCATCAACGCCTTTAAGAACGTGATAACCGTATTGCCAATAAGGACCACCCTTGTTTGCACAAGAACCCATTGAGATAACATATTTTGGTTCGGCCATTTGCTCGTAAAGTACTTTCACACGAGTCGCCATTTTTAGCGTTACGGTTCCAGCAACAATCATAAGATCCGCACGACGAGGAGTGGCCATGAAAGCCCCACAACCAAATCTTTCAAGATCATACTTTGCTGCACCTGTTGCCATCATTTCAATCGCGCAACAAGCTAGACCAAAGGTCATTGGCCATAAAGAATTTTTTCGACCCCAGTTTAAAAACTCATCGAGAGTCGTGAGAACAACACCATCTTGCATGGATTTACTCCGGTTCAACTGAAAATATACTAGATTTAGTTTTACCTTCTAGGGCCAGAAATTTCAATCATTTCCGATGGAAATCAAGAGATGTATAAATTATTTTGTAGGACAGCGGGAAGCGAAGGTTTCTTGGAATTTTACATTTTCTGCTGTTATTGATGCTGGTCCACGTTTGGGACCTTGCTGCATATAGACAAGACGCTTCTTATCGTTCTCACAAACCTTATTAAGTACCAAATCAAATTCCATCAATGCAGCAATTGGGTATGGAACACCATAAGCCGAGGAAATAAAATTTATTTTTTCGCCTTTTAGGTCTAAAAAGGAGCTAGCGATGGAGCGGCCCTCAAGTTGCTTACTAAATTCCGAGTAATAGTGTCCGACATTATAGAAAAGCTCAACGGCCTTACTGAATGATAATTCGCCTCGATCATTTTCGATTTTTTGGCAGTGAGAGCGAGTCTGTGCTTTATTTGAAAAAAGCTCTTTTAAAACTCGGCACTCAGTTATAAAGGCCTGAACTTCCCCGCCTTCACCCTCAATGGTGCTCTTAATGAAGTCCTTGGCATTAAAGCCATCTGAGTAAGGATTGAAACTTTCGCGATAAACAAAATGTGTTAACTCATGGGCCAGATCCAGTAATGCGTCATTCCAACTAAGGTGGCGACTAATATGCACAACAGAGCGTGATTCATAAATGACATGCTCAGGTGAACTCGGAGAAAATTTTCGAACAAGGGTTGTATCAGTCAAAGAAGAATCCCCAACTTTTACAACATCAGTAAGTGTCATCCCCATTCGTGCGGCTTTGAACTGGGCCTCTTTTATCAGCTTCTCACCAGTTCGTGAGCGAGCAAGTAGTTCAAAAAGCTTTTGAAAATTAAGATCAGACGAAGAAGTAAAGTCCATCCAGCTAGACTGGGTTGTTTGACCTTCAATATGAATGGTCTTTTCTTCCATGGCCCGGAGCGAAAATGAAAGTGAGAATATAAGCAAAAATGCCGCGCAGTACTTCATTAAGTTGCTCTTCGGCGAACCTAACGAATTCTAGAGAAAAATTTAAATCAAAATGAGGTTAATTTGAAGGTATGGATGGCCTTAGCTGACTCAATTACCTTGATATTGCCGAGTACTTTCATTTTACTCGGATCCTGAGCATTATTTTTGAGCGCCAAGGCAATCTGGTAGTTCCCTGAAGGAAGATTCAGTTCCATCATCCTGAAGGCTTGCGGAAGTGTTGTCCAATGGCGGGTATCAGCTTTTTCCATCGCCTCAATCCCCTTAGATGCTGCTACATAGGTTGCCATGGCGGCAGCACCAGCAATAAAAGATCCACTTTCTTTCAATCTGTCATGAATCTGCATCGCTGCCACAATAGCAAGAATATGTTTCACGGCCACTCGAGTTCCAGTTTTCACATAGCGACTCACTACATCTTCTTCAAGAACCAGTTTTGCGATTTCACCATTTTCAGAAATGATCGCAAGCGGTTCTTCTTGGAGCACTTTTCCAGTTTTATCAAGGATGAAAAGTTTATAGTCATTTAGTTTCGGTGAACTATCAATCATGGGAAGTTCAAAAGCAATGGCCACTTCCTTAACTCCTGCATGCATGACATCTACCGCAAAAACAAAACTTCCAGGGCCTGTGGAATTTGTGGGTCCCATACCAAGGGTGTTCATCGCAAAAGCAGTCAGAACTGCGCCACCAACAGTTTCTATGAAAGCCTTGGCGGCTGGATTTTCAACTGAATCAACAGCCCCCTTGAGTCCAATATTAAAAGGCTTTCCAATTTTTTGAGGAATAAATCCTTCTTCCAAAACAATAACGACATTCCCCTTGGAACCATTAACTTTTTTCAGAGTTTCAGGAGTGGGTTTTAGTGCTTTAAGCTGTACATTAAAATCAGTGTTCCGGATTTCTCGAGTTAGAGCTAGAATTTTGTAGTGAAGAAAGTTTGTCAAATCATGTTGGGCCAAAGTAGAGACATAGGCCTTTGAGGAAGGCTTACTTTCCTCACTAAGTGATTTTTCTAAATCTTTAACAAAATCCTTACTGTTGGTATTAAAGACAGAAAAAGCTCCGCCCATGGTTTCTAGAATACCCAAAGCATCTTTATATAACTGTAGCGAAATTTGTTTATCAGAGCGAATTTCGCTCACTTCATGAATTTCTGCTCCAAATATTTTAAGCATCAAATCATTCTGATAAATAGTTTTAACAGCTGCACTTCTTTGAAGTTGTGAAAAGTAAGAGTCCCAAGCAAGAATTGTTCCCCTTGCTCCCTGGAGATCCAATTTATTTTGTGTCTTCAAATAACGACTATAGTAGGCCTTAGATAAAAAATAATGAGCAAATGATCGCTCATAGCTGGCGCCATAAAATACATCTGAAGCGTCGTTGACTAAAAATGAGGCAACCTTGGCCGATATTTTCTTGGTGTAGAGTTGATCAATTAATTCAATCGCTGTCTGAAAAGAAACAATAGCAGCGGACTCTTTTCCTTGGGCTAAAAAGAGTGAGCCTTCTTCAAGATTCAAAAGGAGGACGCTCTTTTTGTCTTTTTTTAATTCACTCTCTTTTAAAATTTCAGAGGCTTTACTAAATTCCCCGGCAGCATAGGCTTCGCGGAAAGCGCGCATCTGATCCTTTGACTTGGAGGCACATGCCCCCAAGACCAAAAGAAGAGATAAGAATAAAAGATGAAGTGAAGATTTTACCATCCAGTTGCATTTTTCTCAGAATATTTGAAAACCTTAGTACGTGTACGAAGAAGTTCTGTTGCCTTCTCAATATCAGTCATACGCATGTTAACCGAATATTCTTTAATAGTTTTACCATCGCGTTTTTCTGGTTTCATATAAACGTTACCAAAAATCATGACGTCAGCACCAGTCTGCTTACCTATTTTTTTCACCGTCGCAGGATCAACCATTCCATCATTTTGGTAAGTGATCTCCCCGAGAATTTTTTCACGGGCCGCTTGATCAACCAATTCGTATTCACCTGAAAGTGAAAGCTCATTTAAGAGTTCATCATTCAGATCGCCAATTGGGAAATAAGCTTCAGATGTTTGATTCTGAACTTCTGCAATGAAAATCTTTGGGGTCTGGTGACGTGCCTTCATTTTGCCAAATCCAGGATGCGCTTTGATTTGCTTCACGATATCAGTTACTGCTTGAGTGGTATCAGCACTCATCCAGTTATCAGTGATTCCAAGACCTTTTTCATCTGATTCATTAGCATCAACTCGTTTCGCCTTGAAGCTTCCACAAGAAGAAGCCAAAAGTGTGAGTGATAGAACTGCAATTAATAATTTCATAGATTCTCCTTATACTTCGCCTTTACGGGCCTTAACAAAATCTTCATCAACTTGATCAAGAGCTTTTTTTACGTTCTCTTTTGTTGCAGCATCATCAGTTTGGTTAACAATATCTTCAGAAGCTTTTTCAATCGCTGCTTTAAGACGGGCGTTATCCATTCTTACTAATGTGGCACATGTGAAGCCAATGTAGTCTTTTTTTGCACCCATTTTCTGCATATAATTGCGTTTTTCCCAATACGTCTTGATCACAGCTGCACCGTGAATCATTGACTGAACTCTTTCAGCAAGAGTGTTTGAAACGAATTCTCTCATCGGTTGAGTTTTAGGATTGTTAGGATCAATAGCCGGGGATCCCTCTTCAGAAGCTGCGAGAGATTTCTGAATGAACGTTGTAATCTCAGATGCTATATCAGCACGAAGATTGGCCTTGGCCAGGTTACAAGCGATCTCACGGTTAACCTTAGGCTCTGTCTCAAAAGAAAAATAACGGTATTTGCTAACATCCATTTGTTCTTGTTCAACCCAAACAGATGCATCTTCAATCCAACCTGGACGAGATGTAGAAGAAGCGTCTTTCACTTCAAAATCTCGAGAAATCGTTGCAGTGTTATCCACATCCTTAACTTTCTTTTTGCTAGAACAGGCAGCACCAAGGATTAGGATTGCAATCAAGAGAGGCATCAGCTTCATACAAGCTCCTTTTTTTTAATCTAAACGTAAGTCAGATAAATGTTGTTCAATATATTCAATGAAAAAGTTTTTTACTTTTAAAAGTGCATCTGCCTGGTTTCGTCCTGTGACTGATTCAGAAATTGAAATGGATCGATTTTTATCTCCATTCACAATACTGGCCATATTAAGCGTAAATGTGTGTTTTTCAAAACCTTCGACATTCAAAAACTCTTTAATTGAGTCAACTTGAAGAGTGACAACTTTATCCGCATCGCCTTTTACAAGCCGAAAACCAGCTTCTGTCAACAGCTCCACAATTTTTTCTCTCATCCAATCAGGCGCTTGCCCTACTTTAAATTGCAGCGCCTCCATTTTTGGTTTTGACTCTCTCCACTTAATTATTTCTTGCCAGGAAACTTTTGAAGGACGTGGGACTCCTGAGATAATGGAGTAACGTTCATTCAGACGTTCACGTTCCATGTAAAGTTTTACAATCCTACGTAAATTAGTGCGCTGATGATTCGCCCACAAAGTATCAAGCTCGCTATCCACTTTTGTCAAACGGCTTCCAATCAACTCACTTGCTTTGTTTCTATCAAGAGCGGCCAGTGAGTGTGATAAACCATCTTTTTTGAAATGCTTCTTAATTTGTACGGTTTCAAGAATTTGATCGACTGATTCTTTAATTGTTTTTTGGACTTCTTCTTTTACCTGCGCTTGCCATGGAAATGTTTGGGAAGCACTTGTTGTCACATTTAATTCAGACTGAACTTTAACTTCGAAGATACTTCCTAAATTTGCTCTGGCCTCTGCATCTGCCTGAGTAAGCGTTTTGGCCTCACCAGTTGCGCACAACTCAGAGGCTTCAGCGCATGCTTCATATGGGGAATAAACCCAACCTGGAACTTCATTGGAAGTCTCAGACAAAGATGGTGCTTTTTTAAATAACGAGCAGCTGCTCAATAGTAGTAAAAACAGGAAGTAATTCATTTGGAAAAATTTTGGACCCATTAGGTATTAATGTCAATTAAGTAGATGAATGACACAAAGCCTTAATTTAACGCGCTAAAGATTCAGATAGGCCTTCCCTCTTAACCAAATCTTAACCTTTATCATGGACAAGAATCTGATATAAATGGTCGATGAAAAACGCCCAAATACTGGTTATTGAAGACGAGCAGGACATTCGTGACTTGATCTCTTTTCAACTAAAATCAGAAGGCCATACAGTTCTCGCGGTGGAAAGTGCGGACAAGGCGATTTCTATTATTGAGCGTGGTGAAAAGATTGATCTGTTTATCATAGACTGGATGTTACCGGGGTCTATGAATGGTCTGGAATTCACTAAAAAAATCAAATCTAATAAGGCCTATAAAGACCTACCTGTGATCATGCTTACAGCACTCACTCAGCCTGACAATATTGTCGCTGGTCTGGATGCCGGTGCTGACGATTATATTACCAAGCCTTTTGACCTCAATGTTCTCCAAGCAAGAGTGAGAGTCCAGTTGAGAAGCGCCAACGATGCTAAGGCAAAACCGAGTGACATCCTTGATTTTGGTCTATTGAAAATTGAAATTAACAAGTGTCGAGTTTTCATTCAAAAAGAAGAAATAACCCTCACATCGACTGAATTTAAGATATTGCTCTTGTTGGCCCAAAAACCAGGCCATGTTTATACCCGTGAACAGTTTATCAACAACATCCAGGGCGAAAATATCTTTGTAACTGGTCGAACAATCGATACACATGTTGCAGGATTAAGAAAAAAATTGGGTGAAGCTTCCAATATGATTGAAACTATCCGAGGCATCGGATATAGATTCAAAGATGTCATCTGAAATAACTTATCCCTGGTTCTACTTTTATCGAATAGCTCGACTATCCTTTCTCGTTTTTTTGCCCACAATCTTTCTTATTCTCTTTTTTTATCGGTCTTCTTATAAGGAAGGTCTCGTTTCCCAGATGACGATTCAGGTGGAAGAAAACCTTCGAACTACCAAATCAACAATTGAGAACGCCAAATTAAACTTAAATGAATGGTGTCAGAATTTACGTCCCAAGGACACTCGTTACTCAATTATCAACAAAGATGGAACTATTCTTTGTGATTCAAATCCAGAAAAGAAGGGAAAGAAAGTAAATGACATGACAGAAGTTGAGGGAAGTCTTAAACAAGATTTTTACTCTCAAGTCAGGCACAGTGATTTCTTTGGAACCAAGGCCCTTTTTGCCAGCTTGAAATTTTCAGACGACACAGTAATCCGTAAAATCGTTCCTATTACTTCGTTAAAAGATGATATGAATCGTTTTGACCGAGTTATTTTCCTTCGTATTGTCCCCTTTTCTTTACTTAGTTATCTAATTTTCTTAATTTTATTCTACAACGCCACTAAGCCATTAGGCGGAATCCTCAATAAAGTTGAACAGTTCAATATCGATATTCCCTTTAATAAGAACCTTCAGCTCATGTACAAAAAAGATGAGTGGTCACGAATTAATGAGGCCCTCAACGAAGCTGATCACCAGTTAAAAACCCAAGTCACTAACGTTCGAATGGAGAACGAAAAAATCGCAACCATTTTAGAATCAATCTATGATGACATCATTGCAATTGATCCTTATGAGACGGTCCTTTTCTATAACTCTAATTTTAAACGCAATTTCATGAAGGAAAAAAGTTATAAAGAGATCATGCCAAAGCTGTGGCACACGCTTTCGGATGAAAATGTGCTAGAGGCATTTAGATCAGTGCTAAAAAACGGCGAAAAAGTCTCTCTTAAGGGACTCACTTTCCTCTCATCTCTAAACCCTGATAGAT
>Ga0208960_1001997_pt1 | contig 10607 bp, 11 predicted proteins | sample GreLakmeON33MSRF_FD_187703 | JGI IMG/M metagenome (GOLD analysis project Ga0208960, IMG submission 187703) | Freshwater lentic microbial communities from great Laurentian Lakes, MI, USA - Great Lakes metaG ON33MSRF (SPAdes) | ecosystem: Environmental > Aquatic > Freshwater > Lake | place: Great...
CTGGCATCACCGGCCAGACGATCGAGCCGAGCCAGTCGCTCCCTGGCTACACCTGGCTGGCACCGAGCACGGTCGCGGCAGCGATCGGCGGTCAGGCTGGTGCTGGAACGACCGATGGCGCGGTCGCCCCAGGCCTCCACGGCCACGCGATCACCAGCACGACGATCGCTGGCACCGAACTTCAGCCTTCCCCGGCGGCCAACAAGGTCACCGCTACGCCGCCGGTCGCTGTCACCGTCAAACTGCTCAACGGTGGTGAAAGCGACGAGAAGAACGTCACCGTCACGGTCACTCTCACCGCTCCAGGAGCCAAGCCTATAACGGCGAAGAAGGTCGTCAATCTGACCGCCGCCGGTTCCGAAACCGATGTCGCGATTGCATTGCCTTCCGCGCCTGCCGGCGGAACTGCCGCCACGCTGACGGTCAAGGTCGACCCAGTCCCGGGCGAGACCGGCACCGACAACAACGAAGCGACCTACACGGTTCTCTTCGCCGGCGGTTGATAGCCCCTCGCGGGTCTATCCTCTGCGCAGCGTGAATTCTCTTAACAGCAACGCGGGACTAATCGCTGTAATCGCTGCCGCAATCGCAGTGGTTGCCTTGGTCGCCGTGGTCGTCGCGCTGAGCAGGCTGCGCAGCTTACGCCGCGATCAGAAGCTTGTGATCGGCGAGAGCGAGCGCGACATCACGGCCCACGCCGCCGAGCTTGAACGTCAGTTCGTCGCACTCCACGATCATTTGATTGACATTGCGACCGGCCTCGAAGGCCGCGTGAGCGCCGCGGAGACGCGGCTCGACGGTGCGATTAACCATCGGGCAGTCGTTCGATACGACGCTTATAACGAGCTCTCTGGCCATCAGTCGGTCTCAATCGCCTTGCTCGATGCGCACCGCTCAGGAGTAGTTATCTCTTCAATTCAGCACCGCGACCAGACGCGCTTCTACGTGCGGCAGGTTGAGCGCGGCAAGGGCACCGTCGAACTCTCGCCCGAGGAGCAGCAGGCCGTTGACGGCGCGATCGCCGGCGAATTGCTCGACCTCGCTGAGAGCGCCTGATGCGCGTCGGTTATCTCGGCCCAGCGGGAACTTTCAGCGAGCAAGCGATGCACCAGTCGCTGGAACTGGCAGGGCTCGACGGCGAGGCCGAGATCGTCGCGCTGACAACCGTCCACGATGTCGTTAGCGCGGTTCAGGAGGGAACGGTTGAACGCGCAATCGCGCCGATTGAGAACTCTGTTGAGGGTGGCGTCAACGAGGTCATTGACGCGCTCGTCCACGATGCCCCCGATGTGTCGATCATCGGTGAGTATGTGCTCGAGATCAATCCCTGCCTGATCGCCCGCGAGGGCACAGAGCTGAGCGCAGTCACGACCGTCTATTCGCATCCGCAGCCGCTAGCCCAATGCGCTTCGTTCCTGCGCCGTGAGCTGCCCGAGGCGAAGCTTGAAGCCAGCAACTCAACGGCAGCGGCAACACAAACACTGTCATGGTCACTTAAGCCAATGGCCTTTCCCGCACTCAAGGCAAGACGCGCTCTCAGTCGCTGTCCTCCGGAACGAAGGTGATACTCAATTGCTTCATTCAAAATAGCAGAGTCTTCTGCATTCATCTCAACGCCACCAACTAAGGCTTCGAGCATGCCGTCTTCTACTTTTTCCAATAGAGCATCTGGTTTGCTAGTTAAATAGTTTTGATTTACTTCTTCAGCTGACAGGGTATTGCGAATTTCCAGTTGAATGTTTTTAGTCACTTTGTTTCAGCCTAGGAAAAAATCTCCGGGATTAACCGGAGATTTTTAGATAAAGAAGAAAACGATTAGCTTTTTGCTTCAGATTCAGTAACCGCAACATTCCAAATAATCAAACCAAATGCAATCTTATTCAAGACGTCAGCTAGGTTATAGATAACATTCAGAACAGCAGCGCTGTCTGCAGGATTGCTGCCTGTGAGGTAACCAAAGAAGTAGCCAGCTGGGTAAATTGCCCAACCAATTGTCACAATCCAGCGCATTGTATTGAAAGCGGACTGAACCGATTTCGGTGCACTATTTGCATTAATTTTGCCGGCTTCACCTGCAAAAATTTCATACAAAATGAATGCCCAACCGATCATACCGATCACGAATGCAGGCCATACAGCTAAAATGCCGGTTTCGCCAACATAGCCGCCAGCCAACATTACTAAGGTGCCAATCATTAAGCGCCAGAAAACACCTAGTGGAACTTTTGCGATTGCTGAAAGGATCAAGTAAAACTCGATCATCAGCAGCGGTACTGTGATTAACCAATCGATATAGCGATAAACCGTTGGTGTTGAACCAGTTGCCACCCATACATCACGCATATAGAAGTAATGAACTGCAGCAACTAAAGTTACAAGACCTGAAACGGTTAATGATGTCTTCCATTTAGGTGAGACGCGGTCTCTTTCTAAAAATAAGAATGCTGTGGAAGCAACTAATGCCATTGAAATCAACCAAAAGGAAATTCCAACAAAATCATCTGGTTTCAAAACAGTGGACGCCAATACTGGGGTGTTAGTAAGCCCTAATGCCAAACAGGTGCCTAGATAGATTTTCGCTTTTGACGAAACGGAGCCCGAATTCATGGTGTTATTCATGATGCCTCCTTATAGGGTAGTTCTGCTATCCATTAAACATAAACATTACATAATGTCAATCCATTTTAAATATTGCTTGCTAATTTAAAATTATAAGAATATTATCTTTATACGCCGATTTGATTCAGCTTGCGGGGCGTTTAATAAATACTGCTAAAGCGAGTGCAAACCCGTTTTAGCTAAAAGCTGATGCGGGTTTTTTGTTGTCCATCGTCCCGATTTAGCCTCAATTGCGGGGGACGTTAAATGAATACTGCTAAACGAGGCTTATTCCACCAAAGGAGTTAAGAGCATGACTACAATCACCTCTGCAGTTATCCCATCAAACCCAGATTACACCCCACCCAGCTACTTCTTCCCTATGGACCTAGGCACGTATCTGCTTGCCACCGTTAAGGGAACTCAACGAAGGAGTAGCATTGAGAAATTGATAGCAGAAGGTAACGTACTCCATGTCGAGGACTGGTTAGCTCACAGTTCATTAGACAATGACACCAGAGAACTCATCGGCAGATTCCATCCTGTTTTCATGGGCGGAGAGTATTTGCCAGACTTAAATGAAGGTGAGGTTGAGATCGCCAGAATTGAACTAGCCAGCACTACAGCTGACGCGATTAGTGTCCGTGCTACTAAACATAAATCTCGCATCTGCTATTCTGTTCAAGATGAGTACTCTACTAAGTTTAAGGTGAATCCTAGGTGGTCTAAAACCCCTCTAACATGCGGTCAAATAATTAATTTAATTGAGACAGCCACTGACACAAAGTATGGAGAGCAGTCTCTCGGGCTGCGTAGCTTAGATGAGCTGTATCGCTTACATGGTGCGGGCTTGGATACTTGTCGATCTTTTGTACGAATCACCTCAGCCTTCTATTCGGAACTTGAGACTTGCTATGAACAAGCAATTGAAGAATGGTATCAATGCTGTTTAGAAGAACTCTTGGTAGATGAAAAACAATAGAAATGGAAGTCTGTTAGGCTAAATTTGACAGCTTGAATGAATGAAAGCATAGGAGAGTGAAATGAGTGTATTGAACAAAGGTCAACGATGCATCGTGATCGCTGGTTGCCCAAAGAACATTGGAATATTAGTCGAGGTACTCGATCATCTTGGTGCGGTTGGAGATTACCAAGACTGCTACGAGATAGTGACGATTAGTGGGCGCCCCTTTCCTGAATTGTGGGCTGATGCCACACATACGAGGACGGTACTGGGTGTTTCATCGAATGCCCTGACAGAAAGGTACAAGATTCGCCCATTAATTGATTTGTCAAGTAACGCTGATGCGAATCAAGCGAAACAGGAAATAGTTGAAATGAACTAAAGACACGTGGAGCGGACATAGAAGAGACATAAAGACCCATGCTGCTTCGCGACCAGTGACTGAATGAAATAGAAGACAGTTTACGTAGTGAAGAAAGGTCCGTCAGTTTCGATACTGACTAATTTAAAATAAGGAGTAATCAAAATGACACAGAAAAAATTAGATCGTTGGCAGGACAAAGTGTTAAAGGATTGGCCGAGACTACCACCGGACCATCCGATTTATTCAGAAGGTCCATCGATAACATTCTTGCGCCGTACGCCAAAGCAGTCGCCACAGAAGGCTATCGTTTTTCCACAAACAGATTCGCTGAACGATTCGGACTCACAGGACTAGGAAGAGGTTCATACAAAGGCGCTCTCCCATAATCTATAACTAAAAAGGAGTACAACTATGACACTGATAATGAATCAAGGGTGGCCGGACGGACATCCGTTGAAAAACGGCGGCGTGATGATAGGTTTCGTGAAGAGGCGACCAGTCTCCTCAGAGGATCAATCGCCGAAATTGGCACAAGAGGATCAGAAAACAGAAGCCACCAAGGATGCCGACTATCCCTCGACCGTGGTGGGAACAGCCAAGTGACAGCGGTAATTGTGGAATCAAAACTGGCCTGTCCCGCATGCGGTCACGCCAAGACCGAGACGATGCCTACGAACGCTTGCCAGTGGTTCTACGAGTGTGAAGCTTGCCGCACCATGCTCAAACCGAAGCTGGGTGACTGCTGCGTGTATTGCTCCTATGGCACGGTAGCGTGCCCGCCGATCCAAGAGCGCGACAATAGTGGTTGCTGTGGCAGTTGATTACATAAGTAATTAAGACGATTATTTAACGCGAACGTGCAAATATCACAGACACAAAGGTGAGAGCGTTGGCAGATGATATTATAGAAGCACAAAAAAGAACTGTTAGAAATGAAGATTTTAATTAGAGAATTAGAAAGTTCAGATTAATACAGCACACAATAGTGGAGTCAATGATGATAGCTGATAACCAAACACTACAAACATTAAAAGACCCCGTCTGTGGAATGAAGGTGACAGATCAATCTCCAAATGTCTTTCGCTATACAGATAAGCCTGTTTACTTTTGTAGTAGTGGTTGCAAAGCTAAATTTGTAGCTGACCCAGCAAAATATACTGATTTAGATTCAAACCCTGAAAACACAATATCAGCAACAGAGTCTTCGCAATCTGAAGCTGTTCCTGCAGGCACAATTTACACCTGTCCAATGCACCCAGAGATTCGACAAGACCATGCTGGTGCATGTCCAAAGTGTGGCATGGGACTAGAGCCAGAAATGCCCAGTTTAGAAGACGGTGAAAGTGCTGAATTGTCTGACTTTAAACGGCGATTTATTTGGACACTCCCGCTCACCATCATCGTTACTTTTTTGGCAATGTTGGGGCATCAATTGAAGTGGTTTGAGATGGCCACACAGAGTTGGATAGAACTAGTGTTAACGCTACCTATTGTGCTGTGGGCTGGTTGGCCTTTCTTTGAGCGCGGTTTTCATTCAGTAGTGAACCGAAGCCCGAATATGTGGACATTGATAGGCTTGGGTACTTCAGCAGCATTTATTTATAGCGTCGTGGTCACTGTTGCACCAAATATTTTCCCAGCTTCTTTTATGGCAATGGGTCGTGTATCTGTTTACTTTGAAGGCGCAGCCGTCATAATTTCGTTAACGTTACTTGGTCAAATTTTAGAACTCAAGGCACGTTCACAAACCTCGGCTGCGATTAAATCTTTACTTGGATTATCACCTAAAACCACTCGCAGAATCAATGCCGATGGCATAGAAGAAGATGTGCCTCTTACGGACGTCCATGTTGGTGACATGCTACGCATCCGCCCAGGTGAAAAAGTTCCTGTTGATGGTGTGGTGACAGAAGGTGGAAGCGCAGTAGATGAATCTATGTTAACTGGCGAGTCGATGCCAGTCACTAAAGATGTTGGTGATAAGTTGATTGGTGCAACGCTGAACACCAACGGCGCATTAGTCATGCGCTCAGAAAAAGTAGGTTCGCAAACGGTATTATCAGGTATTGTACAAATGATCATACAAGCGCAACGCTCTAAAGCGCCTATGCAACGCATGGCGGATCAAGTGGCGAGTTACTTTGTAGGCACTGTCATTAGTATCTCACTCATTACTTTTTTTGTCTGGGGCTTTCTAGGGCCTGAACCGAGCTGGGTATTTGGTTTAATCAATGCAGTCGCAGTACTCATCATTGCTTGCCCATGTGCACTTGGATTAGCTACACCGATGTCCATCATGGTCGCTACTGGCAAAGCTGCTTCACAGGGTGTGCTATTCCGCGACGCTGCTGCGATTGAAAACTTCCGTAAAGTGGATACTTTAATCGTAGACAAGACTGGCACATTGACCGAAGGAAAGCCACGTTTTAATCGTGCTGTGGCTAGCCAAGGCTATACCGAAGATGAAGTGCTACGATTAGCAGCTAGTCTTGACCAAGGTAGCGAGCATCCATTAGCTAATGCTATTGTGAAAGCAGCGCGTAAAAGAAATTTAGCGCTTGATAAAGTAGACGGCTTTGAGTCCAGCTCAGGTATTGGTGTAAAAGGCAGTATCAATGGTAAGCAATTGGCGTTAGGTAATACCGCGCTGATGAGTCAGTTCAATGTGCAAATTGAGTCATTAAAAGTTAAGGCCGATGAATTGCGGGAAACCGCCGCTAGCGTAATGTATCTCGCAGTCGATGGTCAGCCAGCAGGCTTGTTATCGGTTTCAGACCCTATCAAAGAAAGTACAATAGAAGCATTAACTACCTTAAAAGCATCAGGCATGCGTGTAATCATGGCGACAGGCGACGGTCTACTCACTGCAAAGTCAGTGGCTGCCAAGTTAGGTATTAATGAATTTTATGGCGAAGTCAAACCTGCAGATAAATTAGCATTGGTTGAAAAGTTGCAAAGAGAAGGCCGCATTGTAGCAATGGCAGGCGATGGTATTAATGATGCACCTGCTCTTGCAAAAGCTGATATAGGAGTGGCGATGGGCACTGGTACTGATGTGGCAATGAACAGTGCGCAGGTCACACTAGTTAAAGGTGACTTACGCGGCATTGCTCAAGCTCGTGAGATTTCTGAACAAACCATTGCAAATATGAAGCAAAACTTAGGCTTTGCATTTGTTTATAACGCCCTAGGAGTGCCGCTGGCAGCAGGTTTGCTCTATCCATTTACTGGTTGGCTGCTTTCACCTATGATTGCAGCATTAGCGATGAGTTTAAGTTCAGTTTCTGTGATTACCAATGCATTGCGTCTGAGGAGCTCTCGCACATAAGATGGAATTTTATCTATGTATGAATTTGGCGGAGAGAAAGCGCCATACTATGCTTCACCAGTGTTCACTGAAGTAAAATAATAAGAACAGAACCATTGTTTTATATGCACATTATTTTTATATTGCTTTTATGAATTTATTGCCTCCTTTATTCCTATCCAATACCTTCAATAGGTTTTTCGACTCAGAAAAATTAAGTGGTATTCTGCTGATTATTTGTACCATAGTTGCAATCATGATGGCGAATTCGTCAGTTGGACATGATTACTTGAGTCTATGGCATACCCAATTTTTTGGCATGAGCCTTGAACATTGGATAAATGATGGGTTAATGGCAATCTTTTTCCTGCTCATAGGATTAGAGCTTAGACGTGAAATTTATATTGGCGAGCTATCGAATATCAAGAATGCTCTTTTGCCTATATGTGCCGCTACTGGTGGCATGCTTGTTCCAGCACTCATTCATTTTTCACTCAATCAGGCAACGCCGACTCAAAACGGAATTTTTATCCCCATGGCAACTGACATTGCCTTTGCCTTGGGAGTTTTAGCCATACTGGGCAATCGTATTCCAGCTTCGTTAAAGGTTTTTGTTGTGGCCTTCGCAGTCATAGATGATTTAGGTGCAATTTTGATTATTGCTGCCTTTTACACGGCCAAGCTATCCGTTTGGTATCTGATTGTCGCATTTGTGTTTTGGGCACTACTAATGTTGTTAAATCGCTTCTTTAGAGTAATAACACTTTTACCTTACCTAATTGGCGGCGTCTTGATGTGGATTCTCATGCTTAAATCAGGCATTCATGCCACGACTGCTGGGATTATGCTGGCCTTTGCCATTCCATTCTCAGAAAAAGATGATGACCAAGTATCTCCATCATATAAACTTGAAAACCTATTGCATAAGCCTGTTGCGTTCATCATTCTGCCAATTTTTGCTTTAGCAAATACCGGCATTACATTGAGTGGCGATTGGATGCATGATTTAAGTAGCTTAAACAGTCTAGGTATCACCATGGGCTTAATCCTTGGTAAACCTCTAGGTATTACGCTATTTTGTTTTATGGCTGTTGCTATTGGGGTATGTCGCTTATCATCAGACTTGAAGTGGGGTCATATCATTGGGGCAGGTATTCTTGGTGGAATTGGATTCACTATGTCTATTTTTATCACCAATCTAGCTTTCACAGAGGATCCAGCAACGATAAATGCAGCAAAGATGTCGATTCTTATAGCATCATTAACTGCTGGAATTTTAGGTTTTCTATGGTTAAAAATTATGCAAAGGACTCAGCCATAGAGTGTGTTAAAAGGTCGACTTTGATTCACGCTCTGGAGAACTCTGATACAGCTCACTTCATCTCTTGGGAGACACCAGAAGACTGCAGTATGTAAACAAGCCATGGTGATATCACCTGGAAGAGTCAACCTAAAGAGACTAAAAGCAGTTTTACATCCAGAATCGAAGAAGAAGTGCTGAAGCTATCTCGTGAGCATCCTAGAAGAGAGATTCATTTGTGCTCATAACAGCTGAAGGGCGTATTACCTGCCAACAATGTAGTGCCTGATCCAAACGCACTAAACAAGAATGCCGAGCTCCTGCTATGAAGAGCAAAAAGGTGTCGTATTCATGGTGGTCTATCTAGGGGCCCAATCACTGAATCAGGTCGGACTACGCGATGTGCCGTAGCAAAGACTAAGCATGGGCTTGATACACGTCAACGCAGGACAGAGATTAGTGCTGGCTTGTTCTACCTACATGAACTTGAGGCATACTAAAACTAAACTTCCGAAATACTAAGGTGAACTTCCGAATTTTTACAAAAACTTGGTTAGGCTTATACACATCAATCATCACACCTTATTTCGCCACTCCGTAGCAGCGTCCTTGCCGCGTTCTGGAAAGATATCTTGCAGCAAAACTTGCTTAGCTAAAATACTGTGAGATCTTCTGCATTCTAGGAATGTGCTATTACATGTTCGATTTCTGCAAAACTTCTGGCCGTATTGACAATTTCCAGTTGCAAGAATGTCGCCTGTTCGATGCGTGAAGCGGAGAATATTCCGCGCACAATGCTTTCTGGGCAATTTTCCGAACGCCCTACCACAACCAGATGCCTCCTACCGGCAGCCTTAAAGGCAGCGACAATCTGGGAAATCTGCGAATTTTCAATATCAGTATAATCAATCACTTCCCAACTACTGACGGGGGTCATGACATGTTTCACTAGCACGTCTGATCGCGAGCAGGTCATATGTTTGCAATCAATGGACTGAAGGTAAAGCATAGGTTTCTCTCCCATAATGTCGAGTGATGTGACCAAGCCTGTCAGCCCACCATCGTTGCCCAGGACAAACAAAAGCCTTACTCCGGCGGTCTTCATGTAAAGCAGTGCATGATCGACTGGCTCGTCGAGTCCGATTGAAAATACGGCAGTTTTGGTGAAATCTGTCATGATATTCAAGGCAGGATCTGTAAGTGTCATTCGCGGCACTGCGGGCGCATTGCACTGTGGAAGCGTGATCGGGCTTGCGACTCTATTCAAAGATAATACGGATTGGTTGTTCATCATATGCTCCTTGAGTTAACTAAGACCTTAAAAAATATTGTCTTCTAAGCTACTCCCAAATCCACCCAAAAGATACCAAGATTATGCATATTTCAGAATTTTTGTACTTGGCAGCAAGATTCAATCAAAAAGAAAATATTCAGAGAAAATAAACAGGTACTAAAGCGGGTGGCCTATTTAAATACTATACATTTAATCTAAATAGCATATTGATTATTAGCATTAAAATTAAGTAGCGGAGAGGGAGTTGTTGTTAAAGTTTAGTTTAATTTCTTACAGACCAAACAAAACCTAATTCATCTAAGCAACGTATCCGATCATCTGATAACTTTTCTTTTCTGTTACGCAGTCAACTGATCCAGAGGGTTGTTTCTTGCGTAAAAAGGCTGTACTGTGTTCAGAGTAAAATGCCGTTTGCCATATCTGATAAAGGCTTTGTTGCCGGTGACGCTTTCTAACAAAGGGGAACCTAGAATGTCCGAGACGTTTGAGAAACTGATGAAAGGAGCTGATGGTGGGTTGGCCCTACTCCAGGTTTTGGCAGAGAACAGTTTTGACTCTGTGTTGATCACGGATGCATCGGCGGAAGGCAAGATTATCTACGCCAACAAGTCGTTCAAAAAACTAACTGGCCATGACCCATCCGAAATAATCGGCAAGACGCCCCGGATTCTTCAGGGCACAGGAACAGATTCTAAGGTCATAGCGAGGCTTTCAGCAGCATTGAACTCGGGCGGAAAATTTGAAGGTAAGGCTATTAACTATAAGAAAGATGGCACACCC